>Ga0163144_10007280_pt1 | contig 24281 bp, 22 predicted proteins | sample OliLak19BULKMAT1_FD_123175 | JGI IMG/M metagenome (GOLD analysis project Ga0163144, IMG submission 123175) | Freshwater microbial mat bacterial communities from Lake Vanda, McMurdo Dry Valleys, Antarctica - Oligotrophic Lake LV.19.BULKMAT1 | ecosystem: Environmental > Aquatic > Freshwater >...
ACCTCATCCCAATTCCATGACACCCAAACCCACGCATTTCCTCACCGCCGCGTTCCTCGGCCTCGCCATTTTCTCCGCCGCCGCGCGCGACAACTGGCCGAACATGGACTACGGGCGCTTTCTCTCCGCGACCTACGTCAACGCCGAAAACAAGACCACGCTGGACGGCAGCAAGGTCGGCTGCGCGACGAATAAGGGCGTGAGCGTGAAGCTCGGGCCGGGTGGCGAAGCGGCGCAGCTTTTCGACACCGAACTCGTGCGCATGGCGGGGGGCTGGACCGGTGGCTGGGTGGAGCGGCGCGGCGTGACTTTCGACGGCGGGCACGGCGGCAACCCGAAGCCCGCGAACGGTGCGAACATGTATTTTCAGACCAACCCCGGCCCGACGTGGAGCAAAGGCTCCGACCTCACCGATCCGCGCAAACTGCCGAGCGGCCCCGGCGCGGCCAAGGTGCCTTTCGGCCCGCTGCCGAAGGACTGGGCGAAATATCGCGGCCTCTACCTGCACGGCGAAAACGTGGTGTTCGGTTACAACGTGGGCGAGGCGGCGGTGCTGGAGATGCCGGAGTTGGAAAAGGCGGGCGAGGTCCAGTTGCTCACGCGCACTTTCAATGTCCTCGCGCCCGGCGCGGGCTCCACGCTGGTGCTGGCCGATGGACCGGAAGGCGCCCCGGCGGCGGTCATCGAGGGCGACGTGGCCATCGCGCCGAATGACGCGAAGAACGCCGACATGCGCGCGGTCATCGGCCTCGTCGGCGCGCCCGCTGGCGCGAAGCTCGAAGCGGCCGGCTCCCGCGTCATGGTCAAGCTCCCGGCTTTCGCGAAAGGCCAGATGTTCAAGGTCGTGTATGCCAAAGGCCCGACCGCCGAGACCTCCGCGCTGACGGCGGCGGTGAAAGCGGCCGCGAAGCCCGCGGACCTCACGCCTTTGACCAAAGGCGGACCCGAGCACTGGAAGGAAACCGTGAAAGCCAAGGGCAGCCTCGGCCAGCCCGCGGGCGGGTTTCCCTACGTGGTCGATGACCTCGCCGTGCCGCTCACGAATCCTTACAACGCCAGCATCCGCATCGGCGGGCTCGATTTCTTCAAGGACGGACGCGTGGCCTTCTCCACCTGGAACGGCGACGTGTGGATCGGCAAAGGCATCGACGCGAACCTCGAAAACATCGAGTGGAAGCGCTACGCCACCGGGCTCTTCCAGGCGCTCGGCCTGAAGATCGTGGACGACAAAATCTACGTCCTCGGGCGCGACCAGATCACCCGCCTGCACGACCTGAACAACGACGGCGAGGCGGACCATTACGAAAACTTCAACAACGACTTTCACGTCACGCCCGGCTTCCACGAATTCGCCTTCGGCCTCGACACGGATTCGGAGGGAAATTTCTACGCGGCCAAAGGCGGCCCGGTGAACCAGGGCGGACGCGGCTTTGGCCCGCTGAGCGACCACAGCGGCTGCCTTTTCAAGATCTCGAAGGACGGCCAGAAATTCGAAATCTTCGCCACCGGCATCCGCGCCCCGAACGGCATCGGCGTAGGCCCGAACGATGAAGTTTCCAACGGCGACAACGAAGGCACCTGGGTGCCGGCGGACTACATCCACATTTCGAAAAAGGGCGACTTCGTCACCGTGCCCGACCTCGCGCATCGCGCCACGCCACCCACCACCTATGCCCCGCACCTTTGCTGGCTGCCAAAGGACATGGACAACTCCAACGGCGCGCAGGTCTGGGTGACGAGCGACAAATGGGGTCCGCTCAAGGGCCAGATGCTCTACCTCAGCTACGGCCAGTCCTCGCTCTTCAACGTGCTGCAAGAGCGCGTGGGCGACGTGCCGCAGGGCGGCGTGGTGAAGTTTCCGCTGAAGTTCACCACCGGCATCAGCCGCGGGCGTTTCCATCCCGTGGACGGCCAGCTCTACGTCTCCGGCCTCAAAGGCTGGCAGACCAATGGCGTGCGCGACGGGGCCATCCACCGCGTCCGCTACACCGGCCAGCCGCTGACCATGCAAAACGGCCTGCACTTCACCGACAAAGGCATCCGCATCGAGTTCACCGCGCCGCTCGACGCCGCCAGCGCTGGCGACGTCGCTAACTACTCGGTGCAGCAATACAACTACCGCTGGACGGTCAACTACGGCTCCGAGAAATACAAAGTCAGCAACGATCAGAAAGGCACCGACCCGGTGACCGTGACTGCCGTGACCGTGGCTCCCGACAAAAAGTCCGTCTTCCTCGCCATCGAGGGTCTCAAGCCGGTCATGCAGATCGAGGTGAAGATGAACATCAAAAGTGCCGACGGCCAGCCCGTGCCCGACCGCCTCGCCGGGACGATCAACGTCGTCGCGCCCGATGCGCAGCCGGGGAAGACGTATATCTCGGTGAAGAAGTAGGCGGCGGCGGACGCGCTCCTTCGGCCCTTCGCGCTCTTCCTTCCGTCCCGTCGCACTCTCCCATCGTCCCTTCGCGCTTTCCCTTCCGGCCCTTCGCGCTCTCCCTTCCGGCCCTTCGCGCTCTCCCTTCGTCCCTTCGCGCTCTTCCTTCCGGCCCGTAGCGCAAGCCTCTGGCTTGCCGTATCGCAGGCATCCTGCCTGCCCCGGTGTCGCTCCGGGACGGGCTGACGATTCGTGACCCGCTCTCCGCAGCCGCGCGGGGCAGGCGAGACGCCCGCGCTACGGCAAGCCGGAGGCTTGCGCTACGCTACCGGGCGCTCGCGCGGCGTTGACGCCGCCGCCACGCGAACGCTAAATCCGCAGCGCCGCGCCCGATCGCAGCGCTGCGTTTTCCGCCGACGTATCTTTCCGCACCGCACCATGAAAACTCCCACCCGCCTGCTCGCCGCCTTTGCCTGCCTGCCGCTGCTCACCGCGCCGCTCCACGCGCAGGACGGCGGTGCCAAGAAGCTCGCCAATGACAAACCCGCGCCGAAGCCGGGCCTGACGCTCACCTTCACCGCCGGCGGCAAGACCGACACGCGCGCCGCGCGGCTCATCGCACTGGAGGTTCCCGCTGGCCAGCCCGCCGCGACGTTTCTCCCCGCCGGACCTTTTACCGCGCGCTGGGAGGCCGACATTCTCTCGGACCTCCGCGCGGAGTTTTCCTTCGCCGCCGAGGTGCAGGGCGCGGTGCAAGTCTCGCTCAACGGCACGGTCATCCTCGACGGCAGCGCGCGGGTCGAAACCCAGCCGGTGAAGCTCCAGAAAGGCGCGAACAAACTCGTCGTGGACTTCACCAGCCCGGCGAAAGGCGACGCGCGGCTGCGGCTGCTGTGGTCGTCGAAAGAGTTTCCGTGGGAGCCGGTGCCGCCGGCCGTCTTCCAGCATGACCCGAACCTCCCCGCGCTCCGCGGCGGCACAGCGCTGCGCGACGGCCGCCTGCTTTTCGCCCAGCTCCGCTGCGCCGCCTGCCACGACGCCGCCGGGCTGCTGCCGGCGAAAGGCGAGGGGATGCCCGAACTGGCGCAGGACGCGCCGCAGTTCGGCGAGCTGGGGGCGAAGTTCAACGAGCCGTGGCTGGCCGCGTGGATCAACGATCCGCACGCCATCCGCCCGCACGCGCTCATGCCGAAGACCTTTGCCGGCAAGCCCGGCGAGATTGATCAGCGCGCCGCCGACCTCGCGGCGTATTTCGTTGCGCTCGGCGCGAAAGCGGAAGGCCAGCCGCTGGACGAAGCGCTCATCCCGCCGGGCGGCGCGCTCTTTGCCAACCTCGGCTGCATCGCCTGCCACACGCGGCCCGACGCGGAGGGCGCGGAAGAGCACCAGCGCATCCCGCTCGCCCACGTTCGCGCCAAATGGCAGGCCCCCGCGCTCACCGCCTATCTCAAAGAACCCGCCCTGGGCTTCGCCGCGAGCCGCATGCCGCACTTCCGCCTGAGCGACGACGAAGCCGCCAAACTCACCGCCTATCTCTTCCTCTCGGCGAAGCGCGAATTCCCCGCTGGCCCGAAAGGCGACGCCACCCGCGGCTCACAGCTCCTCGTCAGCAGCGGCTGCCTGAATTGCCACGCTGGCCTGCTCCCCACCACCGCGCCCACCTTTGCCGCCATGACGAAGACCGGCTGGAGCAAAGGCTGCCTCGCCGACACCGCCGCCGCGCGCGGCAAAGCGCCCGACTTCGCCCTCCCGCCCGCGCACCGCGACGCGCTCGCCGCTTTCGCCGCCACCGGCCTCGCCTCGCTGAAACAGGACGTGCCCGCCGAATTCGCCGAGCGCCAGATCGTCAATCTCCGCTGCACCGCCTGCCACGCGCGCGACGGCCAGCCCAGCGTCTGGTCGCAGCTCGAAAGCGAAACCGCCCCGCTCCAGGCCGCTGCCCCGCTGGAGGAAGGCGCGGGCCATCCCATCGCCACCACCGTCCTCCCCGCGCTCACCTGGCTCGGCGAAAAACTGCGCCCCGATTACATGGCGACGTTTATCGCCGGTCAGGAAAAGACCAAGCCGCGCCCGTGGCTCGTCGCCCGGATGCCCGGCTTCCCCGCCGTCGCCACTGGACTGGCCCACGGCCTCTCGCACAGCCACGGCTTTCCCCTCACCGATCCCGCTCCCGCCGCCGCGCCTGACCCGGCCAAGCTCAAAGCCGGTGCCACCCTCCTCACCGAAAACGGCGGCTTCAACTGCATCCAGTGCCACGGCCTCGGCGACCGCGCCGCCACCGCCGTCTTCGAGGCGCCCGGCCCCAATCTCGACCTCACCCGCGAACGCATCCGCCCGCACTATTTCCACCGCTGGCTGCTCTTCCCCACCCGCATCGACCCCGACACGAAAATGCCGCGCTTCAGCGACGACATCGGCAAGACCCCGCTCACCGATTTCTTCGACGGCCAGGCCAGCGAGCAATACGACGCCATCTGGCAATATCTGCAGAGTTTGAAAAAATAGCGTCGGTCCCGCGCGCCAGGCGGTGCCTGCTCCCGAAAGAGGGGAGGTCGGCGGCCCGCAGGAGCACCCAGACGGAATCCTCGGCTCCGTTGTTTCCGAGTGGCCTGCTCGTTTCTGCAAAAAAGGGCGCGACGCGGCTGCCGTTTGCTGCCACTCTCAGCCCACTTATGGAGCAGCCAAGTCGCTTCATCCCTCCCATCCGAAAACCATGAACACCAACGACGAATACTTGCCCCCGAACGAAGAAGTGCCTCAGGACGACTCCGTTCCCCTAGAAATGCCGCCGCCGCCGCCGCCGAAAAAGATGCTGACCACCTGGCAGAAGGTTCTCGCGAGCAAGTTTCTCCTCGTCAGCATCGGCGTGCATTTGCTCTTCGGCGCGGGTGCGGCCGTCTATGTGGTCCAGCAAAATATTACCAAGCGCGTGCCCACTTTCAAAGGCGGACCGGGAGCCGTGAACCCCAGCAGCCGCGCGCTGGAGCACAAGGTTTCGATGGACAAGAAGAAGAACTCCATGAGTGCGCCGCAGCAGGCCAAGCGCATCACGACCACGGGCCTCTCGAAAATCGCCCTGCCCGAAATCGTCACCATGCCCAACGCCACGCAGGTCATCCCGAACCGCATGGGCGGCTTGGGCGGAAATGGCATGGGAGCCGGCATCGGCGGGATGGGCGGGCTCGGCGGAGGGGGCAATGGTTTTGGCCTGCCCACGATCATGAACGACCGCTGCAGCGTGGTGACCCGCGCCACCTCGATGCGCAACAACGGCGGCAGCCCGCAATGCGAGGAGGCGATCATTAAGGGACTGCGCTGGCTCAAGACGCAGCAAAGCGCGGACGGCTCCTTCGGCCAGCAGTTCACCGTCGGCATGACGGGGCTCGCGCTGCTGAGCTTCATGGGGCATTGCGAAAGACCTTCGTCCAAGGAATTCGGGCCGTGTGTGCGCAACGCGATTGATTTCCTCGTCAGTGCAGCCGGCGGCGGGGCGTTGATTTCGCGGGCCGGCGGAAATGCCACGTCTTACGAACACGGGATCGCGGCTTACGCTCTCGGCGAAGCTTACATCCTGACGAAGGAGCCGAAGATTGCCGAGGTGCTGAAGAAAGCGATTTACACGATCGTGCAAGGGCAGAGCCCCGACGGCGGGTGGTCCTACGGCTACAGCAAAGGGGCGGGAGATACCTCGGTCACCGGGTGGCAGGTCCAGGCGCTCAAGGCAGCCAAGATCAGCGGGCTGAACATTGATGGTGTCGATTCCGCTCTCAAAAAATCCGTGGATGGGATCCTCCGCGTGAAAGGGCCGCTCGGTGGGTTTGGCTACACTAGCCCCGGCGACAAATGGGCGCTCACGGCGGTTGGCATTCTGGTTTTACAAACGACCCACCACGAGGGTGGTCGCGGCCAGACCGTGCGCAAGGCGCTCGATTTCCTGATCGATCGCAGGGACGCTCCCAAACTCGACTACGACGCCGCCGATGCCGATCTCTACGGCTGGTATTACGGCACCCAGGCCTGCTTCCAACACGGGGGTGCATCGTGGACCAAATGGAATCGCCAGTTTCAACCGGAACTTCTCAAGGCACAGAATGCAGACGGGAGCTGGAAACCCACTCGCGGCGGCAACGGCGACATCCAGAGCGGCGCGGCCAACAGCCCTGATGGACAGATTTTCCGAAATTCCTGCTGCATCCTGATGCTCGAGGTTTACTACCGCTACCTCGCCAGCAGCCGCATTTAACGCGCGCGGGATGTCCATTGCCACGAAGACCGGCGACGACGGCACGACCGGCCTGATGTATGGCCGCCGCGTACCGAAGACCGACGCCCGCATCGCCGCAAACGGCGCGGTGGATGAACTCAACGCCGCGCTCGGCATGGTCCGCGCCACCGTTGCCGACCCCTTTGTCACCGACGCCGTCCTCGCGATTCAAAAGGAACTCGTCCTCCTCATGGGCGAACTCGCCGTCCTGCCCGCGGATCGCGCGCGCTACACCTCCGGCGGCTTTCATTTTGTGGAAAAGCCGATGGTCGATGCGCTGACGGCGCGCATCGACGACCTCGAAAAAAACCACCAGATCAGCTACCAAGGCTGGGCCACGCCCGGTGCCACCCTCGGCTCCGCCACGCTCGATGTCGCCCGCACGGTCTGCCGCCGCGCCGAGCGCCACATCGCCTTGCTCGCCGAAACCTGCACGCCGGTGAATGGCGAAATCCTCCGCTATCTCAACCGGCTCTCTGACCTCTGCTGGCTGTGGGCGCGCTGGCTCGAAACCCGGGCCGGGGCCGCGTAGTCGGCCGGGCTGGCGTTACTTCTTGATCGGCGGCGGAGCGGTCACCTTCCCGCCGGGCTGGGCGGCGAGGAGCTGATTGAGCAGTTCGCTTTTCGGCGGAACGATGGTCACGCGGGCCTCGCCCTCGATGATCTTCTGCATCTCGAGAATCTCGAACATCGAATCAATGATCTCGCGGTCCTGCGAGATGATCTGGAGCGCTTCGCCGACGATCCGCGGACGCATGGCCGCGGCCTTGGCAAACTCGATGGCGGCCTGCCGCTCGGCGGTGCTGCTGATGATGCTGACCTGATTCGCGCCATCCTGTTTGATGGCGCTCGTGACCTGCCGCAGCCGGTTCACGACTTTCGCTTCGATCTGCCTGATCATCCCGCCATCGCGGAAATGCACTTTGCGAATATAGACGCTGCCGAGTTTGTAACCCCACTCGCTCGATTTCGGCGAAACCTCGGTGCGGACGGCGAGCGACATGGCGTGCCGCGTTTCCAGCATCGCACCGAGCGGCATGTTGCTCAGGCAGCGCACCGTGGAGCTGCTCACATTTGCGCTGAGCGAGCCGCGCGGGTCGGCGTTTTTGAACAGGTAAGCGACCGGGTCGCTGATGAACATTTCATACCAAATGCCGATGCCCATCGGCGCGCCTTCCTCGCTGTTGACCGGTTGGCTGCGGAGGTAGGTCTGGTCGAGGCGCAAATCGAGGACGTGGCATTGGCCGAGCCAGTTCACGATCGGGCCGACGATCCCGAGTTTTGCCCAGAGGAAATAGATTCCCGGCTCGTCGAGCACCGCGAGCACTTTGCCAAAGAGCACATACACATGGCAGCGCCCCTCCTCGACGATGGCATAGACGCCAAACGCGCGGAGCAGGGCGAAGACGATCGGCACGAAAATAAAGAGGCCGATGAAGGTTCCGGCGGCGGCGGTCAAAGTATTCATTGGGCGTCCTCCATGATCACTTGGCTGGCTTCCTTGAAGAGCTTGAGCCGCACGTTTCTTCGGTAGGCCGCGAGCGCGTCCGGCCCGCTGGCGCGCAAGACGGTGAGCTGATCGGCGAGTGCGCGCAGCGGCTCCACTTCGGCCTGCGCGTTGAGCGTTTCGATCTCCACCGCGCGCTTCGACTGTACGATCTTCTGGTCCGCCGAAGCCTGCGCCAGCGAGATGTCCGAGCTGACCTGGTTGTGCGCGGTATTGATCGCCGCGAGCGCACTTTCCACCTCGTGCGGCGGGTCAATGCCGGTGATGAGCGACGCGTCAAACGTGATGCCGTAGCGCGGCGCGGAACTGGCGCACTCGCGCTCCATGTGCTCGTTCAGCGACGAGAGGTTTTTGCGCAGGTCGTTGATCGAGATGCCGGCCACGCTGGCGATGGTGTTGTCGGCGGCGTCTTCGAGCGGCGGCGGGGCGATGAAGTTCGCGATGCGCTCGCGCAACACGCTGATGTAATAGCCCATGACGTGAACGATCGGGCGCTTCACGCCGAAGAGATATGCGTAGAGATTCCGCTCGCAGATGCGGTAGCGGATCTGCCCCGTGAGGCCCGTGTCGAGCTGGTCCTTGGTCACCGCGCTGAGTTTCGAGCCGCCTTCGTTCGCCATCGGATCCTCGGGATCAAAAGCCATGTTCAGCGTCTGCGTGGAGACGGTCACTTTATACACGCGCTCCCACGGCCATTTGAAATACGGCCCGCCCGGCGGAATGACGCGCACCTGCGGGAAGCAGTAGCGTTCGCGCTCCTCGGGGCGCAGCGATTCGGCGATGGGATCGTCCAGCGTGGTCTGCGTGCCGAGGCGCTCGGCGCGGCCAAAGACCGTTTTCACCGCGCGCTCGTTTTGATCCACCGTGTAAAGTCCGGCCACGAGGTAGCGGGCGAGAAACCAAATGATGAAGCCGATAAGAAAGCCGAGGATCATAAGCGGGTTGGGTTGTGCGGACTGGAATAGGCGGTGCGGGCGCGGAAGGAAAGCAGGGATTGTGCGCGCGCGCGCGAGCTACAGATCGCCGGGCCGGTTGGCGTTGTGAAAGAGCGGGCGCTCGGCGGGATCGAGGTTGCGAAACGTGAGCAGGCCGGCTTCCGCGGCGACCCGGACGAAGCGCTGCATCGAGCGGTCGTCTGCGTGGAGACATTCGCCGACGAGCGGCCGGCAGGTGCGCGGATACACAGCCGCGAGCGGCTCGCACCATCCCTCCGCGCGCGGCACGCAGCCGGTGCCGCCGCGGAGCAGGCTGGCGAGAAAGTCGGGCGTCATCGCGGGCAGATCGATGGCGAGGACGAGGACCAGCGGATGGCGGGCGCGCCGCAGCGCGGCTTCGAGCCCGGCGAGCGGTCCGAGGCCCGGAAAATTGTCGGGCAAAATCTTCACGCCCGCGCCCGCGTACGGTCCATCGGCGCGGCCGGAGATGAGCAGTTCGGCGGGCTGCACCGCGCGCAAAGTGGCGAGCTGGTGCTGCCAGAGCGGCACGCCGCGAAATAGCACGCCCGCCTTGTCGCGGCCCATGCGCGTGGATTGCCCCCCGGCGAGCAGGACAGCGGTGAAAGGTGGCATCGGAGTGGTGTCCCGAAAGCCGGCAGCCTTTGCAACTCCGCGCCGCGCTCACGGTGATGAAACGAGCCAAGGTGGACGGCGGTTCTGGGGCAACTCCTCACGATCGGCGTCCCCGCCTTCCTCACCACCACCGTTCACGCTGGCATCTTTGGCAGCTACCTGCTCTACGGCTTCCTCCGGCCTTTCCTCTCGCGGAAGATGAAAGAGGAAATCGAGGACGACGAGCCGACGGAAAGTCCGTAGCGAGACTCAACACTTCCGCGTGTCCCGAAGCTGACCGCCCACGTTTGCCAAACCCGTCATCCGCCGATACTTTCGCCGCCCTTTCCGCATGGACCATCTGCCGTTGGCGATTTCCACTTTCTGTTTTCTCGTCGGGTTTGCCTATACGATGCACGCTCTGGGGGCGCGCGTGTACCGGGCTTCGCGGCTGAATCTGGTGGCGATTTTGTGCGGGTTCGTGGGGCAGTCGGTGTTCCTGTATTTGCGCGGGCAGGCGCTGGGGCGGTGTCCGCTGACGAACCGTTTCGAGCTGCTCATTTTCCTGAGCTGGGCGCTGGTGCTTTTCTATCTGCTGATCGGGCCGGCTTACCGGCTGTCGCTGCTGGGGGCGTTCACTTCGCCGCTGGTTTTCCTTTTTCAAACGAGTGCGCTGCTGCTGGTGGCGGATGTGCCGTCGAGGCCGCGGCTGGCGGCGAATGGCTGGCTGGAGCTGCACGCGGCGATCTCGGTGGTGGCGTATGGGGCGTTCGCTTTGGGGTGTGTGGCGGGCGTGATGTATCTGGTGCAGGAGCGCCAATTGAAGTCGCATCACATCCACTCGATTTTTTACCACTTGCCGCCGATCCGCGATCTGGCGGTGGCGAATGCGCGGCTGATCATCGTGGGCTTTGCGCTGCTCACCGTTGGCCTGGGCGCGGGGTTCAAGCTGGGCAGCATGTTCACGCATTCGCCGCTGACGGCGTGGTCGGTGGTGGTGTGGCTGGTGTATGGCGGGCTCGCGGCGCTTGGCGGGCTGCGGCGGATCAGTCCGCGGCGGGTGGCGTGGTTGTCGGTGGCGGCTTTCATCGGCGTGCTGCTCACGCTCGGCGGGCTGCGGTTTGTCACGCAAACGGGGGCGCTCTGAGATGGAGATTCTCTGCCTGGGACTCAGTCATCAGACCGCGCCAGTGGAGCTGCGGGAAAAGTTCGCGATTCCCGACGGCGAGGTCGGCGCGGCGGCGGCGGCGCTGAGCAAGGCGGCGGGCGTGAGCGAGGCGGTAATCGTCTCGACGTGCAACCGCGTGGAGTTCTACGTGGCGGCGGAGCAGGCGGCGGCGGGGCTGGCGGCGGTGCGGGAATTCGTGGCGGCGCGGCTCGCGCCGGCGGAGGGCGCGGCGTTTTTCCAGCACGCGACGGAGCCGACGGTGCGGCATCTTTTTCGCGTGGTCAGCGGGCTGGAGTCCATGGTGCTCGGCGAGACGGAGATCCTCGGACAGGTGAAAAAAGCCTACGCGGCGGCGAGCGAGGGCGGGGCGACGGCGAAGCATCTGAACAAGCTGTTTCAGCGCGCCTTCAACGTGGCGAAGGACGTGCGGACGAACACGAACATCACGCGTGGCGCGGTGAGCGTGGGCTCGGCGGCGGTGGATCTGGCGGAGAAGATTTTCGGCAAGCTCGCGCATTGCAAGGTGATGATCCTCGGGGCCGGGGAGACGAGCGAGCTGACGGCGGGTGCGCTCCAGGCGCGCGGGGTGAAGTCCATCTTCGTGGCCAACCGCAGCTATGACCGCGCGGCGGCGTTGGCGGTGAAGATGAATGGCACGGCGATCCACTTCGACGAGTGGCAGCGCAGTTTTCACGACGTGGACATCCTCATCGGCTCGACGGCCGCGCCGCATCACGTCCTGACCGCCGCGCAGCTCGAACCGATCATGCACACGCGTCCGGCGCGTCCGCTTTTCTGCATCGACCTGGCGGTGCCGCGCGACATCGAGCCGGCGGTGAACGATCTCGACGGCGTGTATCTTTACGACATCGACTCGCTCCAGGCGATGGCCGACCGCTCGATGAACGTCCGCCGTCAGGAGCTGACAATTTGCGAGCAGATGATCGAGCGGCACGCGACGGAGTTTGGCGGATGGCTGGCGAGCGCCTGGCAGCAGGGTGGGGTGAAACCGGTGCCGCCCGCTTCCGGCGCGGCGGCGCAACCAGCCAAGACGTGATGGAGCACTTCGTCCTCGGCACGCGCGGGTCCGCGCTCGCACTGGCACAGGCGGAGCTGACGCGCCACGCTTTGGCCGCGGCTTTTCCGGGGCTGACCGTGGAGCAGAAAGTCTTTGTCACGCGCGGCGACGTGAAGCTCGACCTGAGTCTGATCCGCGCGACGGAGGCGGGGGGCAAAGGCTTGTTCACCAAAGAGCTGGAGGACGCGCTGCTCGGCGGGACGATCGACGTGGCGGTGCATAGCCTGAAGGATTTGCCGGGGCACAATCCGCCCGGCCTCACCGTGACGGCGGTCCTGGAACGCGCCGCGACGGCCGACATGCTGATCGCAAAGGACGCGCGCTCTTTCGACGAGCTGCCGCCCGGCGCGGTGCTCGGCACGAGCAGCGTGCGCCGGGCGCGGCAGCTCCGTTGGCTGCGGCCGGATTTGGTCATCGAAGAATGGCGCGGCAACGTGCAAACCCGCCTGCGCAAACTCGGCGAGAGCGACCGCGCCGCCGGGATCATCCTCGCGCAGGCCGGCCTCGAACGGCTCGGCTACGACCTCGCCGCAGGCACCCTCGATTTCGCGCCGTGGAGTTTCCGCGCCGTGTCGCTCGGCGCGCAGCTACTGCCGGCGATCGGGCAGGGGGCCATCGCCCTGCAAAGCCGCGCCGACCGCGCCGAGGTCACGGCCATTTTGCAAAAGCTCGACCACCCCGCCACGCACACCGCCATCCGCGCCGAGCGCGAGTTGCAGCGCCTGCTCGCGGGCGACTGCGGGATGCCCGTGGGCGTGCGAACCACGCTGCGCGGCGACCGCCTGCATCTCCGCGCTGTCCTTTTCGGCCCCGAGTCCGAGCCGCCCAAAACCGCCGAAGCCGAAGGCTCCGCCGCCGCGCCCGAAGCCGTCGCCGCGGAAATCTTCGCGCAGTTGGCACCGGCGTCTTAGCGAACTTCGTTCGCGAGATTCAACAAGATCGAGACGCACGCGAAACACGCTTGCGGTTCATCTCGATTCCCCGTTTGCACGGCGCCGAATCGGCGCGACCAGACTACGCGTTCTGCGTGCTGCTCTCGGGCGGAGCGGTCGGACCCTGATCGCCATTATCGGTCGGGAGGCGGCGGATGAATTTCCTAGCATCTTTGAAAACACGATCCAGATCCTCTTTCGACACATTTTCGTCGAGCTGATCGCGGTTTTTCCTGAGCTCTTTGAAGATCCGATCGATCAGTTTTCGGTCACCGCTCTGCGCCGTTCTTCCGAGCTCTTTTTTGATAATGTCCAAGATGTCTTTGGCGTCGCCGTCTTTGGAGTTGCGGTAGATTTTCCTCAGGATCGACCTGAAGCTCGCCCGATTGCTCTCGGCCAGAGAGTCCGGAGCCGAGGAGAAGAGGGTGGCAATGACGAGGAGGGCAACGATGGGTAAACGGCGAAGTTTCATGATGGTGGAAGGGGTGAGCGCGGCACTTTCTTCGCCTTGCCGTCAGTTTCAACATCTATTTTCAGCAGACACAAAAATGTTACTTGCCGGCGGGTCTGTCGGATTCGCTGGCGGCTCGTAGCTGGCGGTGTCTTTCGTAGAAAGATTTCAGCACCTTGAGGTTGGGATCAGCAGCGATCGCGTCCTGATAGGCGGCTTCGGCTTCGTCGAAGCGGCGCAATTGATCCAGGACCTGGGCGCGGCGGAGGAGGAGGTCCTTATCCTGCGGAAAGAGGCGCAGGCCGCTGGCGTAGGCGGCTGCGGAGGCCAGCCGGCGGGTCTGGCGGTCCGCGTATTTCTCCTCAAGTTCCGCCTGGAGGCGCTCGGCTTCGCCGAGATGGAAGTAAACGAGTGGATTGCCGGGGTCGAGACGCAGGGCACGGGCTGCGGTGGTCGCGGCTTCGGGGTATTCATCGTCGCGCACCTGGGTGCGGGCGATTTCGGCAAAATACTCGCCCGGCCAGGCGAGGGCGGAGAGCAGGAGGAGCAGCGCGCCGAGCAGCGGGAGGGCGGGTCGCACGCGCGAAGGCCAGCGAGGTGGTGGCCCCGGTTCAGGGCGCGGCTCGTCATCCGGCGATTCCGGTCGGGCCAGGATCCCGAAGAGAAAAGCCATGGTGAGGGCGTTGGCGGGGATGTGCAGATTGAAGTCCACGATGGAATGCGCGGCCATGGCGGCCAAGGCGGCGAGGGCGCCGATGAGCAGGGCCAGTTCCGGGCTGAAGGACGACTCTTGGCCGCGGAGCGCGCTGGCGGTGCGCCGCAGCGCCCGCAGACCGGTGCGGATGTGGGCGACGAGGAAGAAGAGCATGCCGGCCGCGCCGATCACGCCGTATTCGGCGAGCAGTTCGAGGTAGTCGCAATGCGCATGGATTGGATCGGCCTGCAGCTCGGGCCGGCGGAAAAGACGCCCGAAATACAAGTGCGTGCCGGCTCCGGTGCCGAAGACCGGCGCAGTCTGAAACTGATCCAGCGCGGCCTGCCAGTTGGCGACGCGGATGTCGCGGCTGAACGCGGTGGCCATGCGCTCCTGCAGCTCCTGATGCTGGGCTAGGAACCACCCGCCGGACGCGAGCAGCAGCACCGCGGCGATCCCGCTGAAAACCAGGGCCCGGTCGAGACTGCGCGGGTTGCGCAGGTAGCTCACGCGCACCGCCAGCGCCGCCCACGCCAGCAGCGAGAAAACGGCGCACAGCACGCCGCCCCGGCTTTGCGTGAGCAGCAGCGCCACGTAGGCGCACGCCGTGGCGTAACCAAGGGAAATGCGGGCCGCCGTTTTCCGCACGCTCCACCACGTGAGCGACAGGCCAAGCACGCCAGCGATTTCGAGAAAGCCGGCGAGGTGGTTCGGCGAGATGAACATGCCGCTCGCGCGCGTGCCCATCGGGGCGCGGATAAAGTCGAAGAGCATGTATTCCTCTCCCCAATAAGCCTGCACCGCGGCCACCCCGGCATGCGCCAGCGCGAGGGCGAGCAACGTGCCGGCCACGAGCAGCCGCGGCCGGGCGGTGGTGAAAACAAACGCGGTGAGCAGATACGTGACGAGACACCCGAGCATCAGGAAAATATCCGCCCGCGCGAGGTACGGCACCGGCGACAGCGCGGCGCGTCCGAGCAGATAGGCAAAGAGCACGCCGGTGCTCGCGAGACCGAGCGGGGCAGGGGAGCCCGCGCCGCCGGATCGCCAAAACGTGAGCACGCCCGCCAGGCCGAGCAGCGCCAACGCGGGCAGGCTGAACACCGGTCGTCCGCCGCCGATGAGGCCGTGAATCACGACCAGCGCGGCGAGGAGCAGGAAGAGCGGGAGTTTTGCGAAGATGGAGCGCATGGAAAAACGGCGGCGGTGGCGCGGGAGCTAGTGCCAGACATTGCGGCCAGGAACAAGCCGGCGTCTGCGGTAGAGGCGGAGACATGCTTTTGGCCCCTTCCGTCCAGCCGCCGAAAAAACTCCATCTCATCACCTGTGCCCCGCGCAGCGCGGACGCAGGCGTCAGCCGTGGCGGAGCAGCACCTGATCGAGGAAAATGCCGAGCACAAAGACCACGCCGACGAAGGCGTTGCTGGCGAAGAAGGCGCGGTTGACGGCGGCCACGTCGAGCCGGGCCGCGCTGCGGTGCTCGTAGATGAGCGCGCCGGTCACGGGGAGGAGGCTGAGGTAAAACGGCGCGCCGAGCCCGGCCACCCAGCCAAAGGCGATGAGCACGGCGAGCATGATCCAGTGCAAAGCCTGCGCCCACGCGAGGCTCCGCGCCACGCCGAGGCGCACGACCAGCGAACGCAGCCCGGCGGCGCGGTCGAACGCGTGATCCTGCGTGGCGTAAATGACATCGAAGCCCGCGACCCAGAGCAGCACGGCGAGCGCGAGGACGAGCGGCGGCAGCGCGAAATGGCCGCGCACCGCGAGCCACGCGCCGACCGGCGCAACCGCCAGCGCGAGCCCGAGAAAAAAGTGGCTGAGCGTGGTGAAGCGTTTCGTCAGCGAATAGAAAAACACGATGACCAGCGCGACCGGCGAGAGCTGGAAGCAGAGCGGATTGATCCACCACGTCGTGCCGATGAACGCCGCCGAACTCGCGATCAGGACACCGCTCGCCACGCCGCGTGAAACCAGCGTGTGGCGCTCGGCGGTGCGCGGGTTGCGCTGGTCGAGATGCCAGTCGGCGAGGCGGTTGAAAACCATGGCCGCCGTGCGGGCGAAGACCATCGCCAGCAGGATGAGTGCGACCGTTTTCCCCTCCGGCCAGCCGCGCGCCGCCACGAGCATGGAGCCCAGCGCGAAGGGCAGCGCGAAGATGGTGTGCGAAAACCGGATGAAGCGCAGCAGCCGCGCGATCACGGCCGGGCGTCCGACTCCTTGCGCTCCTCCAGCTCGTCGAAAATCCCGGTCAGCTTGTCATCCACCCGCAGATCAATGAGCCGCCAGTTACCGTCGGGATTGTAGAAATAGAAGCGCCAGCGCAGCGGGAACGTCCGGCCATGCGAGACGTAAGTCGCGCGGACGAGCCGTGCGCCGACGAGTTTCGTCTCCACGAGGTCGTGGCCGGTGATCGCGCCGAAGACCTCGATGGCCTCGTTCGTCTTGACCTTGAGCAGCTTCAGCTCCTCCGGTTTTTCCGCGATGCGCGAGCCGCGCGTGAGGCTGGCGTAGGCCGCGTCCACCGAGCTTTTTTGCAGCAGCGAAAAGAATGCCGCAACAATCTGCACGGGGTCGGTAATCGGGCCGGCCGTAGAAGCCACCGCGGCCGGTGAAGGCGCGGCCACGGCGGGGAGCGGCACCTGCATCCGAGGCATGTTGGCGGGCACCTTTTCGCGTGGCTTTTCCTGCGCGCGGAGCGTGGGAGAGGCGAGCAAAAGGATGGCGAAAACGATGGTGATGGGAGCTTTCATGCGAGGAGTGCGACCAGTCGCGGGCGGGCTTGGGCCACGAGCGGCAGACCGTGCGCGAATGTCAGAACTTCAAACGGGAACCGCAACAATTTTCCCAACGAGGCGCGCAGTTCGCGCGCATCGGTGCAGTACTTTTCCGGCAGCAGGGCAAGGCCGTGCGGCGCGAGGTGGATCAAGGCATCGCCCACGTGCAGCGCGCCTCCCGCGTGCAGCGCGATCTCGCCCGGTCCCGCGCCGGGCAGCGCGCTGACGGTGAACTCGTCCAGCACCGTTTCGCCGTCGGCGACTTCCTGATCCACGGCGAGCCCGAGCCCGGCCACTGCCGCCACGTGGGCGAGGATGGGGATGGAAAACCGCTGCCGATATTCCGCCGCGGCGCGGGCGTGGTTGCCATTTGTGAGGATGATCGCGGCGGGCGCGGCGAGGGCGCACAGCTCCGCGAGGGCGGCGGCGGCGAGCGGGATCGGATCAATGAAGATCAGCCCGCGCGCGGTCCGCCGCGCGCAGCAGGACAGCTCGACTTTCACCGCCGGATCATAAGCCTGCCAGAAAAACAGGCCGTCCGTGACTTGCTGGAATTCGTCGGCGCGAGGCATGGGCGGGGCCTATTCCGCGCTGCCCGTGATCTTTCCGCCGGTCAACAGCCACCGATGGACGGATGGCCCTTCGCCTTTGCGCAGCGCGCGGTAGAGCGCGGGCGCGTCGCGTTTTTGGAGTATCAGCTCGGCGACACCCTGCGCGTGGCAGCTCAGCACTTTGAGATGCCCATTCCCTTCGCGCGGCTCGCCGATGATGTGGGAGAGGCCGTCGGGCGGCGGGGTGGGGCGCGGGCGCTCGAGGACGAGGAAGCTGTAGGGCAGGCTGCGCAGGTCGATGCCGAGTTCGCGGCCGAAATCCATCCAGCGCGCGTTTTGAAAAATCTCGGACGGCGGCCGGGCGAAGTGGTGGCACCAGTGCGGCGCGTTTTTTGCCGCGAGCAGTCCGCAGGCGTGCTGATGGGTGCAGGGTGCGACGGCGGTGAAGTGGCTGCGGAGGGTCTCGCGCACGGCGATCAGGCGGCGGCTGTCCACGTGCGTGCCGGCCTCGACCCAGAGGACTTCCCGCGCCTGGCGCGCGACGGCGAGGAGTTGCTCCAGTTCGCGCGGCGGCAGTTCGCTGATGACGTGGCTGAGCACGAGCAAAGTGTCCGGCGGGAGCGGTGCCTCCAGCGCGGCGAGGCGGATGCCGGGGAAGTCGGTGCGTGCTTTTTCCGCGGCGAAGCGCAGCGCGAGCGGCGAGCGATCGTGCAGCGCGAGCGATTCCAGATGCGGCCACTGCGCGAGCACGCGGCGACCGGCCACGCCGCTGCCGCAGCCCCAGTCGAGCACGTGGCGGCTCTGCGGTTGCCAGGCGCGACCGCGGAGTTCGGCGAGCACGGCGTCCCATTTCCAGCCGATGCGCTCGGCAAAGGTGGTGTCGTAAAGCGCGATGTCCTCAGGCAGCCGCCAGTAGTCCTGCGCGCCCGCGGTGCCGGCGAGAAAGCGCGCGCGCATGCGGCGGAGCGCGAGCACTTCCTGATGGGTGAAATACTTGATCATTCGCCGAGGAGTTGTGCGAGACGTGGGGCGCGGAGGCCGTAAAAAGCGAGCAGTTCGTGGAGGCGCGCGCGCAGCGGTGCGGGGTCGGGCGGTTGGGTGCGGCGGTGCGCGGCGATCATGAGGTTTTTGCCGGTGTGCTCGCTGGCGATGAACTCGAAGACGCTGGCTTTGTAGCCGTGGATTTCCAGCAGCAGCGCGCGGATGCCGTCGGTCACGAGCTCCGCTTCGCGCTCGGCGAGAATGCCGTGGCGCAGCACTTCGCGCAGCACCGGCGGCGGCGTGAGTTGCGCGCGGATTTCCTGATGGCAGCAGGGCGCGGCGAGGATGAGCGACGCCCCGGCGCGGATGCCGTGATGGAGCGCGTCGTCGGTGGCGGTGTCGCAGGCGTGCAGCGCGATGAGCAGGTCCGCCGCGCCATTTTTCCCGGCGAAGTCGCCGATCGCGCCACGCTCAAAACGCAGTCGCGTGAAGCCGGTTTCGCCGGCCACGCGGTTGGTCAGTGCCACCAGATCGACGCGGGCTTCCACGCCGATGACCTCGGCGTCCACGCTGCGGTCGCGGAAAAAGGCGGCTGTGGCGAACGTGAGGTAGCCCTTGCCTGCGCCCATATCGAGCACGCGCAAGGCGCGCCGCTCGCGCAGCGGCGAGTCGTCCACGAGATGCCCGAGGATTTCCACGAAGCGCTGAATCTGGCGCAGCTTGTCGGCCATGCCGGGGCGCGCTTCGCCGGTGGCCGAGGTCACGCCGAGCGCGCGCAGAAATGGGGCGTGCTCGACCGCCAGTGACGGGCGCTTTTTCTGATCGTGCTCTGGCGCGGGGGCGACGGCGAAGACCGGGCGGCTCGCCTTCAGCTTGCCCTCGCCCGCCGCGTCGCACTGGAGCTGCCAGTCGCCGGTCGTGGTGAAAAGATGCGCGCGGGCAAACTCGGTGCCGGGCAGTTTGCCGAGGACGGCCACGGCCTCGCTGACGGGCACGTTTTTTGTCACATCGCGCGTGGTGTAGCGCCAGACGAGCGAGAGATGCGGACCGTCGCGCAACTCGACCGGACGCGCGTAGAGGTTGCGCACGCTTGGCTCCGCGCCGCGATATTCGCTGAGCGTCAGTTTCACGAAAGCGCCCGCGCGCAAGCTGGCGTCGAGCTTCGCGAGGAAGCGGGTGCGCGGGGAGTCGGGCATCGCGGCGATCTACGCCGGCTGCGCGGCCGCCTCGTGGCAGCGGCGGGCTTCCTCGATGATGTGGGGATTCACCTGATGGAGGACGGATTGCACGGCCATGCGGAGGGCGTTTTTGACGGCGATGGGGGAGCTGCCGCCGTGGGCGATGATGCAGACGCCGTTCACGCCGAGGAGCGGCATGCCGCCGTAGTTGTCGGCGTTGGTGACGTTGTGGACGGCGCGAAAGGCGGGCTTGCAGAGCAGCGCGCCGGCTTTGCGCACGGGCGTTTTCATGAGTTCGCCCTTGAGCAGGCGGAAGATGCTTTTGGCGAGCGCCTCGCTGGTTTTGAGGACGACGTTGCCGGTGAAGCCGTCGGTGACGACGACATCCACGGTGCCGGCGAAAAGGTCGTGGCCTTCGACGTTGCCGTGAAAATTCATGCCGCTGTTTTTCAGCAGGGCGTGGGCGGCGAGGGTGAGTTCGTTGCCTTTGAATTCCTCTTCACCATTCGAGAGCAGGCCGGCGGTGGGGTTGGTTTTGCCGACGACGTGGCGGCAGTAGGCGAGGGCCATGATGGCGTTGTCCTGAATTTGCCGCGGGGTCGGATCGGGGTTCGCGCCGGCGTCGCAGAGGATGAAGTTGCCGCCGCCCTCGGTGGGCATGTGGGTGGCAATGGCCGGGCGCTCGATGCCGGGGAGGGTGCGCAGTTTGATGGTGGCGGCGCTGACGGCGGCACCCGTGTTGCCAGCGCTGACCACGGCCTGGGCGTCGCCGCTTTTCACGAGATCGACGGCGCGGCTGACGGAGGAATCCTTTTTCCGCCGCACGGCGTCGATGCCGCTGTCGTGCATTTCCACGACCTGCGTGGTGTGGACGATTTGAATGCGCGCGTCGTTGCAGGCGATCCGCTTCAGCTCGGCCTCGAGGCGAGGGGTGTCGCCGGTGAGCAAGAGGCCGGTGATTTCAGGAAATTCGCGGAGCGCGAGCGCGGCTCCTTCGATGAGTTGGGCCGGGCCGTCGTCGTGGCCCATGGCGTCGAGCACGATTTTCATGGGCTCATTTCGGACGCGGCCGGGGCGTTATTCACGGGCAAAAAGAAGCAGCCGCCCGCGCTGGAAAGCGGGGCGGCTGCAACGTGGTGCAAAGCGATTAGGCTGCGCCGATGGTCAGCACCTGGCGGCCTCTGTAGTAGCCGCAGGAGGGGCAGACGCGGTGCGAAACGACGGCGCTGCCGCATTGGCCGCACTTGTTGAGGGCGGCGGCGTGCCAGCGGTTGGCGGCCTTGCGGGTGCGCAGGCGCATCTTGGATGTTTTACGTTTTGGAACTCCCATATCAGTTGGTCTTGTTAATTTTTAGCTGGTCCAGCGCACCCCACGCGTCTCGGGTCTCGGAGAGGGGCTCGGGCGCGGTTTCGGTTTTGGCCCGAAGCGACGCGCCCTGACAGACTTTCTCTCCATTCCAGTCGCAATGCGGATGGGGCGGAAGGGCGAGCAAGATGTCTTCCCTCACCATGCCTGTCAAGTCCACCGATTCAGCCCCCGTCAGTTCGGTCTGACAGGCGAAATCCGGCACCTCGAGCGCGTAGCGAAAGCGCTCCAGACAGACCACACATTCGAGGTCGAGATCCACGCCGACGCTGCCGGTGGCGAAGAGGCCGCCGTCGCTCACGCCGACATCGAGGGAGTAGCGGACCTCGCCCGCGGGCTGGATGCCGGGCTCGCGGAGATCGAGCATCTGGCTGCTTTCGGTGCCTTCGAGGTGCAGGCCTTCGATGGAAATCTGATTGCGATGAACTTTCATGGAACAGGCTTTCTAAACGGGTCGTGCCACGAGTTTCTCCCGCAACGCCGCCGCGACGGAAGCTGGCACGAACGCCTCCACATTGCCACCGAGCCGGCTGATTTCTTTGACGATGCGCGAGCTGAGATACGTGTAGTTCTCGGCGGGCATGAGAAAGATCGTCTCGATCTGCTCGTCGAGCTTCCGGTTCATCAGCGCCATTTGAAACTCGAACTCGAAGTCCGACACGGCGCGCAATCCGCGCACCACGGCGGTCGCGCCCTGCGCGCTGGCGAACTCCACGAGCAGCCCGTCGAAGCGGGAGACGCGCACGTTTTTCCAACCGCTGACCGCGCCGCGGATCAGTGCGGTGCGCTCGTCGGCGGTGAAGAGACCGAGTTTCTGATCATTGACGGCGACCGCGACGATGACCTCGTCGAAAAGTTTGGCGGCGCGTTCGATCACGTCGAGGTGCCCGTTGGTCACGGGATCGAAGCTGCCGGGATAAATTGCGCGTCGCACGCGGCGGAAGCTGCCGGAGCGCGCGCGACATTTGAAGGGAAACTTTTGCGGCGGGGTGCGCGCGGTTTTGGCCGGACGAGATTTCGCTTTCCTTGGCGGGTCTTTCGGCTTGGATGCGCGCTCTCTTTAACTGCCCATGTTTTCCCTTTTCGCCTCGAAGCACGTCAAACAAGGCCGCCAGTTTGTGAAGGACGCGCGCAAGCTGCTGGCCTACAAACGGGACTTGTGGAGCGTGGCGCAGGTCGCGGATTTCGAGGGCGGAATCGCGCGGCTGGAGCAGGCCTGCGGGGTGGGGGAGAAGGGCGAAATCGAGAACGCGGCGAAGGCGCTGGACGAACAGTGCGGGAAATATCTGCCGCCGGTGAAGGACGCGGGCTGGCGGGAAAACTGCGAGGTTTTCCTCGTGGCCATCGTGGTCGCGCTCGGGGTACGGACGTATTTTCTCCAGCCGTTCACCATTCCCACGGGCTCGATGTGGCCGACGCTGAATGGGATCATGGGCCACCCCACGCCGCACGAGCCGCCGAATTTCGCGGTGCAGATTTTTCAGCAGGCGGCGCTCGGACGGGGGTGGGTGAATGCGGTGATGGAGGAAGACGGAGTCATCGCCGAATCCAAGGAGGTTCCACGGTACCAGTTCATGACTTATACGGAGGTGGTGGTGGTGCCCATCAAGCAGACCCCGGAAGGACCGAGGCAGGGAGACGGGCCGCCGAAACGGTACAGCATTCACGCGTCAAAGAAGACGCTGGAGGAGGGGTTTGGATTGTACGAGGGGAAGCTGCTGAGAAAGGGGGAGCCCATTGCGCGCGGCTACGTGGAGACGGGCGACCACGTGTTTGTGGACAAGTTCAGCTATCATTTCCGCACGCCGAGTCGGGCCGACGTGTTCGTTTTCAATACGCAGAATATCGGGAAGATGGGGAACCTGGGGCCGCCTCCGAGACAGCCTTCGCAGTTTTACATCAAGCGACTGGTGGGGACGCCGGGGGATGAGTTGCGCATCGCGCCGCCGGAGTTGTTCATCAATGGCGAACGCGCCAAGGGTGCGGCCTTTGATCGAGTGATGACGGAGAAGGACGGCTACCGCGGTTATTCCAACGTGGCGGAAAACAACCTCCCGAACGGGCGGGTGATGCAGCGTCCAATGGATTTCCTGAACCACCCGGAGGCCAGGGTCGCGATTCCGGAGAAGCGCTACTGGGCGCAGGGGGACAATAGCTTCCATAGCTCGGACAGCCGTGACTGGGGGACGGTGCCGGAGGAGAACATCATGGGCCGCGGCGTGTTTGTGTACTGGCCGTTTGCTTCCCACTGGGGGCTCATCAAATAAGGATGAAGGCGGAAGGCGGAAGGATGAAGACCGAGCCGCAATCCCCCATGACACCCGCCGTGCCGCTGCCTACTTTCCCATCCGCCATGCGCCATCCGCCTGCCTTCATCCTTCATCCTTCATCCTTCATCCTTTCCCCTCATGGCTCGCCGCGCTAGTTCCTCCGCCCACCCTCTTTGGATTTTCGCCGCTGCCGGCATCGTGCTGGCCGCGCTCGGGGGAGGCTATCTGATCTTCGGCAAAGCGAGTGATCCTTACCGCACGATGACCGCGCTGCCGGTGGCGGATTATTTGGAAAACTCCAACAGTCTGCGGGGCAATGAGTACAAGCTCGATGGCACGATCTCGAAGTCGCTGGAATTTTCCGCCGTGAACGGGCGGCTTTACTCGGTGGAGGTCGGCTCCGATCTGCTTCCGATCCTAGTGCCGCCGCAGCTCAACAGTGTGAACATCGAGCGCGGGCAGCGCTTCATGTTCAAAATCGAAGTCGGCGACAAAGGCATCCTCAAAGCCAAGGATGTAAAAAAGATCTAAATCTGCTATTCATCCTCCCATGAACACCCAACTCCCCGGTTCCTTCCACCCTCACGCCACCCGCATTTGTCCTGCTGCGAAACGGCGATGCTGGACTTTGACCGCTGGCACCCTGGCGCTGAGTAGCGCGATGCTGTGCGCGCAGGTGCCGGATGCCCCGGCTCCCGCAGCACCGGCGGCCCCGGCGGCTCAGCCCGCGGCGGGAGCGGGTGGTGGCGGTGCCGCTGGCGGTGGCAAGAAAAGCGGGAATGTCATGGGTGGCGATGTCCCGATGTTTGATCCCGGCACGGAGACGGTGCAGTGGGGTGGAAAGAATTGGAACGTGAACAACAACCGGCTCTTTCAGGCACGCTTTGAGAAATACCTGAACGCGCCCGAGGAGACGACGGCGGCGGATCGCGAATACCAGAAGGTCATTTCCACAATTCTGAGCCTGCTGGCGTCCGCGACCTATGTCCCCACGCAGAATCTCGACGCGGCGGTGAAATGGCTGCCGGTCGGCTCGCGCTACGACATTGATGCGCGACTGTGCGACGCGCTCCTGGACGCGGTTTCCAGTGCTTGGAAGTCGCAGCGCAATCAGGACCGGCTTTTGGTGGCAAATGCGGCGCTGGC
>Ga0163144_10007282_pt1 | contig 24279 bp, 20 predicted proteins | sample OliLak19BULKMAT1_FD_123175 | JGI IMG/M metagenome (GOLD analysis project Ga0163144, IMG submission 123175) | Freshwater microbial mat bacterial communities from Lake Vanda, McMurdo Dry Valleys, Antarctica - Oligotrophic Lake LV.19.BULKMAT1 | ecosystem: Environmental > Aquatic > Freshwater >...
CGGCTGTCACATCCGCATCCATCGGCTCCTGCCACGCACTGCTGCTGGCGACTCGTTTGCCGTTGAGATAGACCGTCCCGGAGTTGTCGCACGAAGCCCGCAGGCGAGCGGCCGTGATGCTGCTGATCTCGAACGACTGGCGCAGGACGTACTTTGCATCCTTGTCGTTGCCCCAGATCCATTTCGGTACCACGCCACCGGAGAATACGACGTCCTCAATCGCCTGCGACGCCGGCACAGCAGGATCAACGGTATTGCCACGTTCAAAAACGGGCTGCAGTTCGGCTGCCTGCGTCCACGTCTGCTGAGCAATTGCAGAAGCAGACAGAGACGAGACGAGAGCAACGATCACGAATGCATTGATCATGGGCAAGATTCTTGAGGAAGGAATCGTGAGGGCGGTCGTGATGAACGTGAATACCAGACTGAGCATGCGCGCACACCCTCCGAGCCGGCCTGGTGCTTCGTCGAATCCTGATCCTGGTGTTGTGGGCCACTGGCTCTGCCCGTGCGCTTGTTCTGCTGTCTGCATCCCGGAGCACTGGCAGAGCCCGTGGCACCCGGATCTGAGTCTGGATAATTCACTTCGTCCGGTTTGTATCAATGCTTCCGCTCAGCCCGAATGGTTTGTTCGGTCGGCAACCGCAGCCTACCAGTCGCCGACCAGTCGTTCGAGCATTTGCGATAACCGCTGCAGCCCTCATGACCGAATGCGGCGATGAGGAAGCAACTGTGGATTTCCCGCAACATTCCTGAACGATCCTTCCGGCACCGTCACCAACCGTGACCTATTTTCCATAAAGAACCATTGTCGGGCGCTGGGTGCCGAAATCTCCCTGGCCCGATCGTCCGAATCGCGAATCCCGGAGTGATTGCACATGATTGCCCCCCTGAAACCGTCTCGACAATCTTCGAACGACTTCGAATCGCTCAAATCCCATATTCACGGCAAACTCGTTGAAAAGCTCGACCTGACCCGCGTGTCCGAACTGGAAGGCGATTCCCTGCGACGCGAAATCCGCGTGGTTGTGGAACATCTCTGTGACACCGAAAATCCGTTGCTGAACCGCTCCGAACGAGAACGGCTGGTTGAAGAAGTACTCGATGAAGCCTTTGGATTCGGTCCGCTCGAACTACTGCTCAAGGAAGAGGGCGTGGCGGACATCATGATCAACGGACCGAAGAGTGTGTTCCTCGAAAAGAACGGCCGGATTGTCAAGTCGGACGTGACGTTCCGGGACAATGATCATCTGCTGCAGATTCTTGACCGTATCGTTTCGAGAGTCGGTCGACGAGTCGACGAAACATCACCGATGGTCGACGCCCGACTTCCGGACGGTTCTCGTCTGAACGCGATTATTCCGCCGCTGGCACTGGATGGTCCTTCGCTGACGATTCGACGATTCGGTTCGAACCCGCTGACTCTGGAAGACCTGCTGAAATTTGGCGCGTTCACGCCGGAGATGGTGATGTTTCTGGAAGGAGCCATGAAGGCCCGACTGAACATCATCATCAGCGGAGGGACAGGTTCCGGCAAGACGACGCTGCTGAACACACTGTCCAGCTTCATCTCCAATGAAAACCGCATCATCACAATCGAAGACGCGGCGGAAATTCAGCTGCAACAGGAACATGTGCTGCGTCTCGAAACCCGGCCGGCCAACATCGAAGGCAAAGGTCGGGTGACTGCCACTGACCTGGTCAAGAACGCCCTGCGAATGCGTCCTGACCGGATCATCATCGGAGAATGTCGTGGTGGCGAAGCTCTGGACATGCTGCAGGCCATGAACACCGGCCACGACGGCTCACTGACGACCGTTCACGCAAACAATCCCCGCGACGCGATTTCCCGTATCGAAACGCTGGTCAACATGAGCGGCTGCGACCTGCCGATGTCAGCGATCCGTAAGCAGATTGCCTCCGCCGTACATCTGGTGATTCAGGCCAGCCGGCTGCAGGGCGGGCCGAGAAAGGTGACTTACATCACCGAAATCGTCGGCATGGAAGGCGAAACGATCGTGATGCAGGACATCTTTAAGTTTGTCCAGGAAGGCATCGGAGAAAGCGGCAAGGCCTACGGACATTTCGAATCGACCGGTGTGCGTCCCAAATGCATCGAACACCTCGAAGCCGGCGGTGTCCGCCTGCCGACAGGCCTCTTCGCGCAGCGCGTCATGCGGTCACCGTAGGAGGAATCGGGATTCCGGATTCGGGATTCCGGGAAGGCAGAGAAGCTCCAAAAGGAGTTGGTCACTGGTGCTTGGACATTGTTCATTTGCGATTTACGGAGGCTCCCATGGACCCGACCCTCATCATCATGTTCTCCGCGTTCCTCGGCGTCCTGGCGCTGGTGATCGGGATTGGTTTTCTCGTGCAGGGCAGGTCGGATACGACGCTGGAAACGCGCCTTGCCGCGTTTACAGGAACCGCCCAGTCAGGGAAAAAGGATATTACCGAAGGTCTGGTCCGCGACGGGCTGACGACGGCCGGAGGATTGTTGGGAGGCATCATCCGGCGGTTCGGAAAACTCCCGCTGTTTCTTCGGCAGGCCGACGCACCGCTGAAGTTCGACCATTTTCTGGCTCTCTGCGCTGGAGCCGGGGCTCTCGGTGCCCTGGCGACAACGGTCGCCCACGCTCCGACACCGTTGATTCCTGTCGGGGGCGTCGCGGGCTTCGCTCTCCCCTGGACCTGGCTGTGGTGGCGCCGGAAATCGCGGCTCTCGAAATTCGAGAAGCAACTGTCCGACGCTCTCGAGCTGATGGCAAGGGCGCTGAAATCCGGACACAGCCTGGCGTCCGGTCTGAACGTGGTCGCCAGTGAAATGCCGGCCCCGATTTCGACTGAGTTCCGCACGGTGTACGAAGAACAGAATCTCGGAATCCCTCTCGATCAGGCCCTGCGCAACCTGCTGACGCGCGTTCCCAATATGGACCTGCAGTTCTTTGTGACGGCCGTCGTGATTCAGCGGCAGGCAGGCGGTGACCTCGCGGAAATCCTCAACAAGATCAGTCATCTCGTCCGGGAACGCTTCAAGATCCTCGGCCAGGTGAAGGCGCTCACCGGCGAAGGCCGCATCAGCGGTGTCGTGCTGATGGCGCTTCCGATCGCCCTTTTCTTCACCGTGTATTACCTGAATCCGGATTACGTCATGCTGCTGTTCAATCGCGACATCGGACGCAAAATGATCACGGTCGCGATCGTCCTGCAAATCGTCGGTGCCGTGGTCATCAAGAAAATTGTGGATATCAAGGTGTGATTCCCTGATATGACGACCCTGGGCAACCGCAGAACGCAATGGGGCTGAACCGGGTACACATCCGTTTTCTGTACGAGACATCTCATGGATTTTCAAACACTGCTTCCGATTGCCGCCTTCGTCGCAATCACCGCGGGCCTGTGGGCTGTCGTCAGTCTGTTTTCGAAGAAGGCTTCCCGTGCCTCAGAGCGTCTGGAGGAATGGCGCGATCCGTTCGCGCGGCAGAAACGGGAAAACGGAAACGGACCGAATTCCGTCGGATCCATGTTTGAAAAAGCCGCACCGGCGATGTCGAAAGCCCTCGAATCAAAGAATGAACTGGAAAACAGTAAGCTGAAGGTGCGGCTGGCGAATGCCGGCTTTTCAAAACCGGACGCCGCCCGTAACTTTCTGGCGATCAAGCTGATGTCGCTGTGTGCCGGCCTGTTCTTCGGCGGCGGTTACGGACTCATCAAATCCGGCCTCGCCCAGGGCTCATGGATGGCGCTGGTCATCGGTGGCGGACTGGGCTTCTATCTGCCCGCAATGGCTCTGACGATCATGAAGTGGTCACGACAGGGCAAGATCTTTCTGCAGCTCCCCGACGCTCTCGACCTGCTGGTCGTGTGCGTTGAAGCCGGGCTTGGTCTGGATGCCGCCTTGCGGCGCGTTTCCGAAGAGCTGGTCACCGGGGCTCCGGAAGTGTGTTCCGAAATGGCGATCGCCAACATGCAACTGCAGGTCGGTAAGGCACGTCGCGACGTGCTGCATGATCTGGGAGTCCGCACCGGCGTCGACGACGTCCGGGCGCTCGCGGCCATTTTGATTCAAGCCGACAAGTTTGGTTCGTCCATCGCTCAGGCCCTGCGAGTGCAATCAGACAGCATGCGCGTCAAGCGCCGCCAGATGGCGGAAGAGAAGGCTGCCAAGACCGCCGTGAAAATGATCTTCCCGCTGGTGCTGTTCATCTTTCCCGGCATCTTTGTGGTGCTCGTCGGCCCGGCCGCGATTCAGATCATGGAAAACATGCTGACGACATAAGTCAGCGGCTATCCGGCGAGACTTGGTTCCAGGATCGCCAGCGCCTGCCACAGATTGGCCTGAGTCCACAACAACGGCGTGATGTCGTTCGGAACCCAGACGCCTCGTTCGCAGAAAAACGATTCGGGGCAGCGATGCTGAGGAAACCGACCGCCCGCCGGAGTCAGCTGCGTCAGCGACCGGCGCGTGGCCTCGATCTGCAGCCGCAGTGACTGCGGATCGCGATCGGCCTGGAATCGTCGGCCGTAAATGCAGGCGATAATCGGATCGAAGATGCACCATTGCGCCTCCATACCCGGCTGCAGGAGTCTATCGCGAGCCCCCAGATTGTCGCTGAAATCAGCCGTCCGCTGTTCCGCCGAAAGCAGCTCTCGGTAGTCTGCACACCAGTACGAATCGCCAGGGTATCTGCGAATGCCGTATGCTCCCCGAAGCCGGGTCGACACGTCGGACAGAATCTGATCTTCCAGGACACGGTCCTGGAGGATGTTCAATGGATAGATCAGAAACAGCAGCGCGGAATCGTATCGACGTGCCTGATCCGGATCGGCCTGCACACACTCCGCCGGCAAAATGCGCCGCAGCGATTCACGACAGCGATCGAGCAGTTCATCAAGATCCCGTTTCGATATCGGATGAGTCACGTCAGACAACCGACCGGTGATCTCCGGCTGCTGCATCAACTCCCTCAACGCCTTCAGTCCGGCCATCACGCAGCCGATGCTCGACGCCGCGATCTTGCGGACTTCTTCCCAGTGCCCGCTGTCTTCATCATGCCAGACTTCTACGACTTGCCAGTACCGCACAAGCTGAGCGAACAAGGTCCAGTCAGCCCGCTCAACCGTCAACGCTCCTCGCCGAATCAGCTCACAGCTCAGCCACAGAAAGTAACCCAGCGCATCGTTCTGCGCGTGCGCCCATTTTTCCGAAAGCTCGGTGAGATCCGCACCATTGAAGCGGATGTGAGGCCGGTTCATTGGCTCTGAAGGGTCGGCTCTCCCTTCGATGACGTCGACAAAACGATGCCGATGTTTCGCAAAAAAATCAGTCAGAGACTGCACGCATCTCAGTGGAATCGACGCGTCATTCTGAACGGTCAGATGAGCCCATGCGATCTGGACATTGTCTCGCACCCAGACGTTGCGATAGCCGGTGAGTTCAAAGTCGCCGCCCTCGCCGGCTGCGGCGGAGAACAGTCCATTGGGCAGCGTTGGAAAGTGAAAAGTACCGCGGCTTTCGAGGAACTCCGTCAGGCTCCTGACGTCCTCTGACGTTGTCTCTGCGGTGATCCATTCCGCTGCAGGCAGTGAGTTCCATTCCATTGGTGCGTTCTTCCGTGATTTCGTGCAGAAGCATTCGCACGAAGTCCCTTCTCCCGCTGGCAGGGGGAGAAGGTGGCCGAGAGGCCGGATGAGGGGGTCTATTCCGATCTACGGCATTTGCAATTCTTCGGGTGCTGCGTTCCGCGGAGTGATTCAGTTTCCGGTCGTTGGTTCTGCAGCGGGCGCGGTCCTGCCCGATTCGATACTGTCGAAATAGCTCTTGATTCCGTCGACGTAGCCAGGAGGAATCTGTTCGTTCTCAATGGCCGCCTGAACACCGGCTTTGATATCAGTGACGGTGCTTTCGTACTTCTTCAGCTCTTCCGGATCAAAGTCCTTCTCTGTTGCGGCTTCGCGAGTCTTGATCGACAGCAATACCTTGCCTGCCTGAATTTGAGTCTTCGTCTTTTCGTCCTTGTAGCCTTCCGGATCGCTGTCATTTTCGTCCATCATGGCACCCGGCGTGTCTCGTTCGGCCTGTCCGTCCTGACCCATTCCGGCCATCATTTTTTTGTATTTCTCAGCATACTCAGACAGCGACTTGCAGCCTTCACACTGCTCGCCGTCGAGCTGCCCCTGCTGGTTCAGTTTCTCTGCCTGCTGCAGCGTCTTCAAAGCTTCTTCCAGCTGTTTCATGTCTTTGGCAGACCGAGCCAGTTCCTGCAGTTCGGACTTCGACAGCTGCAGCGATTCGCGAAGTGCGTCAGCGGCCTCCGCCGACATTTCCTGCTCGCCGGGATTTTCACCGTCACCCTGCTTCTTTGATGCGAGTGCTTCAAGGGCCTTCAGCGCGTTATTGAGTGCGTTCTCCAATTCCGGTGAGCCGGCCTTTTCCGATGAAAACTTCTTCAGATCCTGCAGTTCTTTTCGCAGCTGTGAGGCCAGCTTCTGACGATCTTCCGGTGTCTTCGCTTCCAGCATCGCTTCCATTGTCTTCTGAGCCTGCTCAAGTTGCTGCTGCAGGCCGTCCGTCTTTCCTTCCTGCAATTGCTTCAGCCATTCATTCATCTTCTGTGAGCGTGAGCCCCCGAACTGCTGATCGGAAATCGACTGACTGAGCATCTCGCGAAGTTCATCGGTGGAGAGATTCTTCCACTGTTCATTCAGTCCCTGACGCTGATCCTGAAGAACCTTTGAATTTGGTTTCTTCTCGGTCGGTTTCATCTGCCGCAGTGACGCCATCAGCTCTTTCATCTGCTCAACGAGTTTCTCCTCACGCTCGTCAGCGACTTTCACTTCCTTTGACAGATTCTCCTCGCGCGTCTTGATACTCTTTCGAATCAGCTCGACTTCTTTCTTCTGCTTCTCAACTCTGGTCGCGGCTTCAACTTTGCCGAACGGATCCAGAGGCGGCGTCAGCCAGATCACCAGAGCCAGCACCGCCAGTACGCCGGCCTGCAGACCCATCGGCCGTTCCATTCTGAAGGGCACAACTTCGGCCGGGACGACGCGGGTGGCCGCTTTCGTGGCCGACTGTTCAACCAGCGGCTGATACTCACCGGCAGACGATGACAGCGTTGCCAGCGTCAGAAACAGATCGTCCGTTTTTGCATGCCTGTCCACCGCCCTTGCCGCGGTGGTTCGTTCGACGCGACGATGAAATAACCAAGCCGCCAATGCGGCTGCAGCCGGGAACACCAGCAACCACTGCAGCCGCTCCCGATCCGGCGGAATCAGTCCCATCAGCCGGACACTGAGAACCGCAGCGCATGCCAGAACCAGAGCCCCGAAAGTCCACCAGTGCAGTGATTTTGTAAAACTTGCGGTTCGCTGCCGCGACTGGACCCGGTCCAGCAAAGTCAGTGCATTCGGTTGATTCGACATGGGACACTCCCGCTGGATTTCACGGCAAATTGCCGGACACAGTCTACTTCTGCATCCAAAGACGATCAATCAGATGTTGCCAGATCCGAAAATTGTCTGAGATTCGGCTGGCTCGGCCCGGATGGGGCCAAGCTGCCATTTTTCCCGACCACAAGCCGCTGAGATTACTTGCCGATGCAAAACCGGCTGAAGATGTGATCCAGAATATCGTCGGTATAAACGTCGCCCAGAATCGTGCCGAGTTCCTGCAAAGCCTGCCGAATCTCGATCGCGATCAACTCGTCGCCGCGATGTTCCGTCGCCGCGGTCGAAGCGTGCTGAAGCGACTGAACCGTACGATGCAGGCTGTCTCGACACCGAACGACCGTTGTGCCCAGCAGCTCGCTCCGAGACGAACCGGAACCTGCGAGTTCACGAAACAGAGCCGCTCGCAGGGCATCCAGATTGGCGCCGGTCTTCGCGCTGATCCGGAGTTCTCCTTCGATTCCCTGCCCGGCATCGTCTGCCAGATCGCTCCGCGTTTTCACGCGGCACATCGCCGGGCATCGAACGCGAGCCTGGGATTGCAGTCTGTCATCTTCGACACGAGCCGCGTCTGAGAGATCCGAAGCGGTACACCAGACGACGACATCCGACGCCGCCACCTGCTCGGCTCGCAGTTCCTGAGCCCTTCCCGTGATCAGATCGGCCGCGTCTTCCCAGCCAGCCGTATCAATGAGTTCCACCGTCAGTCCATTCAGATCAAGAGTGGCCGTGAGGTAATCGCGTGTCGTCCCGGCCACTGGCGATACGATGGCTTTCTGCGTCCCGATGAGTCGATTGAACAGAGTGCTCTTGCCGGCATTCGGAAGTCCGGCAAGGGCGACGCGGCGACGATATCCGGACGGCAATCGGCTGCCCGAATCCGCCGCCAGCTCATTCAGAACTGTCCGTGCCGAATCCAGACGCCGCGCGATTTCCGGCTTTGTAATGAACTCGATATCTTCATCCACAAAATCCAGTCCTGCTTCCAGATCTCCCAGCAGCGCGATCAAATCCGCTCGCAGCGACCCAAGCCGGGAGGTCATGCCGCCGCCCAGTTGCGACAGAGCCTGTTGGAGTTCCTCATGATCGGTCGCTTCGATCACGCCAAGAACTGCTTCCGCCTGCAGCAGATCGATGCGTCCGCACAAAAACGCCCGCAGTGTGAATTCGCCGCGGCGCGCCAGCCGGGCTCCGAACTCGCAGAGATGTTCAATCGCCGCATCCAGCAGCGGCGGTGAACCGGAAAGATGGAATTCCGCCAGCGGCTGACCCGTGTAACTGCGTCGAGTCGGCCAGTACATGAACGCGGCTGGCACCGGAACGATGATCGAAGGCAGCTGCAGCCGACCCTCGAATCGCCGCGGCACCTTTGACGCTCGCCAGTTGGTCGCGGAGTCGTCCGCGTGAAACATCCGTGCCACGATCGCCGCGGTGTTCGCCCCGCTGACTCTCACGATCCCACGCAGCGCCGAACCGGGAGCTGACGCAAGTGCCACGATCGTATCGTCGAGATCCAGAGACATCGCGACACTGTAAAGCGGAAGCCGGAAAGGAGAAAGCGGGACTCGCAGGATGAGCCCGTGTTGCCCGTTCCTGACCCGTCATGCGGATCACGGCTGAGTCGTCATCGGCGCGATGGTGCAGACGAATTCGAGGCGGGCGGTGACCTTGTCGCCGGTTGTCACTTTGCCTTTGAGATAGAACGCATTCGCGAGACGCTCGGTCAGCTGGACCTGCATCTCAATCGTCTCACCAGGGCGGATCATGCGGCGGAACTGGACATTGTTCAGTCGAGTCACGACCGGGACGTCAGTCGATCCCTGAGGAACCAGTTTCGAAATCAGCACCGCACCGGCCTGGAAACAGGCTTCACACTGGAGGACACCGGGGAAGATCGGGAAGTGCGGATAATGTCCCTGAAACACCGGCAGATCGGCTGACAGCTTTTTCCGCGCTACGATCCTGGTTTCGCTGATTTCTGTGATTTCATCCAGCCACAGAAACGGGTCGCGATGAGGGATACAAGATTTGATTTCGGAGGTGTTCACGAGCTGGACCGATTAAAATTAAGACCAGGATTAAGATTCAGGAGCATACTCGATTCACCTACAGCTCAATCTTTAGCTCTTCGATCTTGCGGTACAGGCTCGACAGGCCCAGTTTCAGCCGTTTCGCCGCTTCCTTCTTGTCCGGGCACTGGCGGAGAACTCGTGTAATGTGCAGCCGTTCATAGTGTCGCAGTGCGGACCGGAGGTCGTCCGTGTCGGGTAAAGCCGAGGTGCCTCCCAGCAGATCCGGTGGAAGATCGTTCGGCTGGATCTCTTCGCCCTCGCACATCATCACGGCGCGTTCGATGGCGTTATCGAGCTGTCGGACGTTGCCCTTCCAGTGAGCCGCCATCAATGTGCGGATCGTTTCACTGGTTGCCCCGGTGACGCGTTTGCCCATTGCGTCTCGGTGACGCACGATGAAGTATTCGACCAGTTCCGGAACATCGTCCAGCCGCTCCCGCAAGGCCGGGATGCGAATCTTGCCGCCGTCGAGCCGATAGAAAAGATCTTCCTGAAAATTGCCGTCTTCGACTTCCTTACCAAGGTCATGCGACGTGGCCGCAATGATTCGCGCCTGAACCTTGACGGCTTTTGCGGCTCCGATCGGAGTGATCTCCTGATACTCGATGGCCCGCAGGATTTCCGATTGGGTGCCCGGCGGCAGCTGGGCGATTTCATCGAGAAACACCGTGCCCGTTCCGGCCGCGCTGAGCGCTCCCTGCTGGCCGTCTTTGCTGCCGAACAGCTGAGACTCCAGCAGTTCGACTGGTCGAGTGCCGCAGCTGACTGCGATGAATTTCTCGTCTTTGTTCGGCCCGGCCACATGAATCTCGCGCGCAAACAATTCCTTTCCCGTTCCGGTTTCACCAACCATCAGCACGTTGGAATTCGTCGCGGCGACTTTGCGGATCGTCTTCAGCAACTCGTGCAGAGCGTGGCTGGACCCGATGACCTGATCAAACCCCGCGCTGCGGGCAAGATCTCTGCGAAGTCGCTGATTCTCCTGATACAGATCCTGAAACTTGAACAGCCTCTGCAGCCGCTTCGACAATTCCTCAAACCGAACCGGCTTGACGAGGTAGTCAAACGCGCCGGCGGTGAACGCTTCCACGGCATTTTCGACCGTCGCGTACGCTGAGATGATCAGCACGAAGATCGCCGGATTGATGCGATGCAGCTGCCGCAGCACCTTAACGCCGTCTCCATCGGGCAACTGGATGTCGCAGATCGCGATATCGTAATCGCGCTCCTGGGCGACCCGGATCGCCTCCGTTGCTGTGCCCGCGGTACGGACTTCAAATCCCTCCCCCATCAGAAATTCCGCCAGTGTTTCGCGGATGATGGGTTCGTCTTCAACGATAAGTATCGATTTTCTCTGAGCAATTGTTCCCGACACAGCTTTCAAACTCCGGATTTCAGACTGAAACCGCCTTTGGCGAATGAACCTTCCGAAGTATAGCGTAGACCGCAACTCAGATGAACCAACCGACTTATTGTTGACTCCCGGCGCGCCGGGAGACAACAGTCTGCCCTGGACTTCTCCGTAGCCTTGCGGTTTCGTCAACGGTATCCTGTCGGAATCCTGCCTGCTCCAGGCGAATCCTGCCATCCGAGGAGAACACGGCCGATGCGACGTGTGTTGCTGACCTGCCTGATTTTGGCCGTGTCTCCTGTCCGGACCTTTGGGCAGAACCCGGATTTTCAGTGGGATTTTTCGACTCTCGACTTTGCCAGCAATCTCGGAGGCGTTTCTCCGGCTTCGCTCCATGGCAGCCCGGCGATTGTGGCATCGGGTCCGATGACTCCGGAGTTTCCCCGCTTCCCGGTCGGCAACGTCGCTTTGGAACTGGATGGAACTTCGTGGCTGGCGGTGGACGATCCCGGCGATGCAAGCTCGTTCGATTTTGCAAGCGGGGATGTGATCTCGGTCGAAGCGTGGGTCCGACTCAAATCGATCCGCGAGGGCCAGCAGGTCTATCTCATCGGAAAAGGCCGCACGAACAATCCGGACATGCCCAGGGACAATCAGAATTGGGGCTTTCGCCTGCGGGGAATGGCTGGATCCGCTCGCCCCAGCTTTCTGTTTCGCTCTGCGGATGCCCCTGCCGTGACTGACGCCAATGGCAACGTCACGATCGCAGGCAAAGCCGGTGAGCTGCATCGGTGGAACGCGAATCATGGTCCAGAGCCGGACGGTCAGTGGCATCACCTGGCGTTCTCTTTCCATTTCGGCAGCAAGTCCGGGCCAGTCGCCTGGGTCGATGGCCAGCCAACAGACGGAGCATGGGATCTGGGAGGCAAGACGTTCTCCAATCCTCCATCCGTCGACAACGATCAGGTCTGGGTCGGCTCGTCACTTGGTGGAAGTCCGGACAACAGCTTTCGAGGCGGCATCGACGAACTCTCGCTGTACCGGCGCATGTTGACCGATGAGGAAATTCAGTCACGCTGGCAGACGACTCGCAAGTCTGTCTCATTGCCCGAAATTGCGGATGCGGATCTGCCGAACGGTGCAGTGCTGCTCGACGTGCGCGAGTTTGCACGCATGGGCGATCCGTGGAACCGCAGTCGCACGCGCATCACCATGCAGTGGCAGCAGCCGGTGGCGGCCATCACCGCTCTGCCGCGCAAGTATGCCGACGGGGGACTGATTGCCGACCGAACCAATCCCAGCATCCTGAGAATGCGCTGCCGCTTCAACTCTCCTGAAGTCACTACGCAGTTTCTGATCCGGGCCAGATCCGGAGCACAGCTCAGGATCGATGGACAGGAAGTGGCGACGCTGGTTCAGGCGGAGTACGCATCCGACGGGCATCAGGAAGTCCCGGTTCCTCCCGAGCCGCTGTATGAATTCATGCATCCTGTTCCGGCCGGTGATCAGGAAGCCGTCGTGCCAGTGACGCTGACTGCGGGAACGCATCTGGTTGAGTTCGAAGCACTCATCGGTGGCAGGAACATGCGCGTGGAAGCCAGTGAAACGCTGGTTGCGATGGGCTCGCCCGAACGAGGATTCGAGCTGCTGTCGCCCACCGATGCGTCTTACGGCCTGAACGAGCGGGCCTGGCAGCATTTCGCGGAAGAGCAGCGTCGATTCGTCGCGGCACTGGAACAACAGGATCGCCTTGCTCAGGGACAGCAGGCAGCGGACTACTGGGATCGACGACACGACATTGCGCGCGAGCTGACAGCGTCGACGAATATTGCTCTGATCAGCAGCGATCTCGATCAGATGCTGCTCAGAGGGCTCGCGAGTCAGAGTCTCTCCGTACTGCCGGTCGTTGATGACCTGACGTTTCTGCGACGGCTGACGCTGAACACTGTCGGAGTCATTCCCGCGCGTCATGAGATCGCCTGGTTCCTCGAACAACCGACGGCGACTCGTCGCAGCCACGCGATTGATCGCTTTCTCGACGACCAGCGCTGGGCCGATCACTGGGTCGCGTACTGGCAGGATGCGCTCGCCGAGAACCCCGGTATTCTGAAACCCGAACTGAACAACAGCGGCCCGTTCCGCTGGTGGATCTATGAATCGTTTCTCGACAACAAGGCGACCGACCGCTTTGCCACAGAACTCGTCATGATGAAGGGCAGCCGGCTGGGAGGCGGCCCTGCCGGCTTTGCGATGGCCTCCCAGAACGACGTCCCGTTCGCGGATCGCGCTCTGGTGCTGTCCACGGCGTTCAATGCCCGAGAGATGAAGTGCGCCCGCTGTCATGACTCTCCCAACAGCGACGTCACACAACAGCAGCTCTTTCAACTGGCCGCGATGCTCGATCGTTCGTCCATCAGCATTCCGGCGACCAGCAGCGTTCCCAAAGGCCCGAACGGTGAACGGTCGAAGCTGATCACGGTCAGCATTGAACCAGGGACCCGGGTCGCTCCCGTCTGGCCTTTCCCATTCGCCGTGGGGCATGCTGCCAGCTTGCCGAATTCCGAAGAAGCCAGCTCCGAAGCTGGCAGCTTCGGCCACGGCCACGAATCCGCGCTGCTGCTGCTGAATCCCGAAGACTCGCGCGAACAGGCCGCGCTGCATCTGACTCATCCGACTCAGTCGGCGTTTGCGGAAGTGATGGTCAACCGACTGTGGGAACGCTTGTTTGGTCAGGGCCTGATGCCAGCTCCGGACAACTGGTTCGAGAGCGAGTCCGCTCATCGCGCACTACTGGAGTCTCTGGCCCGCCAGCACATCGCTGACGGCTATGACCTCAAGCAGACTGCTCGACTGATACTGAATACGCAGGCATGGCAGCGTCAGGCGGCTCCGTCAGATGCTCCGGTGGCGAAGTACTTCGGAGCCACCACCGTGCGGCGCATGTCTGCGGAACAGTTGCTCGATTCTCTCTATGCGGCGGTTGGAAAATCGTTCGATGCCGAAATGCTGACTCTGGACCCGGAAGGTCGTCGCCCGGATGATACATTTCTGAATCTCGGCGTGCCCCGGCGTGCCTGGCAGTTCTGTTCACTCTCCAACGAACGCGACCGCCCTGCCCTCGCATTGCCGGTGACTCAGAGCCTTGTCGATCTGCTGGCCGTCTTCGGCTGGCGCGAATCGCGGCCGAACAGTGCGTCCGCCCGCGATGATCAGGCGACTGTCCTGCAGCCGCTGACTCTGGCCAACGGCAATGCCGGACATCGTCTGGTGCAGCTCAGCGAGGGTGCGGGGACAACCGATCTGGCGGTGTCATCGCAGCAGCCCGGTGAACTTGTTCGTGAGTTGTTCCTGCAGATTCTTTCTCGAGCGCCGTCGACCGACGAACAGAACCTGTTTACGGAGGAGCTCACCGCGGGATTCGCTGATCGAGCGGTCCCCGGTGTCGAACCACCGTCACAGCCCGTCATCCGCCGCAATGCCGTGAGCTGGTCGAATCATTTGAACAAGGAAGCAACCCGCATCAAGCAGGAACTCGAGGAGTCCGCACGACGCGGTGACCCGCCGACGCTGCGGTTGACCGAATCCTGGCGAACTCAGACAGAAGATGTCATCTGGGTATTGCTCAACAGTCCTGAGTTTGCGTTCGTGCCGTAGTACAGATCCCATCCTGAGAACAGAAACATGAACGCTCGACTCTCTCGTCGCTCGGCTCTTTGCTCAGCCAGTGCAATTTCAGCAACGACGCTGCTCACGCGTTCGGTACGTTCCGACCAGTCACCACCTTCGTCAGCACCGCGCGGCAAGGCCACAAGCTGCATCTTTCTCTGGCTCGGCGGCGGCGCGGCTCAGATGGATACCTGGGATCCGAAGGTTGTCGGTGATCCGACGCAGGGAAGCAAAAAGCCCGGCTCGGCGTATCCGGCGATCGATACGGCTATCCCCGGAGTTCAAGTCTGCGAACATCTGCCGAAGACGGCGGCGCGGCTGGATCGAGGCTGCATCATTCGGTCGGTTCATCACGAAGTCATTGACGAACACGCTGCCGCAGTGAACCGGATGCATGTCGGTCGAGCTCCGACCGGGACGACCACGTATCCGTCGCTCGGTGCCATCGTATCACACGAACTGGGTTCGCCCGACAGTGAAGTCCCGGCTTATATCGTCATGGGCTATCCCAGTGCGACGCGCGGACCTGGGTTTCTCGGAGCAAAGCACAACTATATCTATCTGATTGATACCGAAAGCGGCCCCGCGGGACTAAGACGACCGGAAGGTGTAACCCCCGCGCGGCTGGACCGGCGTCAGCGCCTGCTCCAACAGATGCGAACGGACTATCGCCGAAAATACAGCGGCTTCCGCAATGTTGAAGACTACGTCGACGCCGGCATCCGCGGTGAACAGCTCGCGGGCCCGAAATTCAGCAGCGTCTTTGACCTGAATTCCGAAAACCCGAACCTCCGCACAGCGTACGGTTCCGAGTTCGGTCAGCGCTGCCTGCTGGCACGCAGATTGGTCGAAAGCGGTGTGAAGTTCGTAGAAGTCTCTTTCAACCTCAACTTCATCAACGGCACCGGCTGGGACACGCACAACGCCGGGCAGCTCAATCAGCATGTGCTCATTCAGGAACTCGACAAGTCTCTGGCTGCGCTGATTGATGACCTTGAACGCCGCGGACTGCTGGATTCGACTCTGGTTGTCGTCGGCAGTGAATTTGGCCGGCCTCCGGAATTCGACGGCGGCGGCGGTCGAGGCCACCAGGGCGCAGCGTTCAGCGTCCCGATCTTCGGCGGCGGCCTGAAGTCCGGCCAGGTCATCGGTGCCACTGATGAGTTCAGCCGCAAGGTCGCCGACGAACCAGTCTCCGTGCCCGACCTGCATGCCACGATCTACGCTGCGATGGGGATCGATCCGTCGAAAGAACTCTACGACGGCGACCGCCCCGTTCCAATTACCGATCATGGCAAACCAATCGCGCGGCTATTTGGAAGCTGATGAACGGACGACAAGTGAATGGGTGACAAAGGAATGAATTTCGGTTCATCGTGAAATGAAGTGCGCAGTACAGAATCCAGGGAATTATTCAGTGAACACGAACTGCGGACAGATCGGGGCGTTAACAACTTTGGAAGCGTCAATGGAAAACAGATCTGAACCGCGAATGGACGCGAATAAAGTCCAACAAACAGCAACATGACTTGTTTTCCGGCCATCACTTCAGAGCCCGCGCCGGCTGATCGCGTCATTCGAAATGAACCCACACTGAATCACTGCCGCTATTCGTGTGGATTCGCGTCCATTCGCGGTTTCAACACCAGTCCTCCTCCGCGCACTTCTGTTGTCGTTGAACCTGAATTTCTTCTGGTCACACATTCCGTTGAACGACTGGGGTGCAGCGTTGGCAGTTTCAAGTGTCGGTCGCCCCTTTTTCAGGGCCTCCGAAGGTCGGTACCCAACCTCCACTCGATCCTATTTCCCGCACCAGCCTGGCCTTCGCTTTGCCATGTCTTCGATGTCGCGTCGCTGGCGAGCGGGGCTGTCTTCCTGCTTGTCGGTGCTCATGCGGATGTAGCCCACCGCGGGCTTTGTGGTTGTCATGCGTTCGTCCCTTCGTTGATCTGGTTCAGGCGTGGCGACGTTGCCACACCGGAAGCACACACTTACCTCGATCTGGCCGCAGGTATCCACTGCCGTGCGGCGTCGTCGCACAGGATCGTTCGGGAAGGGGTCGGTGAGTTTAGATGGCTGCTTTTCGCTGATTCGTCCCATACAATGCGGGCAATACAGGAATACATACTATGAAAGCAACAAGCGGGTCTGATGACGGCTCTTTGCCCAACATCATTACCGGGGCTGCCCTTGACGGTCACTTTCAATTGCAAGATGCACTGGTTGAATTTGCTCGATTGTTTCGAGATGAAGAAAATGATCTGAATCGCCGCCTGGATCTGGCTCATCGCCTTGGCCTTCGCGGCGGGTTCTGTGGGTGCCTTCTTCTTCCGGGCAGGTTTGGTCTCCGGTTCGCTGATCGTTTCGACCGTGGCCGGCGTGACCTCGACCACGGTCAGATTCCCCTCGGTGATCGTCGTGGCCGTTGTCCCGATCTCGCCCCCGTAGTTGCCGGGCCAGCGGGACATGGACCTTTTTCTTCGTGGCCAGGCTCAGGGCGGTCCATCCGCCCGAGGCCTTCTCCGCCAGGATGCGCACGCGCATGTTCTCTCCGGTGATCCGGGCTTCGTATTCGCCACCAATCTGTACTTCAGTCGCTTTCATCTCGTCGTCTCCACATTCGTTTGCAATGGATGGCTGCCATCATCAGGCTCGGCGAACCACCGCCGGGCGACGCCCACTGGCGTTTCGGCGTTAGTGGCCGAAGGTGTGTTCCGCGATGCCTGCTGCGAGGAAGTCGACAATCTCATTTGCCAGACCGGTCGTCGGTTCGAGGTCCCAGCCACGTTCGAAGTTGGCCACCACCTGGCGGTCGGCCTGCCGTCGCAGCCAGAGTTTGCTGATCCGGCTGGTTCCGAGTTCGTACTCTTCGTTCTCGGCGTGGTCTTGGAAGACCAGAACCCGAAAGGTGTGTCCGGCGATCGACCCGCCGACCCAGGTTCCCTGTGCGACTTCGCGGGGGGTTGTCGTGTCGATCGTCAGGCTGTCGGCAAGGTCGTCTGCTGTCGTCATCTGCGTGTCCTTTTCGTTTGGGAAATTCGTTGTTCAACGACCACACAGTTACCTCATGATCGGGAACGTCATCCAGCGGATTCGCAGCGATTCCGCATCAATTTCAGCAGCTTTTAGGGGGTGGCTTCATGAGTGCCCCGACACCACGCCTGGATCCGCAGAAACTGTCGCCCACAGACGCCGCACAGCTGCTGTCCAAGGTCGGGGGGAAAGTGGGGGCTGAGTCGACGATTGCGGCCGATGTGGCCGCCGGTGCGCCCACAAATGGCGACGGGACGCTGAATCTGGTGGCGTGTGCAGCGTGGTTAATTCGACAGTTGGCGGAGGGCGATCCCCATGGCGATTGACCCCCGCAATCTCCGGCCTGGCGAACTCTGCCGGCTACTGAATTCGACACCGCTGGGTACGGTCATCAATGAGCGGCAGCTGTACCGGCATCGCAATCGGGCGGGTTACAGGCTGGGTGATGGCAATCGAGTCGATCTGCTGCGGTATGTAGCGTGGCTGATGGAGGAAGTGCATCGGCCGAGAGTTGTCAGTGAATCCGACAGCTACGAAGCACTGAAGGAACGGGCTCGGGCTCGCAATGCGGCGATCGCCAAGGCAGGTCGGGGTATTGGTGAATTGCCTGCGGTCGCTGATGTGGTCCGCCGGCAGAAAGCGGCAGACAGTTTTCAACACTTCTGCGACGCCTATTTTCCACAGACATTTCATCTGGCATGGTCAAACGACCATCGGCGTGTCATCGCGAAGATTGAAGAGGCTGTACTTTACGGTGGCCTGTTTGCGCTCGCAATGCCTCGTGGCTCCGGCAAGACGACAATTGCGGAATGCGCCTGTCTGTGGGCGATCCTGTTTGGACACCGGCAGTTCGTTGCGCTCATCGGAGCCAGCGAAGCCCATGCAGAAGAGATGCTGGAATCCATCAAAATGGAACTCGACGGCAACGATCTTCTGCTCGAGGACTTTCCCGAGGCCGTGTACCCGATCCAGTGCCTGGATGGCATTGCGAATCGTTGTGCCGGTCAACTTCATCAGAACGAGCGGACGCACATGTCATGGACAGCGCGTGAAATCGTGCTGCCGACGATTGGGGGATCGTCGGCCTCGGGTGCCATCATCCGTGTGGCCGGCATTACGGGTCGCATCCGCGGCATGAAATTCAAAAGACCGGACGGCCAGACCGTTCGTCCGTCGCTGGTGGTCCTCGATGACCCGCAGACAGATGAATCGGCGCGTTCGCCATCGCAGTGCGCGGCACGAGAGAGCATTGTGGCCGGAGCTGTGCTTGGTCTGGCTGGTCCTGGGCGAAAGATTTCCGGCATCATGCCCTGCACGGTGATTCGCCCCGAGGACATGGCGGATCGGATTCTGAATCGCGACAAGCATCCGCAATGGCAGGGCCAGCGAACCAGGATGGTCTACGCTTTTCCCACGAACGAAAAGCTGTGGCAGCAGTATGCCCAGATCCGGGCGGAGAGCCTGCGGCAGGAGAAGGGAATCACCGAGGCGACAGCGTTCTATGAACAGAACCGGGGATTGATGGACGAAGGGTCCGTCGTTGCGTGGCCGGAACGCTTCAACCATGACGAAGCCTCCGCCATCCAGCATGCAATGAATCTGCGGCTGCAGAATGAAGCCGCATTCTTTGCGGAGTACCAGAATGAGCTCCTGCCGGAAGTCGCCGCCGAAGATGACCTGCTGACGGCCGACCAGATCTGTGCCAAGACCAACGGCCAGCTTCGAGGCACGATTCCGCTGGGCTGCGGTCACATGACCATGTTCATCGACGTGCAGCAGAAGCTGTTGTATTGGGTGGTGTGTGCGTGGGAAGACGACTTCACGGGTTACATCGTGGATTACGGATCGTATCCCGATCAACGGCGAGCCTACTTCACGCTGCGCGATGCGACTCGCACGCTGTCAACGGCGGCCAAGGGCACCGGGCTGGAAGGATCGATCTATTCGGGCCTCGAATCCCTGACGGCCGATCTGCTGAATCGCCACTGGCGCAGGGAGGACGGCACAGAGCTGCGGATCGACCGATGCCTGATCGACGCCAACTGGGGATCGTCGACAGATGTGGTCTACCAGTTCTGCCGTCAGTCACCGCACGCCGGAATTGTTCTGCCGTCGCACGGACGATTCGTGGGTGCTGCCAGTCGGCCGTTCTCGGAATACAAACGCAAGCCCGGGGAGCGAGTCGGTTTGAATTGGCGAGTCACAAACAATCTCGGGAAACGCACGATTCGCCATGCGCTGTTCGACACAAACTTCTGGAAGTCTTTCGTGCAGGCCCGTCTCGTCGTGGCACACGGTGATCCGGGCTGTCTGTCTCTTTTTGAAGACATGCCAGAATCCCATCGCCTGTTTGCGGAACATCTCACGTCCGAGTATCGCATCCGGACCGAAGGCCGAGGCCGGACCGTGGACGAGTGGAAGATTCGGCCGGAGCAGGCCGACAACCATTGGTTCGACGGGGTGGTTGGCTGTGCGATCGCTGCATCAATTCAGGGATGTCTGTTGTTTGGAACAGATCAGCATCGAGGGAAACCGGATCAGCGGGTCCGGCTTTCCAACTTGCAAAGGAGCAAGCGGTGATTGATGCAGCAAAATCAGATGCAGAACCGAAGGGACTCGTCTGCCCGAACTGTGGCTGCCGACATTTCTACGTCGTCTACACGCGGCCGCGAACGGAGAAGAATGTGCGGCGGAAGGAGTGCCGGCATTGCGGGCGGCGAGTGACGACATTCGAACGGCTGAATGGATAGGACGTTCGGTGCGCCTTCTAAGCCATCACAACCAAGCTGACCGTGCGATTGGAATCGACTTGCGTTACCGGCACAGACTTGACCGCCATTCAGTTCAGATTTCTGTCCGCGTGTGCATTACACAAGATTCTGCCACTCATTCAATCCCTGAAGTGCAGCAGCGTCTTGCCATTGCTTAAACCGCAGCTGAACTGCGCTGGGGTCCTCTGCGTAAGTAAACTCGAACGGCTCGTCAATTAGCGGAACGACTTCACCGATCGAGGTTTCGCCGCCTTCGTCACGGTCCTTCGTGTAGAGCATTGCTGTGCATCCCAGCACGCCGGAGGACTGATGCCCGATACCGTGAAACGCAAACAAGATCTCGACTCGTCTCTGTGTTTGAATGATAAGAGAGGCCCACGATTGATAAATCTGCAGATTTGCGAAATAGTTGAGTGCCCGAGCACAGTCTACGATTTGGTGATAGTTGTATTTTGCCTGCTCGGAGCCTCGATTCCCGTCCGTCGCGAACGCCCTGAACCTATCACCTTGACCTGCGATTGCCTTCGAAATCTCAGCCGCCAAGTCTGAGAGCCGGTGGAATGTCAGTATTTGGAGAGAATCCGCAGTAATTGGCGCCCGATTGCGAAGATCAAGCTCGGCCTTGCGACGTTCGCTAAATTTCGCGACGACGGAGGCTAAAATTCCGGAAATGGCCGTGGACTCGTGGATTACCTGATCGCTGAGACTGAACGCCTCACGGATCGCTTTCCGCTGCAAATTTCCAATTAGGTCGACGAGCGGACGAAGGTCGCCGTTATCTGCCCCACGGAGTGCATCGATATATTTCGTTCGGTCACGGCGTGTTACCACAAGGGGTAACCACTTGTCCCGCAACAGCACCAGCGTTGCTAAACACCGAGATACTCGACCGTTACCGTCCGTGAACGGATGAATCACGCTGAATCGGTGATGCAACCACGCAGCCTGAATGTCGGCAGGGACGTTGGATTCGCAGTGCTTTAAGTGTATCGCAATCAGATTGTCCATTTCCTGATCGACATGTTCAGAGGGGCAGTATTCGAACGTCGTCCCGTCGGGATGTTCAACATTGTTCTTCAATGCCTTCCATTGGCCGCGGGGCAGTTCGCGCTCGACTTCATTTCCCAAGGAATCGCGGCCGATGTAGGTCTTCTGATGTTCTGTCAGGACAGAGTGCAACTCCTTGACATAGGACGTGCCGAGCGGACGTTCCCCAGACACGAACGCATAAAGTCCCATGATGGCTTGATGGTGATCCTGAATCTTGGCAATCACAGCATTCGGATCATCATTGGTGTCGGAATGCGTGATTAGTGCAGCGTCGAGCCCTTTCTCGATGAGCGTTTTTGTAACACCTTCACTAAGAGTGTAAAGTCCCTCGATTATGCCTGTCTCAATTGACCACAGCCGTCGAAGCCTTCCCAGAAAGTCGTTGTAAAGGTGCTTCTTCTGCAATTCGTCGGCCTGATCATGCCACACTCGGATCATCGCATGCGTTTGATCGTTGCGCAGTGATGACTCCCAGCCGTTGGGCAGGTCATCTATACATTGCCAAATGTGCGAGTGAGTGTTGGACACGATACTGAGTTGTCCTTTCGATCGAACGTTCGATTCTCATCACAGAGTACGGCATGATTTGCCCGGAGAAAAGTGACATCACGCATGAATCCGGAAGGAGTTGCGCCGATCGTGATGCATGAAGCGGGTGAGGTGTTTTTGCGTAACCAAATTCGATGAGTCGATGATCTCTGCTGTCGCCATCCAGCAGCGACAAATGTTGTACCGTGTCAGCACGAACTGGAATTCGTCGTTCCGTTCTCACAACAGATTGATCAGCCATTGACGCACCGAGGCTGCGACGTTGCGACGAGACTCGCTAGTCATGCAGTGGCCTCCAGGTACGGCCGGATCACATTCGTCATTCGACAGACTTTGGCCGCACTCCAGAGTTCGTCCCGAGTGGCTTTCCGCTGTCTAAGGCAATCTCGCAATGCTTCGAGGGCTACATCAAGTCCGAGCTTATTACGAAACTTGAAACAATCAACGACCGTCTTTGCGGGCGAATACACGCGAACACAGACTCCTTCGATCGTGTGTTCCTCAATGCCTGTGGTCATGGCCGCTCCGGAAAATCGCACAACACGCAGTGGAGGTGCGTCGGATTGTGGCAGCCGTGACTTGAGATCGATCGCGAGCCAGATCTCAAACGGAGCCTGGCTGGTGAGCCCGTGAAACTGCAGGGCTGAAAGCAGACAAACAACTCCGGCAGGCACGCGTCGGGCAGCTTCAACCAGGGTTCGTTGCTCGCTCGGAGGATCGGCCGCGATCACATAGAGGCCGCGCCCCGGGCGAGCAAGGACGCCGTCTGCAACCATCCGACTGAGATACTCGCGGGCAATACCGGCGCTCGCGAAATCACGCGCACGAAGCACCCGAGTTTTCCTGAACATTTTCAGGATCTGATCTTTTCTGGTCGTCGCCATGTGTTACGAAATGTCCTCATTTATCGACAAGTAACGACGAAATGTAACAGACAGGCCACGTTCCGCAAGGTAAGTCCCGAAAAATGACGAATTCCAGATCTGGAACGTCTTGGGATTTTTCAGCAGCCGATTCGTCACTTGGCTCTTCAACCGGGTAGTTCTCCAGATAGGCAGCGCGTTGCTGTCATCTGTGAGTCTTCATGCCCGACGAACTCGATCAGTCCATCCGTGAGAACGCACAGCAGCCGGCCAAGGCTTCTGGTGACTCCGGCAGTGTCGAACAGCATTCGCTGTCCGAACAGATCGAAGCCGATCGCTATCTGGCTTCGAAACAGGCGACTCGTTCCAAACGGCTGGGACTCCGCATCACGAAGATTGTCCCTCCTGGAGCGGAATGATCATGTTCGGGTGGTTAAGTCGCACATTGCTGTCGCCTTTCTCGGCACGTGCCGGATCTCGATCCGCACGGTTCGTCCGAGCAAAGTACGACTCGGCCATGACGTCGGATAACAACCGCCGGCACTGGGCCAATGCTGATGGACTGTCGGCCAACGCGGCCAACACACCCGAGGTGCGACGAATCCTCCGCAATCGATCCCGCTACGAAGTTGCCAACAACAGTTACGCCCGCGGAATCGTGTTGACATTGGCCAATGACATCATCGGGACCGGTCCTCGCCTGCAAATGCTGACCGAGGATCCGGAAGCCAATCGCCGGATTGAGCAAACGTTTCATCAATGGGCCAAAGCCGTCTGCCTCGCGGAGAAACTGCGGACGCTCCGTATGGCTCAGATTCAGGATGGCGAGGCCTTTGCTGTCCTAATCAGTAATCCCAAGCTGCCCACTTCGATTCAACTCGACCTGCGACTGATTGAAGCCGATCAAGTCACGACGCCCGATCCTCAATGGAGTGACTCGCGTGCCACGGATGGCATTGTTTTTGACACTGCCGGCAACCGAGCCGAGTACCACGTTCTGAAGCAGCATCCCGGCGACGGTAAATCGCTGAGCCGTGAGGCCGATCGTATTCCCGCATAATCCATGCTGCATGTTTTTCGGACGGATCGACCGGGTCAGCACCGCGGCATTCCGGAAATCACTCCTGCATTGTCGCTGTTTGCCATGCTTCGGGACTACTCGCTGGCGACGCTCGATGCGGCCAAAGCGGCTGCCTATTACTCGGGGATCATTTACACAGACTCGCCTGCGAACGGTGAATCGGATGCCGTCGAACCGCTCGATCCCATCGAACTGGATCGGAACACGCTGCTGACCATGCCGGGTGGCTGGAAAATGTCTCAGCTGCATGCCGAACAGCCAACCGGCACTTACCTGCACCGTTTTCAACCAAGGATGGTGGCATGACAACGACAACCGCAGACCCGCACGCAATAGCCCAGGCCACAGACGCGTTCAGTGACGCCTGGGCCGCGGTCTATATCGACGTGGCAGA
>Ga0163144_10007283_pt1 | contig 24277 bp, 19 predicted proteins | sample OliLak19BULKMAT1_FD_123175 | JGI IMG/M metagenome (GOLD analysis project Ga0163144, IMG submission 123175) | Freshwater microbial mat bacterial communities from Lake Vanda, McMurdo Dry Valleys, Antarctica - Oligotrophic Lake LV.19.BULKMAT1 | ecosystem: Environmental > Aquatic > Freshwater >...
CGTCTTCAGCCATCCGATGATCGCCGCCTCATCCATCTCGTTCGCGTCCGGGTGAACGTGCCGCAACCAGTTGCGCTGGTCTGTCAGGTAGCGGTGGGCATCGTAGCGGCATGTCCCGACATGGGGACATCCGTCGGTGCAGCGGTCGGTCGCGCCCTCCGGCGCCTTGTCCGGGCGGAAATGCAAGGTGTCCTCATGGCTTGTCACGGAAACGGCGCGCGAACCAGCGATCCATGCCAGCAGGTCGGTGTCGTGGGAGCATTTCGCGATGATCATCGGCGTGGATTCCGCCGTCTTCGACCATTTGCCGCGCACATAGGAATGCGCGTTGTGAAACGGGCCGACCCCCTCGGAGGCCTGGATGGTGACCACATCACCGATCTTGCCTTCGTCGATCACGCGCTTGATCGTGCGGTAGAATGGTGTGTAGCGGAGCACGAAGCAGAGGATGAGCTTGCAGCCGTTTTCCTTCGCGATGCGCGCAAGCTCCTCGCACTCTTCCGAACTCTGTGCGGCGGGCTTTTCCAGAAGGACATCGTAGCCGAGCCGCAACGCGGCGGATGCGTGGCCGAAGTGCTGCGCGTCCTGGGTGCTGACCAAGGCGACATCCGCAAGGCGTTTGCCAGTGGCAAGCAATTCCTCGCCGCTTACAAATACCTGCGGGTCGTTTTCCCCGGCGATCCCTTTCATCGCGGTCAGCGCCGCATCGGAAGTGTCGGAGATGGCGACAATGCGGTGGCCCAGCCCGCGGGCGATGCGCATGTAGGTGCGACCGCGGGAACCGCAGCCGATGACGGCGAAAGAGAGGGATTTGCTCATGGGAAATGGATCACTGCTTCGCGGCGTATTTGTCGCTGAGACGCGTCCAATATCCAGACCAATATTCGTCATAATAATCGAGGCCTGCGATCCTGATGTGCTCAAGCGGCTTCACCACCGGGGATTTCGCGGGATCATATCCCTTGAGGTGATCCTTGCCGGCGCGCTCACGCGGGGAGACGAAGCGCCACCCGCCATCGCCGAGGATGTCCTCCAATAGCTTCGCGAGCATGGGATCATATTCCTTGAGCTGGGCGCGGGTATGGATGTGGTTGTGGTCATGGTCCATCGTGCGGTTCGTGTCATACCAGTCCTGCACGCCTTCGGCGAAATACTCGCCCTTGTTCTTCGAGGCATAGCAGTCCTTTTCCCCACCGAAAACAATGAGCACCTTGTCTTTCCCAGTGATTTTCACCGCCGTATTGGATGGCTCCCCATTCACAAGAATGTCGCCGCCGTCGAGGCACTTGCGGAGCAGGTCAGGCGATTGCGCAGGGAATGCTTTCACCAGGGCATCCAGCAGAAGCACCGGCTCGTCACCCACCACCCGGCGGAAACGCTGGGCGGCACAACCGTCGTGATAAATCCCCTTGGCCTTGGCGTTCTCAAACGTCTCGGCCCAGCGTTTCTTCAGCTCGTCATCGAAGCCCGCACCGTGGATCACATGGCCGAACTCATGGATCAGGATGCTTTCAAGCTGCATGCCGCCCTCGTATTCCATCACGTCCTCCTCCGCGAAAAGCACGACATAGCGGTCATCGACCTTGTCCAGGAAACCCCGCTGCCGCCAGTTGTAGAAATCCAGCTCCTTGCCTTTCAGTTCGCTCTTGAACTGAGGAACAGCGGAGGTCAGCTCGTCATGCGCGAGGAGGATGCAGAGCACTTTCTGGTCGCGGATGCGCTTCGCGATGTCCGGTTTCAGATCTGTCATCATCCTATCGAAAAGATACGCCGCCTCAAGGTGCGTGAAGTCGGTCACCTTCGCGGAAGTGGCTATCAGGATGTCCTGCACCATGGTGGACTTCCTGAAAAAATCCGGGTCGAGCTTATACTCTGCGGCGAGTTCCTTGGACAGGGGCTTCACCTCATGCGCGGCAGCCATGCAAACCAGGGCGGATGAAATCGCAAGTGCGGCGGGTATGGAGAATCGCTTGATGAGCATGGTGTGTTTCGTTGATTGGGGAGGTCAGTTGACGGAATCGGTGGGATACGCAACATCGGGGCGGCATCTATCGCAGGATATTTCACCGGCAACATTCTCAGCCCCGATGCTGCGTGTTCCGAATTCCTTGTAAAGATCGTCGTTCCCGCCACGTTTCAAGAATCCGCCCATGAACCGCACTATCCTCATGTCACTCGCTTTCCTCAGCGGCTTCGCACAGGCCGATACCTCCGTCACCTATCAGGGCGATGCCGGTCCCGGGCTGGGCAAGCACATCGTCTTCCTCGCCAGCGATCACGAATACCGCGCCGAGGAAACCTGCCCGGCACTCGCCCGCATACTCGCGAAACGTCTCGGCTTCAAGTGCACCGTGGTGTTCGGCGTGGATAAGGAGGGTTTCATCGAGGCCGGCTCATCAAATGTTTCGGGAATGGACGCGCTCAAGGACGCGGATCTATTATTCATTTTCGCCCGTTTCCTCAACTTGCCGGAAGATCAGATGGCACAGGTCGATTCCTACATCGAGCGCGGCGGCCCGGTCGTGGGTCTGCGCACCTCCTCGCATGCATTCCAGATCCCCGGGGGATCCACCTACGCGAAGTATGATTTCAAATCGAAGGTGAAGGGATTCGAGAACGGCTTCGGCGAACAGATCCTCGGCAACACCTGGGTCGGCCATTACGGGACAAACCACAAGCAAGGCACCCGCATCCAGATCATCCCGGAGCAGAAGGGCAACGTCATCCTCACGGGAGTTGCTGACAATGCGTTCACCCACGCAGGCGCGTATGTGGGGAAACCCGGGCCGGATTTCACCGTCCTCACGAATTCCCAGCCGCTCGTTTCCATGGATCCAAAATCGGATCCCGATACGAAAAAGCCACCCATGCCTTCCACCTGGACGCGCAGTTACGAAGGCAAGGATGGCAAGCAGAACCGCGTCTTCCATTCCACCCAGGGCGCATCCGAGGACATCCTCGACGAAAACTACCGCCGCATGGTCATCAACGGAGTTCTCTGGGCCGCCGGAATGGAAGCTGCCATCAAACCGGATCTCGACATATCATTCGTCGGCCCCTACCAGCCGAAAACCTTCAAATTCGCCGGCCATGCGAAAATGGTGAAACCCTCGGATCTTGCCGGATGGGATTCGCCCATCATGCCGGTGCGTCCCGGGGAGTGATCAGGAAAGCGTTCGTGTTTCGCACGGAACGTGCTAATCCTCTTCCGGACATTCCATGGACGAGGAGAAAAACAGGCTAGCCGAAGATACGGACCGCAGGAAAAACTGGAAGCGCTGGGGGCCGTATCTCAGCGAAAGGCAGTGGGGCACGGTGCGCGAGGATTACTCGGATCATGGGAATTCCTGGGCGGCTTTCCCGCATGACCAGGCGCGCCGCCGAGCCTACCGCTGGGGCGAGGACGGGCTGCAGGGCTGGTGCGATCGGGGTTGCCGCCTGTGCTTTTCCCCCGCCCTCTGGAACGGCAAGGACTCCATCCTCAAGGAGCGCCTCTTCGGCCTCGGCGGGAACGAGGGCAACCACGGCGAGGACGTGAAGGAGTGCTATTACTACCTCGATTCCACCCCCACCCATTCCTACACCAAGGCGCTCTACAAGTATCCGCAGGCGAAATACCCCTACACCGAAATACGCATCAAAAATGAGCAGTTAGGCAGGCTCGGCCCGGAGCTTGAGCTGGCGGACATGGGATTGTTCGATGGCGACCGCTATTTCGATGTTGTCCAGGAAACGGCGAAGCGCAGCCCGCAGGACATCCTCTGGCGCATCACCGTCACCAACCGCGGCCCCGCCGCCGCGCCGCTGCATATCCTGCCAACCGTCTGGCTGCGCAATACCTGGACATGGGGCACCGATCCCGAGGCACCGCATGCAAAGCCCAGCATACGCCTTGACGGGGATTCGCTATTCATCGAGCACGGCACCCTTGGGAAATTCCGTTTCCACATCGACTCAGGCACCTCCGGGATCGAACCCAAATGGCTTTTTACGGAAAACGAGACCAACCACGAATCGCTCGGCGACATGAAGAACGCCTCGCCCTACACCAAGGACGCCTTCCACCGCCACATCGTCAACAAAGAGAAGGGCGCCGTATCGCCCGAGGCCAGCGGGACGAAAGCGGCCGCCCATTTCGTGTTCCGCATCCCGGCGGGGGAGACCGTGAAAATCCGTTGCCGCCTCCATCACATCGACGAGGGGAACTCGGTGGATGGGCTGGCCCATTTCAGGGAAACTTTCGCGGAGCGGATACGCGAGGCGGACGGCTTCTACGATGAGGTTATCCCGAAGGGCATTTCCGCAGAGGAAAAGCTGATCTGCCGCCAGGGATACGGCGGCCTCCTGTGGTCCAAGCAGTTCTTCTTCTACGCCGTCGAGACATGGCTCAATGGCGACAAGGAGATGCCCAATCCATCCGCCAGTCGCCTGACGGGACGCAACCACGACTGGCAGCACTTCTACGCCAAGAACATCCTCTCGATGCCGGACAAGTGGGAATACCCGTGGTTCGCCGCATGGGACACCGCCTTCCATATGCTTCCGTTCTGCGCGGTCGATTCGGCTTTTTCAAAACACCAGCTCCTGCTCCTGCTGCGCGAGTGGTACATGCACCCCAACGGCCAGCTTCCCGCCTACGAGTGGAACTTCTCCGATGTGAATCCGCCCGTCCACGCCTGGGCTGTCTGGCGTGTTTACAAGATCGCGGACACGAAAGGCGAACGCGACCTGCTCTTCCTGGAAAAGGCATTTCAGAAACTCCTGCTGAACTTCACCTGGTGGGTCAACCGCAAGGACATGGACGGTCGCCACGTCTTCGGTGGCGGCTTCCTCGGCCTTGATAACATCGGGGTCTTCGACCGCTCCCACGCGCTCCCCGGCGGCGGCTACCTCCAGCAGGCGGACGGCACCGCATGGATGGGCTTCTACTGCCTCACCATGCTCTCCATCGCCCTCGAGCTCGCCCTCACGAAGCCCGCCTACGAGGACATCGCCTCCAAGTTCTTCGAGCACTTCGTCGGCATATGTGATGCCATCAACACCCTCGGAGGCAACGGTCTCTGGGATGTGCAGGACCGGTTCTATTACGACCAGCTCATCATTGATGACGAAACCCCCATCCCCTTACGCATCCGCTCACTCGTCGGCCTGCTTCCGCTTTCCGCCGTCACCGTCCTCAAGCAGAAGACCATCGACGCCCTCCCCGGCTTCCGCAAACGTATGGAATGGTTCCTTGTCAACAAGCCCGGCCTGCTGAAATACGTCACCGCCCGCCGCGTCGAAGGCAGGAAAAACTCCGGCCGCGTGCTGCTGGCCATCCCCTCCGAGATACGCCTCCGCCAAAGCCTTGCATACATGCTCGACCCAAAGGAATTCCTCTCGGACTTCGGCATCCGCTCCCTTTCCAAAGCCCACGGCGATAACCCTTTCATATTCATCCACGGCGGTGCCACCCACCAGGTGCAATACACCCCCGGCGAGGCCACCACCGACATGTTCGGCGGCAACTCGAACTGGCGCGGCCCGATCTGGTTTCCGACGAACTTCATCCTGATCGAGGCGCTGGAGCGCTACTACTATTTCTACGGCGACTCCTTCATGATCGAGTATCCCACCGGATCCGGAAAGGAGTGCACCCTGCGCGAGATCGCCATCGACATCTGCGACCGCCTGATCTCCCTGTTCACGAAAGACAAGGACGGCTACCGCCCCTGCTACGGCGACAGCGAGGTCTCCAAGCGCTACTCGGACGATCCCCATTGGAAGGATCTCATCCTTTTCCACGAATACTTCCATGCCGAAACGGGCGAAGGCCTAGGTGCCTCCCACCAGACGGGTTGGACGGCGCTTGTCGTCCGGCTGGTCCGCGAGCGCAGGGAAAAACTGATGGACGAGGAATTCAGCTGATCTGGAAAATTACGGGTTTGCCCCCTGATTTGGCCGAAGCGATGAAAATCGCCTTCCCGAAGCCCCGCCTCACTGCTTCGGAGTGGCATTCTTCACCCAGACGGCAAAGGAATCGGGAGAGATGCCATCGTGATAACCGCCCTTCGACAGCTTCTTGCCGTCGGAGTCGGTTAGGAAATAGGTGGGGAAACCGGAGACTCCAAATTCCTTCTGTAGCAGCTTGTCCTTCTTGTTCCTCGTCTCGCCGCCGGGGTCGAATTCGAGCATCAGGAGCACCAGATTCTGGTTGGCGAACGATTCAAAGCCCTTCTCTGAAAACACGGCCTTCTCCAGCTTGACGCAATAGTGGCACCATGAGGTTCCGGTGAAAAGGACCAGGATGGGTAGTCCTGTTTCCTTGGATTGCTCTTGTGCCTTGTCCATCTTATTCAGCCACTTTGCCTTGCGGTTTGGATCGACAGATGGCTGAGGCTCGGCTGCGGGGGCGGGGGCGGATTCGATTTCCTTGAGAAAATCGCGGTCGGCAAGCGAAAGCTTCGCCTGGGAGAAGGTGTTGAGCTTGCCGTTGCGCAGGCGGAGGGTGACGTTGTCGCCCTCGGACTTGACGAGTTCGGCATCGATCTTAACCCCTTCCAAGTTCGACCATTCACGGTATTCCGCATGCAGGGTGGTGACCAAAACCGATGTCGTGCAGATCAAGCGGAAAAACTGGTTTTTGAGGGTGATCATCATAAGCCGGGAGCATAGCTTCCCATGCTGCGATGCCAAGATCGTTTTTGTATTCCCCTGAACGGAAATTACAGGTTGCCGCCGTTTTCGCTGATGCATAAGAATCGCGCCGCTCCCGATGACCGATTTTTCCCCACTTCTCACAGACCGCTCAAAGCCCATCCACATCCACCTGATCGGCGTCGCCGGATCGGGGATGAGCGGCCTCGCGCTGCTCCTCCTGGGGATGGGGCACAAGGTCTCGGGCTGTGACCGCGTCACGACATCGGAAACGGATCGGATGCAGGGACAGGGGCTGATGTTTTCATGCCCCCAGACGGAGGCCTCCGGAAAGGGCGCGGATCTCGTTGTCTATTCCTCGGCGATCCGCCCGGAAAACCCCGCATATGCCGCAGCAGTAAAAGCCAAGATCCCGCTCATACGCCGTGCGGAATGCCTCGCGGCCATCCTCCACACCAAGGCGGGGATCGTCATTTCCGGAACCCATGGGAAAACCACCACTTCCTCGATGACCGCACACATACTCCGTGAAAGCGGCCTCAAGCCATCTTACTACGTCGGCGCGGAAATCCCCATCCTCGGCGCGAACGCCCGTTGGGAGGAGGACGGGAAATGCATGGTTGCCGAAGGCGACGAATCGGACGGCACGCTTGCGCTCTACCGTCCCGAACATTCGGTCATCCTCAACATCGAGGCGGAGCACCTCGATTTCTACCGCGACCTTGATCACATCCGGGAGGTCTTCACCACCCTAGCGGATCAAACTACGGGAAACATCGTATATTGTGCGGAGAGCGAGGTCGCCCGCGAAATCTGCGCCGGGCGGGCCAACGCGGTTTCCTACGGCTGGGAAAGCACTGCCGAGAACACCAATTACACCGCCTCCGAGATCCGCGATCTCAAAGGCTCGTCCGCTTTCACGGTGAAGAAAAACGGCAAGGTGCTGGGTGACATCGAGCTGGCAATCCCCGGCGAGCACAACATCCTCAACTCCCTCGCCGCCATCGCGGTCGCTGATAGCTGCGGCGCGGAATTCTCTCTCATCGCCCGCGCCCTTTCCTCCTTCGCCGGTGCCAAGCGCCGTTTCGAAACGAAATACCTCTCGCCCGCCTACCGCATCGTCGATGACTACGGGCACCACCCCACTGAGCTTGCCGCTACATTGCAGACCGCCCGATCGCTGAAACCTTCGCGTGTCGTAGTCCTTTTCCAGCCGCACCGCTACACCCGCACCCAGGCGCTGGCGGATGAGTTCGGGAAAGCCCTGCAGGCGGCGGATCTCGTTTTCATCACCGATGTCTACCCGGCGTCCGAGCCTCCCATTCCGGGCGTCACCGGCCAGACGCTGGTCGATGCGATGAAAGTGCATGGGGATATCCCTGCAAAATTTCTCCCCAATCTCGCCACCGCCCACCATCAGGTCGCGAACTCCCTCGAACCCGGCGACCTGCTGATCACCCTCGGCGCGGGCAACGTCCACGAAGCCGGAGCCCGCATCGCCGCCGACCTCAAGATCCTTGAGGAAATGATCGCCTTGCTGCCGGAGGGAAATATCGACGGGAAACTCTACGAGCCGATGCGCAAGCACACCACCCTGCTCGTCGGCGGACCGGCGCAATATTGGATCGAGCCGCATGCATTCTACGCCTTCGCGTTCCTTGTCGATTACTGCCGGGGCCGCGGCATCCCGATCCGGGTCGTCGGCCGGGGTTCGAATCTCCTTGTCCGCGACGGTGGCATCCCGGGTGCCGTCATCCATCCCACCGGCGGGGCGTTTTCCGAACTCTCCATTGATGCGAAGGGGCACGTGGTCGCCGGTGTCGGCGTGCGTCTCAAGAAACTTGCTTCCTACGCAGGTGCCCACGGGATCGGGGGATTTGAGTGGATGGAGGGCATCCCCGGAAACGTCGGCGGATCGCTGCGAATGAACGCCGGGGCGATGGGCATCGAAACCTTCGACCAGGTCGTCCGCGTCAGTTTCCTGGATGAGGACGGAGTCATCCGCACCCGCGAGCGCGATGAGATCATCGCAGACTACCGGAATGTCCGTGAACTGCGCCGGAATTTCGCCCTGCAGGCGGTTTTCAAAGGCAAGAACGACAGCCACGAAAACATCAAGGAACGGTGGCACGAATCCCGTGAAAAACGCAAGGAGACCCAGCCCATCGCCGCATCGGCCGGATGCACGTTCAAGAATCCCGCGGAAATTGCCGCAGGCCGCCTCATTGATTCCCTCGGACTGAAAGGAAAGGCCGTCGGCCAGGCCTCCGTATCGGATGTGCACGGGAATTTCATCGTCAACAACGGCAAGGCCACCGCGAAGGACATCCTTTCCCTCATCGAAGCCATCCAGAAGACCGCGAAGGAAGAACGCAACGTTGACCTTGAGACCGAGGTGAAGATCATTGGCGAAGACGAACCGTCATTCTAAAATTCAAATCTCAAATCTCAAACTTCAAGGAAGACTTATGCTATCCGAAATCAAGATCGCCGTCCTGATGGGTGGCCCGGGTTCCGAACGCCAGGTCTCCCTCGCATCCGGAAAGGCTGTCCTCAACGCCCTGCTTTCGCTCGGCCTCGATGCGGTTCCCGTGGACGTCACCGGCACGGAAATCGATCTCCCCGAAGGCACCGGCCTCTGTTTCAACGTGATCCACGGCACCTTTGGCGAGGACGGCCAGCTCCAGGAAATCCTCGATGCAAAGGGCATCCCCTACACAGGCGCCCGCGCGGAATCCTCCCGCATCGCCTTCGACAAGAACCTCGCGAAACTGGCTTTCCTCGCCGCAGGCGTGCCCACGCCAAGGTCAGAAATCATCGACTGCACCGATGGCCCGGTTTTGCCCTCCATCCCCGCCCCGTTTGTCGTGAAGCCTCCCCGTGAAGGATCTTCGGTGGGCATCGAGATCGTGAAGACGCAGGATGAGGCCGAGGCAGCCATCGCCAAGGCATCGGCACATTCCAAGGATCTGCTCATCGAGGAATTCATCTCCGGGCCGGAACTAACCGTGCCGGTCATCGATGGAAAGGCTTATCCAGTCATCCATATCATCCCGCCCGAGGGCGTTTATGACATGGCCACGAAATACCCTTGGCTATCAGGAAAGACCACAGGCTCCCAATATATCTGCCCCGCAGACCTCGATCTGGAAACCACCATGGCCGTCCAGGCGGCAGCCGTCGCCGCGCACAAATCCCTCGGACTCGAGATCTATTCCCGGGTCGATGTCATGCTTGATTCGGAAAACCGCCCTTACGTGCTTGAGGCAAACACCATACCCGGCATGACGGAAACCTCCCTCCTGCCGAAATCCGCCGCCGCCGCCGGTCTTCCCTTTGCGGAACTCTGCAGAAAAATCGCCGAGCTTTCCCTCGCGATCTGACCCAAGTCCCTCCAACATGTGATGGGCCACGCGGGCATCGTAGATGAAGGTCGGGAGCGAGCCGCTGAGGGAGGCGATTTCCAGAAGGGGTCGGTTCCCGCTAGTGCATCGGATTCCTTTAAATGATGGATAGATCGTGCAACGCTTGATGCAGGCGTGATCGCCAAACTGCTATTTGATCGGAATCGGATCCGCTATTTTCCGGTCTCCATTAAAGTTGGTCGGAAACGCGATTTCTTGCCCCAACGGGATTGCCTCATACTAGCCCAGGGCGAAACCCTGGGAACCGCACCGTGCATTTCCCACGGGCAAGGTGAGCGGCAGGATCATCCCATGTCTCCCGCCGCCTTGTCCGCCGTAGCCTTGGCGAAGGAGGAAGCCCGAAAACGGCGTAGCTGGTTTCCGGCTTTGTCGGTGGCGGGTGAGTGTCCCGGCGTTACCCTCGCCGGTTTATTCCCTTTGGCGGAACAACCCAGGGCTTCGCCGCTGGGCTAGTATGCGGTCGCCCCTACAGGACTGAAGACCGGGCATCGGGTAAAGGCGGACTGTGCGTCGGCTTCCGACTATTTCCCAATAGGTTGACGACGAGGCCATCGGGCAAACCAGCAGGCAGACATCCATCCTTTTAAGAAATTCGAATCACTAGATAACATTTCCAATATCTTCAATCTCCATGCCACGGATCACCGGCTTGTCTTTTCGTCTCGGCTGGCGGCGTTCGGAGAAGAGGGATTCCTTTGAACGGGGGGACATGCCTTCGTGAATGACGGCGACGAGATCGCGGAGCCGGGAGGCAATGCGTGATTTTGGATTCCAGGAATAGACGAGGGTTCTTCCTTGCCGCTTGGAAATGAAAGCTCCGGCGCGCTCGAAGCGATCGAGTTGGCGCTGGACGGATTCGAGGGAGACTTCAAAATCCCGGGACACCGCCCTGCCGTAGGTTTCGCCGTAATGAAAAGCATGGAGGAGCACCGCCTCTGCGGCGCGTCCTCCGAATAGATCCTGAAGTGCGGAGCTGAACATGAACCGGATATTGGGTCAAATGAACCGGAATACAAGTCAAAATAATGAAGGAACCCGACTGGAAACGATGCACCGAAGAGGAACTGTGGCACTACGTGGCATGGCATCTGGAAGGTGCGGGAATCAGGACTGTCCTTGTGGGCGGCGCGGTTGTCGCCATCCATACGGAAGGACTCTACCGTTCCGGCGATCTCGACATCATTGCCGATGATTTTGATCGCGACAGGTTGGCTGATGTCCTGGGGGAAATCGGTTTCGTTCCCGGCAAATCGAGATATTACAAGCATCCGGAATGTGGCCACCTTTTCCTGGAATTCCCCAGGGGGCCGGTGGAGATCGGCGACGAGTATCCGGTGACTCCGGATGAAATCGTGGTGGAGGGCCGCACGATTTGCCTCCTTTCACCCACGGACAGCGTCAAGGACAGGTTGGCTGGATACATTCATTGGGCCACGCGGGCGAACTTCGATCAAGCCATCCTGATTTGCAGAAGGCAGCGGGAACGCGTGGATCTTGCCGAAGTGAAACGATGGTGCGCGAATGAGGGTGGTGACCATGCCTATGCGGAGTTGGTGCGGTCGCTTGAAGGGAATGAGTGAAAGGGGAGACGGTAACTCGTGCTGCGTCCGCCGCCATCGTCTTGAATAAGAATTCCCTGATCGAGCAGGAGCTTGATAGGCGGTATCGGTGGAGCATTTTGCCAGTATGACGTATTTTGAGAGCCGTTTTCCGACGAATACGTCGAGAAGGCGGTTGATGGCCTTGCGTTGGTTGACGACGGGATCAACTCGCGATCTGGAGCGGGATCACTACGCTGAGGTTTTCTGCTTTTTCGCGCTGGGTTTTGCGGAAGGGATAGTGGTTCTGGAGCCGCTGGAAAATCGACTGCCCGATCCAGAAACGCGATAGGAAAAGCGGCGCGCGGAAACGCTCGCAACAGGAGACGGAGCGCGAGCGACTTTTGCAGATAGCGGTTTGATGAATTAAAAAAGGCGAATCGCTACGAAAGCCAAATCGCTTTTTTAAAGGAAGTCCTTCGCGAGGGGAAGGCTCCTTTGGCGTTGAATGGGCTAGCCTTTCACCTTCACGAAAACCCCGCGGTAAGGTTTTGTTGGATTGCCATTTTTGGTGAGAATCCCGGCACTCACGAAGGTCTGGAGCGTTTCTTCCTTGGTCATTCGGTCAAGGCGCTTTTTGGTTCGCTCCCAGACGGCTGTGATGTCTGTTCCATTTGGGCTGTTCAGGGTTGTTTTTTCCGCTGTTTTCATACGGTCACGTTGGCCTGAAGTAGCCGAGGATGCAAGACGTATTCCGGATCGCCAGCTGGATATGGGACTTTAGGAAAATGGATGAACCGTTGAATGAGGCGGCCCGGAAAATCCGACCACTAGGTGGCTAAACTAAGTTATGGTGGAGGGGTGCGACGGATTGATAGGAGATCATGGATGGTGGGTCAAGATTGCTCTGCTTCGGGTGACAAGGAAGAGGGCGGGTGTGGTCAAGCTGACATCAGCTTGCCGGGGTTTGGGGCGGGTAGCCCCATGTCGTGCCAGAGCCAGAAGGATCGGATGAGTCATGCAGCTTTCAGTGTTGCGGGTGACGCTTGATAAACCGCATCAGGAGTCAGGTTGCCGAGCTTCTCATGCGGGCGCCAGTTGTTGTAGCTGTCGAACCATTCCTCAAGGCTCCCGCGCAAGGCTGGCAGCGTGGCGTGCTCAAGGAGGTAGATCCGCTCGTATTTCACGCTCCTCCACAGCCGCTCGATGAAGACGTTGTCCATCCAGCGCCCTTTGCCGTCCATGCTGATTTTCACTCCCAGATCCGACAGCTTTCCCGTCCATTCGGCGGAGGTGAACTGGCAGCCCTGATCGGTGTTGAAAATCTCCGGAACCTTGCCCGTCGCGCCCAGCGCCATTTCCAATGCCTCCAGGCAAAGATCGGTGCCCATGGTGTTGGAAAGCGCCCATCCGAGCACCTTGCGCGATTTCCAGTCCATCACCGCGCACAGGTAGGCGTGGCCTCTGGGCATCGGCACGCAGGTGATGTCGGCGCACCACACCTGGTCTGGCCGGTCGATGGCGAGATGGCGCAGCAGGTAGGGATACTTGCGGTGCCCGTCGTCGGGAATGCTGGTGCGCGGCTTGCACCAGATCGCCTCCTGGCCGATCTCGCGCCGCAGACGCGCGATCCGCTTGCGACCCGCCTTTATGCCGTGATCGCGCTCCAGCACCGTGACGAGGCGGCGGCTACCAAGGCACGGATCCTTCATGTAGATCTCATCCAGCAGCCGCTTGATGCGGATGTCTTCCGGGTCTTCGTCCACGGGGTTGTAGGTGATCGTGGAACGCGCCACGCCTAAGAGCTTCGATTGTTTCCTCATGCTGATTTTGGGATGCTGTTTGTCCACCAACGCGATGCGATCCCTCACAGACCGAGTTGTTTGGACTTTTTTGTCAGCCAGTCCAATTCGACGGCCTGCTGGCCGATCTTGGCATGGAGCTGTGCTCGTTCGCGCTCGAAATCCTCTGCTTCGGTCTTGCCAGTTCCGCTGCCGAAGACGCTCGCGGCTCCCTGAGCCATCGTCTTCTTCCAGTCAGAAACCTGCACGGGGTGGATGTCGAATTCCTTGGCGATATCCTGGATGGTCTTGATGCCCTTGAGCGCCTCAAGAGCCACGCGGGCTTTGAATTCGGGGTCGTGTCTTCTTCTTTTGCCTTTCATTTTTTGTGTGTTCGGTTCGGTTTTAATGCCGTTCCCACACACCACAATCATAGCCTAGCCGCTGGCCTGATTTTCCGGGTCCGGCTCAGAAGGCGGGCTGCGACTCCTGAAACATTCCGCGCACGGAATCGAACGGCTTGGATTGGTCTTCCTCCATCACATCGCAGAGCCAGTTGATCATCGAGCAGTCCAGCTTGCGGCGCAGAAGATCGCTGTCGGCCTTATCCCGCGCCTCGTTTTTGGGTAGCTCCTGTCCCAGGAATTCATGGCGCTCGATGAATTTTGGGTATGCCTCGGCCAAAATCCGCGTGGAACGGATATCCATGAAATCGAAACAGTTTCCGAGGTGGATGACCGCTCCGATGATTGCCGGAGACTCGATCTTGCCCAGTTCCTTTTGCTCTTTTGCCCAATCCATCGCCCGCTCCGGCCCGTGCTCCCAAAAATAGATCCCGCTTCCCAGCCAGTCGTAGCTCTTCTGGCTTTTTTGCAGAGTATCATTCCCCGCCAGCACACAATCCGCCACGGATTTGTCGCAGCCGTGATAGCCGAGGACGAGCCGCTGGTATTGGAAGGCTTGGTTCATTGGGCGAAACTATTTATCCTTAGCCAATGCGTCCAGAATGCTTCTCAGGCTGAGGACAACAGGATCGGCAGAACGCCGTGGGTTTAGGAAGCGATAACTCTTCTCTAGCGCTTTGCGTTGGATCAAAGGCCAGATTTTCGCTGACTCCGGTTTTTCGGATAAAATTCCTGAATCTTCTTCCACCTTGAAAACCGCATAGATGCCGTCTGGTTTTGATGCCTTGATCCCGTAAACCTTGAACATTTCAGCACCCGTAAGAACAGTGAAATCTCGTGAAGCAAGTTTCAGCAGCCCCATTAAAACCTTCTCGCCCCTCCGCACCAGCAGGTGCCGAACTGCTGCCACCTCAAGATCGACGACCAATCCTCCGGGGCGATCTCCGAGCCTGACGTGAGCAATCTGATGTTCCTTCCACCGTGTCAGTTGGCTTTCGTCGAAAGACCAGACAACGAGAACCTTGTGCTCCTCCGGTGGAACTGCGCGTCTCGTTATGTCGAACTGATCCTTCTCCGGAAGGATCCGCTTCCCATACTGCACCGGCTCCTCCTTGAGTGAAAGCGATTCCCCGAGGTGGTATGTCGATCTCTCATGCGCCGTTGTCCGGTTTGAAAGGTGGTCGATTACCTGATCGAGAAATTCCGAAAGAACCGTGATTCCCTGCGCTTTCCCACTGCTCGCAGGGCGTATGGAAAAAGCCCCGAGCCCCGGGAGGATCTCGTGAAAATTGGAGCGGAAGGGTTCGTGATCCGAGTTCCCGGGATAGAGCACGTAGGCTCCCCCCGTCCGGCGGATCGCATCCCGGTAGGCGTGCATTTTCAGCAGATCCGAATACTTCGCGGCGGTCGAGCGGATGCCCGTTTCCTCTTCGCCAGCCGAGGCCTGATCCTGGATCGCTTCGTCATCGCCATCTTTCGGTGGCTCGAATCCGTTGAGGGTCGTGACGCGATACTTCGCATCGAAATGGATGTGAACCATCAGCTCATTCTCCTCCGCCTCGTCGGGCGTGAAAGCCGTCGGCCAGATGCTGATCGTGTAATCAGGCTGCACGTTCCGTGTCCAACTGCTGAACGCCCCATTGTCCTGCCTGCGGTTGAATTTCTTGTTGAAGTGGAAATGGGCGGAAAGCTGGCGATGGGCTTTCTCGCTCCAGACACCTTGCGCAGGGGTTCCCATCTCCACCCCGCGCTTCAGCTTCATCCGCGTGATCCCGTTTGCCTTCTCCACCAGCAGGGAATGAAGCTCTTCCGTGCATTTGAATTTTTCCCGGAAAAGCTCCTCCAGCTCGAAGAACAGCCAGTATTCGTAGAGTGTCGCCACATTCCGCGCCCCTGCCCGCCAGATCTCCCGGTATCCCGCCTTCCGCTGGAGGACGGGGCTACCCAGCGGGAGAACGGTTGGGCGGGGGAGGTCTATGAAAAACGCGTGGTTCAGGATCCCATCGAGTTTCAGCGAAAGCCTCCGGCAATCCCTCCTCAGGGTCAGGCGCGCTCTCGGCGCATCCTCGCCCTTCGCCCGTTTCGCGGCTTCCTCCCTGTCGAGAAACGCCATGATGTTCCCGAGGAAACCCCGAAACTCCACCAGCACCATCTTGATGAAAACCGACTCGCGAGAACTGAGGAGGAAAGGCATTAGCGTCTGGCTTCCGCAGATTAGATTACGGAAAGCAATATGGTTGAATACGGTCAAACATCAGCAGAGAAATTAACCATGAATCCAAGAGCTGCGGAGTGAAATCTCACAACTGAACTCCAGGCCAAGGAAGCACTCGCCCTACCCACCGAAAGATCTGAAGAAAACTCGCCGAGGATATGAAGCTACGGGGACTACCTCATTCAGATGTTGGCGAACGGGCGAACCGTTTGTCGGACGCTATGCGAATGGTAGTATCGGAATCATTTTTAACATCAGCGTTTTTTGTAAGCCGGAGAGCATCTGGAGTAATCGCAAAAACGCTGCATTTGTCGGGTCTGCACCCGAAGCTAGCGCCGCAGACAGCAAGGTGTCGTGAATCTTTGTTCGATCAAGGCGTTTCGTCACCAAGTGATCCGCATTAAGATCCAGCACGTCAATGTGCCAACGGCCAGTGACGGTTTTTCCAATCAACTCTCCGGTGTTTCGATCTTCGGAGAGATGCCGACCATAGTCCTTCTCGTAGTAAGGATTGATGATGTAGAGACCCAGCTGTCGATCTTCTTCGGTATGCCAAGTATCTGATTTTGCTCCGTTACAGTGGCGGCTAGCCGGGACGAGATTCCCGTGCCGATTCTTAAAGGGATGTTTCAAAGTGGGATCGAAATGATCGACCTCCATCGACTTTCTCCCTAAATCATTGACGGGTTGCAATGAATAAGCACACCGACCGTCGGTCTCCATGAGGAGAGAATTCAGCGCAGTGCGATATTTTGTGGAAGCATACTGCCAAGATTCGTCCTTGAATCGCTCAAGTCGAGGTGAAATAAGATCCTGTTCCATTGTTCGTAAGGCGTTGAATCGCGTTGATAGCCGACTGAACGTTACGGTGAAATTCGATGTCAGCCTGTATTTCCGCGAAAGTCCTTTCAGTGCTGTATCGTCTGCGGATTTCCTTGAGTCGTTCGTAACGGATTGACTCGCTAGGATTGATGACTTGAAGCGCCTGCTTTTTCAACAATTCAAGAAACTCGATTTTCGCGTGTTCATCCCATATGTTACTGGAAGGTGGGATGACCGTCTGCGTAGTTGTGCTGTCCACTTCGACAGTGTCCACTTCGACTTCTCTTGAAACCGAAATATTCTCTCGGCTGCTTACTTCGGCCATGTCCCTAACCAAAGTCTGATCGAAGGTTAGCGTTATGACGTCGCCAAATGAAATGCTGGATGCGAGAACACCCAACGCGGGTGAGGTTAGCGTTCGGATTTTCATGGATTACTTTTAGCTGTAAGTATTTCGTAAATTAGCTGCTTATGAATTTCGATGTCTGAAATGTAACACCCGTGAACAACCCCCCTGACCTTTGCATCGTCCTCAGGATGTTTCAACTTCGATACCACGTCCTTGTGGGAGAACTGCAAAATTGAAATTTCTCCCCACGTTGCTCTGGAAGCACAGCCTAGAGTGTTGATTGGGACGGGAATTCGAGTCAGATTATACGATGGATGCTTTGGTGAAACTGCATCAGCCTTGGGAGCCCCGATTCTTTCGATATATTTCTCAAGATCAACGCGTTGACCTTCCAGGTCTGGCTGCCACTGCATGCCTTTAAAGAAAACACTCAGCTGTCCACTTTCGTCCAAATAGCCCAAGTAGATACTGATAAAATCTCCCCTCTTCTCGACCCAGAAGTGATTGAAATGCAGCCATTCCTTGGGAGGGGTAGAAAAATCAAGGGAGACCTCAGAGTCTTTCGCAGGTGGTTTTGCTGATTTTTTGGTTGTCGCCACGCCACACTAATGTTCGGCAGATTCCGTCCTTGCAACAGAAATCTGTCTGTGCCCCGCCGTTGCAAAGCCTCTAAGATCCGATGATCTTCGGGAATGTAAACGTTTTTGCGGTCACAAGTGGCAGTGTAATTCAGTCGTGGAGAATCAGGTTTCAGCATCGAGTTCTATCCAACCGGCTTCCGCGAACGCATTTTCTATGAATCTCATGTGGTTCTTAAAAATGAAGAGCAGGCGGCGGTTGGCGAAGATGTTGTTGAGCAATTGTGGGTTGTAGTGTGGATTTCTGCGGCGAATTTTGTTGAAGTCAGGCTAGAATGGCGCTGTTTTAAGCGAAGTTCCGAGCATTTTGTAGCTTCCAGGAAACTCGGTTGTCCGAAGAGATTCGACGTCCTTAGCGGAAAGCCGTCCTTCCAGGCGGCAGGATTTCGCAGAGGCTTCATGGGTCTGGGGTCGTGTGCTCGGGTTACGCTGCCGTCTGGAAGGACGGCTTTCCTTGCCTTCTTGCTCGCCGATCTTTCGCTTGAAACAGTGCCATTCGGGTCAGGCTATGATCGTACCGAAAATCCCGCAGCATGGCCGCGGCGAAGTTTGTCAGGGGGATTTCGGTGGGTTTTGGTTCATGTTAGTTGAGAACCAGGCGGTGGCATCAAAATGCTTGATGCGGAGCTTTGTCAGCGGGGCACTCTCTCGGGTCAGATTTAGGGGCCTTACAGAGGGAGGTTCTGAATTTATTCCCGAAGTCGCCATGGTCCAGATTCAGAAACTCTCTCAACCTTTCCTTCCGCTTCAAGTTCCCGAATAGCCGCAACAACCCAGTATTGTTGTGCCGTTGATTTCGCTTTCGGGTAGTCGCCCCAATCGAGGCCGCAATCCTTGAAAATCTGCGATGTTCTGATCCCAGGGCCATCTTTTCCGAATTCTTTGGATGAATGCATCAAATCTAGGATCAGCTTTTTGGTCTGATCTCTAAGTGCGCTACCTCTCGATTGAAAGTCGGTCATTTGGGAAGGTTTTGTTTGATGATTTGAGGGATTTGGCATGGCGGATGCAATCCGCCGCCACTACGCAAGAATCTGGTCCAGCACGTAGGGCAGAATTCCGCTGGCGTTGTAGTAATCGACTTCCGCGGGGGTATCGAGGCGGACCTTGAGGGGGATCTCGATTTTTGTGCCATCGGGTTTGTGGGCGGTGAGGGTGGCGGTTTGCATGGGCAAGAGTGTTTCGCGTCTGGTGTTTCTTTGCAATGTTTCCTCGCGAAAACTGCTTAGGAAAGATCGAAGACTCATCGCCTCTACGCCTTTGGAGAGGGGGAAGGTTTCGCCTTCGGGGATGAGGTAGGTGGCTTTGGTGGCTTTTAGGGTTTTGAGGCTTTCCAGGAAGGCGGGGGTTAGTTTTGGGGAGAGTGTGCGTTTGATTTCGATGGCGTGGATTTCTCCGTTGGGGTGTTCGAGGACGAGATCGACTTGGGCTCCTGCCTGGGTGCGGTAGTGGCTGGCGGTGATGTTTTGCGGGATGGTGGCTAGGATTTGCTCGATGCAGTAGCCCTCCCATGAATGGCCGCAAACGGGGTGGCCGAGGACTTTTTCGATATCGTCGAGACCGGCGAGCGAGTGAAGGAGGCCGGAGTCGCGCCAGTAGGTTTTGGGAGATTTGACGAGGCGTTTGCCGGCATTCCGGCTCCAGGCGGGGAGGGAGCGGAGAAGGTAGAGTCCTTCGAGAAGATCCATGTAGTGGCGGACGCTTTTCCCGTCGATACCGAGGGAGCCGGCGAGTTTGCTGACGTTCACTGTGCAGCCCTGCTGGTGGGCGAGCATGCTGCAAAGCCGCCGCAGGATGACGGGTGAAGTGGCCGCCCCGAGCTGGGGGAGGTATCGCTCCACATAGCTTGTGACGAAGTCATCGCACCAATGGAAGGCGGTGGAATCATCTGCGGCAAGAAAACTCTCCGGGTATCCTCCACGGAACCAATGTTGCTCCATTTTTCCCGCTCTGGCCTCCGCTACTTCGCTGAGGGTGAGGGGGTGCATTTCCAGGTAGCTGATGCGTCCGGCAAGTGTTTCCGAACTCTGGCGAAGAAGCTCGGGGGAGGCGGAACCGAGCAGGAGGAACTGGGCGGATTTTTCACCGGCACGACGGCGTTCGTCCACGAGGCTGCGGAGGAGGGGGAATATATCCGGAAGGCGTTGGATCTCATCAAGAACCACGAGATGATCCACAAATTTCCCTAGGTAGAGTTCGGGATCGGTCAGCTTCGCAAGATCCGAGGGGCGCTCCAGGTCAAGGTAATGGATGGGTTTTCCCGCCTCAATACCGCGGGCGAGCGTGGTTTTCCCGACCTGGCGGGACCCGAGCAGGGCGACCACCGGATTACTGGAAATCCGCTGGATTAGCTTTTCTTCAATCTGGCGCCGGATCATTTGACTTGTATTTTAGGATTGAATTCCGAAAATACAAGTTGAAACAACTGAGTCACCACGTTTATGACTATCAGGTGATGGCTCTGACTTCCAGGAAATCCCGCAGCATGGCGGCGGCGGAGTTTGTCAGGGGGATTGCGGTGGTTTTTGGTTTCATGATTTCAGAGGTCAGTCCTGAGGATTTCCTCGATGTCCGCGAGATCCTGGAGGCGGCCTGCGGCTTGTTTGGCGAGGATGAGATCCGCTTTTCCGATATAGGGGATGGAAATTCCGTTCTCGTCGCTTTCCACCCGGTTTACCCATGCTTCGTCGAAGACAAGGCCGGGTATCGTTGTGAGGAAATCGAATGCGCAGGGAGGGACACCAATGAAGAACTGAGTTCCTTCGGTTGCGAAATCCTCCTGGCTGATGCCGTGCATAGGCAGGCCGAATTCCAGGAACGCCTTCGCGACGCGGCGTGCGTTGTCCTTTGTCGGCTCTACCCAAAGATCAAGGTCTTTGGTGTAGCGGGGCTGCGAGTGGTGTATCACCGCGTAGCCACCCACGACCAAGTATCTAACGCTGTGGTCGTTGAATGTTTGTAATAACTCTTTGAAGTCGGAGTTCATCGGGGTTCATTCCTTTCATGCCGACCCAGTAGTCATAGACCAGTTCCCAAGCGGCCTTACGGCGGTCGGCTCCGCTGAGTTTCTGCCATTCCTTCACCTGCCAGGTGCGTTGCTCATCGAAGGATGTGAATTTTTTCACCACCCAATGGGAGCGGTCTTTAACAGGTGTGGCGGCTTCCATGGGTGGAGTTTAGAAGGTTAAGAGAAAGACGGCAAGGAGCAGAAAGCCGCGGAAAGGAGACTGAAAGTCTCCTCTACGCTAGGATCTGATCCAGGACGTAGGGCAGGATGCCGCCGGCGTTGTAGTAATCGACTTCCGCGGGGGTATCGAGGCGCACCTTGAGGGGGATCTCGATTTTCGTGCCGTCGGGTTTGGTGACGGTGAGGGTGGCGGTTTGCATGGGCTTCAGCTCGCCGGCGATACCGGTGATGTCGAAGGTGGCGTCGGCGAGGTCTTTGACTTTGTCGTAGTCGGCCTTGTCGATGAAGTTGCAGGGGAGGACTCCCATGCCGATGAGGTTGGAGCGGTGGATGCGCTCGAAGCTTTTGGTGATGACGGCTTTCACGCCGAGAAGGCGGGTGCCTTTGGCTGCCCAATCGCGGGAGGAGCCCATGCCGTAGTCCTCGCCGCCGATGGCGATGAGGGGTGTTCCCTCCTCCTGGTAGGCCATGCAGGCATCGTAGATGTAGGTCGGGAGAGCGCCGCTGACGGAGGCGATTTCCTGGTCGGGGGCGGGCACGGATTTCGCTCCGAAGTATTGGGTGTAGCCGCCCTCGATGCCGGGGCACATGAGGTTCTTGATGCGGACGTTGGCGAAGGTGCCGCGGGTCATGACCCGGTCATTGCCACGGCGCGCGCCGTAGGAGTTGAACGATGCTTTCTCGACGCCGTTGGCGAGCAGGTAATGTCCTGCGGGGGAGGTATCCTTGATCGCCCCGGCAGGGGAAATGTGGTCGGTGGTGACGGAATCGCCGAAGATGCCGAGCGGGCGGGCTCCGGTGATGTCCTCGCTGCCGCCGATCTTGGTTTCGAAAAACGGTGGGGACTGGACGTAGGTGGATTTCTCATCCCACTGATAGGTCGCACCGGTGGAGCCGTTGATCTCCGCCCACTTCGGGTTCGCGGTGTCGATGTTTCCGTAGAGTTTCGCGTAAACCTCGGGCTTGAGCGCCGCATCGAGCTGGGATTTGATTTCCGCCTGGGTCGGCCAGAGGTCTTTGAGGAAAACGGGGTTGCCTTCCTTGTCGTTGCCGAGGGGTTCGGTTGTGAGGTCGATATCCACGCGGCCTGCGAGGGCGTAGGCGACGACGAGCGGCGGGGACATGAGGAAATTCGATTTTATGGAACCATGGACGCGGGCTTCGAAGTTGCGGTTTCCGGAAAGCACGGAGGCGCAGACGAGGTTGCCTTCCTTGATCGCGCCCTCGATGGCGGGATGGAGCGGGCCGGAGTTTCCGATGCAGGTGGTGCAGCCGTAGCCGACGGTCTGGAAGCCGAGTTGGTCGAGTTCCTTGGTGAGGCCGGTGGCATCGAGGTAGTCGGTGACGACTCGGGAGCCTGGGCCGAGGGAGGTTTTCACGAAAGGCGCGATGGTGAGGCCGAGTTCATTCGCCCTTTTCGCGACGAGGCCTGCGGCGAGCATGACGCTGGGATTGCTGGTGTTGGTACAGGAGGTGATCGCGGCGATCAGCACGGAGCCGTGGCGGAGGGTCATTTCGCGCGGGCCGTCAGGGAAGACATCCGGGTTGAGAGCGGTGTCGGTGGGACGGTTGGTGACCATTTCGGTTTCGTTGCGCTCATCGCCTTCGAAGTCACGGTGGATGGAGTCCGTGGAAAGCAGCGAATCAACCGAGACGCCGGCCTTCTCGCGCATGGAGAAGGTCACGACCCTGCCGCGGTTCTCGGCCGGCATGGCGAAACCGCCCTCGACGCTGCTTGCGGAGAAAAGCCTGTCGAAGGAATCACGGAGATGCGGGACATCGATGCGATCCTGCGGGCGTTTCGGGCCAGCGACGGCAGGGACGATGGTGGAGAGATCGAGCTCGAGCTCGTCGGTGTAGGTGCAGTCGCCCTTGTCGGGGATGCCGAAGAGCCCCTGCGCTTTGTAATAATTTTCGACGGTGGTGCAGAGTTCCTCGCTGCGGCCGGTGCCGCGGAGGTAGTTGATCGTTTCGTTATCGACGGGGAAAAAGCCCATGGTCGCGCCGTATTCGGGAGCCATGTTGGCGATGGTCGCGCGGTCGGGAAGGGAAAGCGCGGTGGCACCGGGGCCGTAGAACTCGACGAATTTCCCGACGACCCCGTGTTTCCGCAAAATTTCCGTGACGCGGAGGGTGAGGTCGGTGGCGGTGACGCCTTCAGCGAGCGAGCCGTGGAGATAGACGCCGACGACTTCCGGGACGAGGAATGTGACCGGCTGGCCGAGCATCCCCGCCTCCGCCTCGATGCCGCCCACGCCCCAACCGACGACGCCGAGGCCGTTGATCATGGTCGTATGGGAGTCGGTGCCGACTAGGGTGTCGGGGAAATAGGTGCCGTCCTTGGAAAGCACGCACTTGGCGAGATACTCAAGGTTCACCTGGTGGACGATGCCGATGCCGGGAGGGACCACGAAGAAGGTCTTGAATGCCTGCTGGCCCCATTTCAGGAACTCGTAGCGCTCGCGGTTGCGGATGAATTCGATCGCCATGTTACGGTCGAGGGCATACTGCGATCCGGCGAAATCCACCTGCACCGAGTGGTCCACGACGAGATCGACCGGGACGAGCGGCTCGATCTTCGATGCATCCGCCCCGCGGGCCACGGCGGCATCGCGCATCGCGGCGACATCCACGAGGAGCGGCACGCCGGTGAAATCCTGGAGCACGATGCGGGCGACAGTGAAGGGGATCTCGTAATCGCCGGGGTTTTTCGCGTTGTAGTTTGCGAGGTTTTTCACATCCGCATCGGTGACTTTCCGGCCATCGACATTCCGCAGCACGGATTCCAGAACGATACGGATCGAGACGGGGAGTTTGGAAAGGTTCGGGAAACCGTCTTCGGCGAGTGCGGGGAGGGAATGAAGTTTGCCTTCGGCGCCGGAGCCGGTGGTGAAAGTGCGGATGTAGCTCATTGTGTATCGGTTTTTGAAATTCTAAATGGTTGGACCGGGGGGAGGTTTGTGGATGGGGGCGGATTTGTCAAAAATGTTCCGCGCGGGAATCAACGGCTCGCGAGCCAAGATGGTGATTGAAGGCCAACAGATTTCCGGTGCATGATTGCGGATATGAAAGAAACCTTGGCCGTCCTCCTCTCACTATTCGCGCTTGCTGCCTGTGCCCCGCAGAACACCATCCCCCTCCCCACCCCTGCGATGGCGGCGAAAAGCGGGGCGGATCTGGCCATCCTCCAGAAGGGTTATGGGGTTTACACGGCGCAATGCAGCCGCTGCCATGAGCCGATGATGCCCTCACAGGTCTCGAAAGAGGATTGGCACATCGTGA
>Ga0163144_10007285_pt1 | contig 24270 bp, 22 predicted proteins | sample OliLak19BULKMAT1_FD_123175 | JGI IMG/M metagenome (GOLD analysis project Ga0163144, IMG submission 123175) | Freshwater microbial mat bacterial communities from Lake Vanda, McMurdo Dry Valleys, Antarctica - Oligotrophic Lake LV.19.BULKMAT1 | ecosystem: Environmental > Aquatic > Freshwater >...
ATGCTGCAAACCGAGCTGATGGTGGCGACGCTGACGTGCCGAGGTGTTCCCGGAAGGGATTATTCCAAGCAATACGAAGCCTTCGTGACGACCCATCGTGACGGGCTGAAGCGGCAGTCGGAGGTCTTTCAAGGGCATTTCAAGCGCAGTGGCGGTACGACGCAGATGGATCGCTATGTGACTTCGCTTGCCAACAACTATTCGCAGGCGAGCATGTCGGGCACGGGCGCGTTCTGCGATCGGCAGGGCACCGTCTTCGAGCGGGCCGCCGCCCTGCAGCCACCTGATCTCAATCGGTTCGCGGCCGAGCGCGCTGAAGGGCATTCGATCGGTGTGCCGCTGTGCCGCGGCGCCGATCAAGCGTCGCCGGCGAAGAAGAAATAGCGGCGCCTTGGAACGCCGCTGTCGACCTGCCGGTCGACCACGCAGACGCGATGACTTGAAATACGTTGGCTTGAAGAGAAGAAGGGCCTGAAAAGAAAAAGGGCCTGAAAAGAAAAAGGGCGCGGATCCTATCGATCCGCGCCCTCTTGATTCAGGCAGTTACTGGAGGACGATTTCCGCACGACGGTTCTGCGCCTCGCGCACGCCGTCGCCCGTCTTGACGAGCGGATCGCTCTCGCCCTTGCCGACGGTCGAGATCGAGTTCGCCGCCATGCCCTGACGCACGAGCGCTTCGCGGACATTGGCCGCGCGGCGCTCCGACAGGCGCTGGTTGTACTGTGGCGAACCCGACGTATCGGTGTGGCCGGTGACGATGATTCGCGACACGCCGCCGCGCTTGGCATGGTCTGCGGCCTGCTGGATCACACGGGTAGCTTCCGACGTGATGTCCGACTTGTTGAAATCGAAGAACACGAGGAACGAGCGTTGGATGTCCGCACGCGCCGACACCGGCGCCGGCACCGCGACGGCGGTTGCGACCGGAGCTGCTGCTGCTGCCGGTGACCAGAAGTGATAGCGCAGGCCCAGCATCACGCTATGCGTGTTGTAGTCGCTGTCAACCTTGACTGAAGTCCCTGCCGAGTTTTTTGCCGTGAACTCGGGATCCAAGGTGGCAAAATAACGATAGTCGAGCGACAGTTTCCATTGCGGCGATAGGCTGTATGCAACGCCGACAATGCCTTGATAAGCGAAGCGGTTATCGCTGTCGTCAACAGAGAAGCCATTGATGCGCTTCGCATCATTGACGTCGAGAAACGCCCAGCCGATACCACCACCAATGTAAGGGGTGAACGCTGTGCCAGTGTTGATGTCGTAGAGCAGATTCAACATTGCACTGTAAGCATTCACGCGGCCGTCAGATTGTGTGACGGCGTTGCCGTTCAGCTTGTCGACGCCATTCGTACGCCCGCCAAGTTCGATCTCGCTGCGCAGGCCATTGCCGAATCCATAGCCGGCCGAGAGTAGGCCAACCGGACCGATATTGAACTCGGCGCTACCGTTAATTCCTTTACCCGACAGATCGGAATCGGTCAGGAAATTCGCACCCAGCGCGGCGCCAACATAGAAACCCTTTGGATGCTGATATCCCTGGGCGAGAGCGACACTCGACACTGCCGTCAGCATTGTCGCGGTGAGGAGGGTGGTACGAATATGCATTTTTGGGTCCTCATTGGTAATCGAGTTCTTGGGAATTGGGTTTGAGCGCTAAGTTCATAACCCCTGAGTCGTCATCGAGTTTCATCGACGCGGACTTAGGTCCGGTGAAGATTCGTCGTTAAGACGTTTGGTTTTACCATCGCTTGCTGGTTTGGCCATAGGCTGTATCAATATCGGTGCCGCACTGTTGTATTTTTGCATCAAGCTGCTCAGTGAAAATCGCGGCTGGGAAACAGCTTTGCACGGTCGGGCGTCTGCTCGAGGCCGGGCTGATTATCACGTGTCGGATGGCGAACTTCGTCCGCACGCGCGAGGGGAGGCTGAAAACTGTCGCTCCCAGCCCCTCGACCAAGGCGATCGAGGTGGATGCTCAGGTCAGCAAGCCCCTGAACAACGACATGAATGACGAGGTAGGGGGAAACGCCTTGGCGCTGGAGCCGCCCCCGTGCCTGCACCAGGCGGCCGCCACGCACGGCCGCCCGGAACCGGGCGAAGGTTTTCGGCCAGATGATCAGGTTGGCGATCCCGGTTTCATCCTCGAGCGTCATGAAGATGACGCCCTTCGCCGAACCTGGTTGCTGGCGAACGAGGACGAGCCCTGCCACCGCGACCGAGCTGCCATCGGCGCAGTCTTCGAGTCGTGCAGCCAGCGTGAGCACTGGGCGTTGCGGGAGGAATGGTCGAAGCAACTCGAGCGGGTGGGCCCGCAGCGACATCTGAAGAGCGGCGTAGTCATCGGCGACGGCCTCTCCACGCGACATTTCCGGCAGGCGTGGTACGGGCAGGGGCGGTCCGAGTGGCAGGCGCGCGAAGAGCGGGGAGTCGGCAAGCTCAGGGTGATCGTTGCTGAGGCCGAGGCTTTGCCATTGGGCAGTCCGACGATTCAGCGCGAGTGAACCGAAGGCGTCAGCGCGGGCAAGACGATCGAGCGATGCCGAGCTGAGGCCGGCGCGCCGCTTGATTTCGGCGATGCTGTGATAGCCATCGCCTCGCGCAGCGGTCAGCTTGATGGCCTCGGCCTCGCTGAAACTCTTCACACAGCGCAGCCCCAGGCGTAGGGCCAGCGCTGGGCCGCTGCCCGCATCGGGACTGCCGCCGGGCGGCATCTCGACCGGCTCCAATGTGCAGTTCCAGTCGCTGTGATTGATGTCAGGCGCCCGGATCTCCACGCCATGCGCGCGCGCATCGCGCACGATCTGCGCCGGCGCATAGAAACCCATGGGCTGACTGTTGATCAACGCCGCCGCGAAGACTGCGGGATGGAAGCATTTGATCCACGCGGAGACATAGACGAGATGCGCGAAGCTCGCCGCATGACTCTCCGGAAAGCCATAGGTTCCGAAACCCTCGATCTGCTTGAAACAGCGCATCGCGAAGTCACGCGCATAGCCTCTCTGCAGCATGCCGCCGATGAACTTGGTTTCGAAGCTGTGGATGTCGCCTGCCCGGCGAAAGGCCGCCATTGCGCGGCGCAAGCGGTCGGCCTCCACGGGCTCGAAGCCGGCGGCGACGATCGCGATGCGCATCGCCTGCTCCTGGAACAAGGGCACCCCGAGGGTCTTCCCGAGCACGGTCTCGAGTTCCGCGGACGGGAACTCGACCGGCTCGGATCCCTCGCGGCGGCGCAGATAGGGATGCACCATGTCGCCTTGGATCGGCCCGGGGCGCACGATCGCGACCTCGATGACGAGATCGTAGAAGCACGCCGGCTTCAGTCGCGGCAGCATGCTCATCTGCGCGCGGCTCTCGACCTGGAAAACGCCGATCGAATCGGCACGGCTCAGCATCTCGTAAACATCCGGCACTTCGCGCGGCACGCTTGCCAGCGTGTGATCCGCGCCGCCATGTCGCGCGATCAGATCGAGCGCCTTGCGGATGCAGGTCAGCATGCCCAGCGCCAGGACATCGATCTTGAGGATGCCGAGCGCATCGAGATCGTCCTTGTCCCATTCGATCACCGTGCGGTCGGCCATGGCGGCGTTGGCGATCGGCACGACCTCGTCGAGGCGGCCCTGTGTGATGACGAAACCGCCGACATGCTGGGAGAGATGACGCGGAAAACCGGTGAGCTCACGCGCAAGACGCAGCGCCAGATCGACACGTGGGGAATCCGGATCGATCCCGGCGGCGCGGAAATGGGCGGGGTCCAATCCGTCGCGGCCCCAGCCCCAGATCGTATCGGCGAGCTTGGCGACGACATCCTGTGACAGGCCGAGCGCCTTGCCGACATCTCGTATCGCGCTCTTGGGACGATAGCAGATCACCGTCGCTGCCAGACCGGCGCGCTCGCGGCCGTATTTTTCGTAGATGTACTGGATCACCTCCTCGCGGCGCTCATGCTCGAAATCGACATCGATATCCGGCGGCTCGTTGCGTGCCGCGGATATGAAGCGTTCGAAGAGGAGATCCATCTGGGCAGGATCGACAGCAGTGATGCCGATCGCGTAGCAGACGGCCGAATTCGCCGCCGAGCCGCGGCCCTGGCACAGGATGCCGCGCGACTTGGCAAACTCGACGATGTCGTGGACGGTGAGAAAATAGCGTGCGTAGCCGAGGCGATCGATCAGTGCGATCTCATGCAGGATCTGCGCGCGAACCTTCTCGGGCACGCCGTCTGGCCAGCGTGCAGCCGCGCCGGACCAGGCGAGGAACTCGAGCTGCGCTTGCGGCGTGCGACCAGTCGGCACCGGCTCATCGGGGTATTCGTAGCGCAACTCGTCGAGCGAGAAGCGGCATCGCCGTACGATCTCGAGACTGGCCGCGATCGCTTCGGGATGGCGCGCGAACAGGCGCGCCATTTCGGCCGGCGGCTTCAGATGCCGCTCGCCATGCGCGAACAAACGGTACCCGGCGGCGTCGAGCGTGCACTTCTCGCGGATGCAGACGAGGACGTCCTGCAATGGCCGTCGTGCCGGCACGTGATGATGCACGTCGTTGGTCGCGAGGAGCTTGACGCGGGATCGGCGCGCGACGGCGACGAAATGGGCGAGGCGCTGAGCATCGTCGCCGCGATAGAGATGGTGGATGGCGAGATGGAGATCATCGCCGATGATTTCGCGCAGACGGGCGAGCGTGGAAGCGAGCGTGGGGTCGGGCAGGTCGGGCGCGACCACGGCGACGCTGGACCCGGCGAGCGCCGCGAGCGCATCGGCGAGATCAAGTTTGCAGCTGCCTTTCTTCGCACGGCGCTGCCCGAGGGAAATCAGTCGCGCCAGCTGGCCGTAGGCCGTGCGCGATTGCGGCCAACACAAGAGCGAAGCGCCTTCATCGAGGTCCAGGCGCACGCCGACGACGAGCGGGATCCCGGCGTCTTTCGCCGCGACATGCGCGCGCACGATGCCGGCCAGCGTATTGCGATCGGTGATCGCGATGGCCGCGTGGCCGAGTTCCTTCGCGCGCATGACGAGTTCATGCGGATGCGCCGCCCCGCGCAGGAAATCGAAATTCGATGTGACCTGCAGTTCCGCATAGCCGGTCATGCGAAAATCCCATGCATGAACCAATGCGGCGGTGCTGGCGCACTCCATGGGCCGTCGCGAAACAGCCAGAAGCGTCGACCATCCTCATCCTCGATCCGGTAGTAGTCGCGTGTTCGTGCGCTCTGCAGTGGACGATGCTGCGCGGAATTCCGGCGCGCATGGCGTTGTTCGAAAATGATCCACCATTCCGGTGCGAGACGCTCCGGTCCGTCGGCGCTGCGCACGCGATGGAGAATTCGTCGCCAGCGAAACGTGAGCGGCGGTCCCTCGGGAAGTTCCGCCGTGACTTCGACGGGGTCGGGTATCGGCAGCAATCGGAGCGGGCGCGTCGGGGCCCTGGTCCAGGGGCTGCGCCAGGACTCGATCGTCCCCGGCGACGCCGGCGATCCGCTCGGCTGCAGGGCAGGCAAGGGAATCTGCGTGAGTTCAGGGATGTGACGCTGGTCGATCGCGAGCCGGACGATGGCATCGGCACCAAGGCGATTGGTGATCTGGTCGATGAAGGGCGAGAGATCGATCGCATCGGGCGGTCCGAAACTGTCGATCGCCGCACGCGCGGCGGGGGTGAGCGTCAGCTGCGCCGCCGAGAAAGCCTCCACGAGCGTTGCCGTCATCGTCATCGTCTCGATGCCGAGCCCTGGATCGATTGTCGTCAGCTTTTCCGCGAAAAGCCGCGCCAAACGCCGTGGATCACGCACCGGTGACGATGTTGCGATCGCGCAGCTCTCGTGTCGTCCATCGATGCGATGGCACGAGAGCTCGAGACGTCGGGCGCCGAACTCGGCGAGTGCCAGCTGCGCGCAGATCTGCGCGAGAAGTCGATCGACGATGCGCGCGAGATCCTCCGGCGTCGAGACGGGCTCGGCGAAAGCGAGTTGCACCATCCAGGCCGGCGCAAGGGGGAGCGGCGAGATGGGTTCGGCGGCGCGACCGAGGGTTCGATCGAGCCGATCATTGATGATGCTGCCAAAGCGTGCAGCGAGGCCGTGACGCGGCAGATCATGCAGATCCCCGATACGGCGCAGCCCCAGCCGGTCGAGCGTCTCCACCAGGTTTGGCGCAAGCCGCAAAGCTGCGATGGGCAGCGCATCCAGCGCGCGGCGGATTTGCGTCGGGTCTGACGCAACGATCGCGTCGGCATCGGTCGCGCGCATCGTCGCGGCGCCGAAGCGGGCGATCGCCCATGCCGCGCCTGGGGTTGCGGCGATCGCGGCGCGTGCGGCGAAGCCAAGCTTGGCGAGGCGATCGAGCACATCGCGACGCAGTCGGGCTTCACCGCCCACGAGATGCGCGGCCCCCGTGATATCGAGCATGAGGCCGTCATTGCCATCGAGGGCCACGTGCGGCGTATAGCGTCTGGCCCAGCGTGCGATGCGTTCCAGCATTTTCATGTCGCCGTGGCGATCGGCGAATGCCACATCGAGTTCCGGCGCATAGGCCCGCGCATCGGCGAGCGACATGCCCGGTGCAAGCCCGAGCATCTGTGCGTCCTGATCGACCGCGACGAGTCTCAGCGCGCCATTTTCGGAATCGGCGATGACGCGCGGTCGCGCAGTTTGCTCAGGCGCTGCGCGAGCGAGGCGATCTGTCGATAGATGCGCAAACCAGAGCGAGAGCAGGCGCATCGGCAATTCGGGCTTGCCGGAGGTTTGCGGCACGCGTGACGCTTGGAAAATCGGGGGGCGAGGATCGCGAGGCGGGACGTCCGGCGACATGTCGTAACCCCTCCGCAGTCTGTTCGATGAGCCATGCGCCGCTCGTGGCAGCCGGGCCGCGCAGCAATTCGAGTTGCCAGCGTGGTTGGCCGATCCCCGCTCGCAAGATCTCGGCACGGTCTTGCGTTGCCGAAGTGTCGGATTGGTGGGATGCGTCGCATGACGGCGCGAGTTCGGATGCAAGGCTGCGTGCAGCGGCAAGTCGCCAACGCGTTCGCGCGGCGCTGGCCTGGCGTGGCGTCACGGGGCCCATATCCAGAAGCAGGGCGCTCACCTGGCTTGCGGCGGCGGCGAGTTGTAGACGGCGACTGATGTTGAAATCGACGGCGTCGAGTTCGGCGAGCGCCGCCGAGATTCCTCGCCAGCGAAGTGCTTCCGCCAAGGCCCAGAGCCGCATCGCGCGCGACTTCGCCTCGATGATCAGCAACCGCTCGGGCGCCAACCCGAGGCCTGCAAGACCTGGCGCATGAAGACTGGCGCGACACGCCGTGATCCAGATGATCGGCCCGCGCCGGCTGAAATGAGAAAGCAGGACGGTTGCAAAACCAAGTGCAGCGCCGTCATCGGCCGGCCCGGATATTTCATGGATACATGCGGTTGGCAGGCCGCCGCCGAGCAGCCGATCGACAGCCTCGAGTCCGGTTGGCAGACGGGCGGGCGGCGTGAGCGCTTGTGCGCCTGTCGTGCCGGCCTCGATGGCACGGATCCGATTGATCAATTCCGCTGGGAGAGGCGCCGCTGGGGGAAGCGGCGTTTCGGTCATGATCTTGGTCCGGTTCATCCTTTGTTCTTTAGGAATAAAAATGCCTTCCGTCAAGACATCTCAGCCGAACCCGTGCTTTCCGGTTTCAGAATCCGAAGGTCAGGCTGAAAGCGCCGAACCGGTCGGGCGCCTTCTGCCCATCGAACTCCCGCGTGCGGATCACATAGGTGTAGGCCGCGCGCACGCTGCGCCAGGTGATGGCCGCGCCCGCCTGCAGATCAACGACGACCGGCTTGCGATCGACGCTCTGGCTCGACCGCAGCGCCGGCCCATCCAGGAAAATGTCATAGGCCACCGCCCGTATTTCCGAACCGGCGAAGAAATACCAACCGACCTCGTCCTCGGCCCGGACATGGCCTGAGCCCGAAAGCGCCGGACGGATGCGCGGCGGCCCGAAATCGACATCCAGATTGCGGCCGAAGCGCAGCGTTGCGCCGCCCGCCGCATAGGTCGCGACATTTCCCAGGCTCAGCGCAGCATGGGGAATGACGTCGATGGCGAGATCATCGATCAGTCTCGTCTTGAGGTTGGTCGGATCGCGCCATTTGCGCTCGTAGTAAAGAACGATGCCCGGTTCGTTCGGCAGTTGGTTGCTCCAGCCCTTGGCTTCGTCGACGGCGATCAGATTGTGCCAGCGATTCTGCACCACACGGCCACCCGCGCCGGGGCCGACGATGCCGAGATTCACTTCGAAGGTATCGAGCGTGTCGACGCCCTGAGGCGCCCGACGCCGCTCATTGATCAGGGCGAAGCCGCCATAAAGCCAGCCAGCGTATGGTCTGTCGTCGCTGATCCGATCCGTGCGCAGATTATCGCCCGGCGCATAGACGCTTTGCCCGAGCGAGATGCCAACGCGCAGCTCACCGGCCGGATCGAAAGTCGGGATGAATCCGGCCAATCCATGTGCCCAGCGCCAAGGCGATGGTTCCGTCGGATGAATGATGTTGGATACCCAGCTCATGCGAACGCCATTGGTGTAATGGCGATCTTCGCCACGAAACGCCCATTTGTCGTTTTCCGTGATGAAGGTGAGCGAGCCCGAGGTCCAGGCACTGCCCATCGGCGCCGCCGGATCGGCTGCCAGCGCAGTGCCGCAAGCCAGAAGCGCCACGGGGAGTGCGAGAAGCGACGAAGAAGCTCTGTTCATGATGCTCCGGAGACTGGGCAAAGATTGGGGCGGGAATTGTCCCGGGACTGGGCGACGATCGGGATGTCGGTCAGCCCGCGTGATGACTGCCGCGGTGGCATCACAATGCAGCTTCGATCTTCAGCACCAGTGCGCACAAGACATCGATGCGCGCCTGGCGTTTGTCATCGGCCTCGACGATGAGCCAAGGCGCCAGTTCGGTACTCGTGCGCCGCACCATGTCGACGACGGCGTGGTCGTAGGCAAAGCGCTTGGCACGGTTACGCCAATCATCAGGTCCGATCTTGAACCGCTTCCAGGCCGTTCGCTCGCGCTCGCGGAAGCGCTTGAGCTGCTCGTCGGGTGACACGGCCAGGAAGAACTTCGCCAGCACGATCCCGGCCTCGGTCACTTCCTGTTCGAACTCGTTGATCTCCTCGTACCCGCGCTGCCAATCCTCCACGCGCGTGAATCCTTCGACGCGCTCGACGAGTACACGCCCGTACCAGGAGCGATCGAAGATCGTCATGTGCCCGTGCGGCGGGACGCGGCGCCAGAAGCGCCAGAGATAAGGCCGCGCGATTTCTTCGTCACTCGGTGCGGCGATCGGCACGATGGTCAGCAGGCGCGCATCGATCGCCGCGCTCACGCGCCTGATTGCACCACCTTTGCCTGCGGCATCATTGCCCTCGAACACTGCGATCACGGCCCGGTGTCGGAATGCGTCGCGTCGAAGGGCACGCGCCAGCCGCGCCTGCAAGGCGGCCAGTTCGGTCTCGTAGATCTTCGCATCCACGCTGCGCCCGCGCTTTCGCGCGGTGAGAACGTTCGGTGCGGGCGGCGGGCGGCGCTCCGGTTTCGGCTTGGGAATGGCCGCAGGCGGCGGTGCCGCCAGGCGGGCCTGCATGGCTTCGAGAACGGTCTGGCCAGCTTGGAACGCCGACCAATGGCGATCATGACCGTCGATGACGTGCCATGGCGCATCAGCGGTTGCGGTCTCGCGCAGCATGCCTTCGACGATCTCCGGCCGCTTGCCAAAGAGTTTGACGAATTCACGATCTTGCTTGGTATCGCGCCAGGCCGACAGCTTGTCCTTCGCACGTTCGGCGAGCCGGCGCTGCAATTCGCCCTTCGGCAGATGGAACCAGAGCTTCAGCACGATGTGATCTTCCGCGATCAACATCCGCTCGAACTGTTTGATCCGTTGGAGATGGGCATCGAAAGCGCGGCGTCCGAGGTCGCTGCGCATGCGTGCCAACAGATTGTCGCTGTACCAGCTGTCGAGAAAGACACCGATGCGACCGCGCGGCGGAAGCCTGGTCCAGAAGCGCCACATCTCTGGCCGCGCGCGCTCCTCATCGTTGGGCCGACCGAGTGCGTGCACGTCGATGTGGCGTGGATCCATCCAAGCATTCAGCAGATTGACGAACTCCGTTCGTCCGCAAGCCGGTTCGCCATGCGCGACGAGAACGACCGCGAACCGCTTGGCGCCGAGCATCCGATATTGCGCGTCCAGCAGCGCATGGCGCAGATCGGGCAATCGTCGTTCGAAGGTCGCCTTGTCCAGACGATGTGCAAGTTCCGCATCAGCGAACATGATGCGGCGAATCTAGAGCAATTCGGCACGCGGCGACATCGCCGTGCCTGGAGCGAATTGCGCCCCGATGGTCGGCATCACGACGCGATCGGTGGCAGCCTTCCCTGGTGCGCCTGCCAGATCAGCCAGCTGAACATGCCGAGCGCGGAAGCCAGGCCGGCATAAGCGGCCAATCGAATGAACGGCGGCGCGCGATCCAGCGCCACGATCATGAAGCCCGAGAGGAAGAGCAGGATCAGCGTGAAGAATCCAGGCCGGGTCTGGCCGGCCTTCGTGATCAACTCTCCCAAGCGCTCCATGTCATCCTCGCGCGCGCACCCCGTCAGCGCGATGGCGGAAGGGGTTGAGCGGCGCGCGTCGGCACAACGCCTGCGCGAATCGCCCCCCGCACCGTAACCACGACACCCGCGCTGACCAAGAGGATCCCGGCGGCCGTGAGCCAGGAGGGCCATTCACCCAGCATCGGGATGCCGACGATCGCGACGACGCCCGGCACCGCAGCCGTCACGAGAGTCGTCGGCCCGGCGCCAAGTGTGCGGACCGCCCGCATGAAGAGCATGATCGACGCAATTGTGGCGATCAGCCCCTGATAGATGCCCTGGACAAGCAGGTCGATGGGCGGGGCGCTCAACACGCGCGGCCCCCAGACGGCGAGATAGGCCGGCACGCAGATCAGCCCGCTGAGCACGAATACGATGGCGGCGGACTGCAACGGTGCGACACCCCAGCGCCGCGCGAGCACGGTGTAGCTGGCCCAGCTCAGCGACGCTGCGGGGAACAGCAGATCTCCGGACATTCCGCGTGAATCGGGTGCGAGGAAGTCCGGAAAACTGATCACGGCGATGCCAGCCAAGGTCAGGATGATCCCGAGCAGCTTCGTCGTCGTTATCTTCTCGCCGACCACGAGCGCTGCGAGCACGACGGTCCAGAGCGGCAGAGTGCCGGGCATCAAGGCCGCGCCATGCACGGCAGGCGCGTGGACGAACCCGTAGAACGCCGGTGCGGCGAATCCCGGGCCGGCGAGCAGTGCCAATACTATGGCGCGCGGCCAGCTCAAGCCGCCGAGACCGCGGCGCAGCAACCACGGCAACATGACCGATCCGGCGATCGCGAAGCGCAGTGCGATCAGATCCGGTGGCGCCATCGTGGTGCGCACGCCGAGGCGGGCCAGCAAGATGAAGCCAGACCAGACCATCAGCGTGGCGATCGCGCAGAGCACGCCGATGAGGCGGTCGCGCTGCTGCGCCGTGGTCAGCATCCCCGTCGCGATGCCTGGATCGCTCAGAGCGTGGCCAATGCGCGAGCGTAGGTGACGGGGTCGACATTGCCGCCCGAACAGACCACCGCGATCGTGCGTCCCGACAGCGGCAGCTTGCCGGTCAGGACGCACGCCAACGCGACGGCGCCGCCCGGCTCGACCACGAGTTTGAGATCGCGAAAGGCGACCGCCATCGCGCGCAGCACGTCGTCGTCGGAGACCACGAGGCCGCTGCGCAGCAGGCGCTGGACGATCGGGAACGTGATGTCGCCGGGCGTGGGCGCCAGCAGGGCGTCGCAGATCGAACTGGCGCCGGCCGCGTTGCTGACACGAACGCCGCCAGAGAGCGAGCGCGCATGATCGTCGAAGCCGGCCGGCTCGCAGACATGGATCGCGGTCGACGGGCTCAGTCTTTCGAAGGCCAGCGCAATCCCCGCGACCAATCCGCCGCCCGAAGCGCAGGCAAGTACGGCGTCCACCTCGACTCCCATCGCCTTCGCCTGGGCCGCGATCTCGAGCCCGATCGTGCCTTGTCCGGCGATGACGTGCGCATCGTCGTAGGGCGGGACAAGCACGGCGCCGCGTTGTGCCGTGATGCGGCGGCCGATCTCCTCGCGGCTCTCGTGCCGGCGATCATAGGTGACCACCTCGGCGCCATAGGCCTTGGTATTGGCGATCTTGATCGCGGGCGCGTCGGCCGGCATCACGATCACCGCGGGCGTCCCGATCAGCTGCGCCGCCGCCGCGACACCCTGCGCGTGATTTCCCGACGAATAGGCGACGACGCCCTTCGCGCGCTCCGCCACCGATAGTCGACTGATGCGGTTGTAGGCGCCGCGGAACTTGAACGAGCCGGTGCGCTGCAGCGGCTCCGCCTTGACGAGGACACGGCAGCCGAGCCGCGCATTGAGCAAGCTGGATTCCAGCAGAGGAGTCGTCACCGCCACGCCTGCGATCTGGCGTGCCGCGCTTTCGACGTCGGCGTAGGTCGGCGCCTCGGGCGCGGTCTTGGACAGCGTCGTACTCATGAGGTGAACTCGCAGAAATGGGCGACACGGCGATCGCGGCGGTGCTCTCAAACCCCGAGCAGGTCGAGAACCTCGCCGACATTGCCGATGATCGCAACCGGGCGGCCCGGCAGTCGCTCGACCGGCGCCTGGGCACGATTGATCCAGATCGCCTTGAAGCCGAACGCCGCGCCAGCCCAAGCATCCCAGCCATTCGCCGACACGAAGCAGATCCGCGCCGCCGGCACGGCGAGTCGCTCGACCGCGAGTTGATAGACGCGCGGATGCGGCTTGAACACGCCGACGCTTTCGACAGACAGCGGCGCTTCCATCAAGGACGCCAGACCGGCGCTGCTGATCGCCGCGATCAACATGCTCGGCGTGCCGTTGGACAGGATCACGGTCTTCTTGTGCGCGTCGCGCAGCCTCTGCAGCGCCGGCTTCACATCGGGATAGGCGTCGAGCGCCAGGGTCTGTTCCATCAGCGCGGCGCGCAGCCCCAGATCGGTGATGCCGTGTGCCGCCATCGCATAGTCGAGGCTTTCACCCGTGACGTGCCAGAAATCCAGGTGCTGTCCAATCAGGGTCCGAAGCCAGGTGTATTCGAGTTGTTTGCGCCGCCAGGTCGCCGCGAACACGGCCCAATCCGTCCCGAGCTTGGTGGCGTTGCGTCGTGCCGCGGATGCGACGTCGAACAGCGTCCCATAGGCGTCGAAGACAACCGCGTCCGCTTCGATCTTCCCGCTCATCGTCTGTCCTTCCCCAGATCGCGCTGGAGTTGAGCGACCCAGTTGCGCTGACCGAGTTTGCGTCGATAGACCTGCTGGTTCTCCATCACGCGTTGCACGTAGTTGCGCGTTTCTTCGAACGTGATCAACTCGACCCAGTCGATGGCGTCGACGTCCGTGCTGCGTGGATCGCCATTCTCGCGAATCCACTGCGCGGCGCGACCAGGCCCGGCATTGTAGGCCGCGAGAGCGAGGAGCGGTGAGCCGTTATACGCCTCCAGCAAGCCGCCGAGGTAGCTGCGCCCAAGCGTGACATTGTAGGCCGGGTCGGCGGTGAGACGCACCAACGAGTGGTCGGTCCGGCCGAGTTTCGCCGCTTCGCCACGTGCCGTGGCCGGCATGAGCTGCATCAGGCCGCGGGCGCCGGCATGGCTGATCGCATCGGCCTCGAAGGCGCTTTCCTGTCGGATCGTCGCGAGGACCAGCGCGCGCTCGGGCGTGTCACCACCAGGCAGATCGATCACCGGCCAACCTTCATCGGCGACCATGACGCCTGCGCGTTGCGCCGACCGCTTGGCCACCGACACCGAGAGATCCGGCCGGCCGAGGCTGAGGGCAAGCTGCGCGACGGCACGATGCTGGCCCGCGCTCTGCGCGACATCGACGAGGCGACGCAGGAAATGCTTCATGCGATCCGGTTCATCGATGTCGGACAGCATGCGCGCCGCGCGGACGAGCTCGCTGCGATCGAATTCCGCGCGCTCCTCCCGTGACGGGGCGGGGATGCTGACCGCTGCAGGGCGTGCATCGGGCGCCAGCTGCAGCAGCGCGAGCTGGCCGTAATAAGTGACTGAGTAGGCCGCGGCCTTGCGATACCAGTCGCGTGCCGCGTCATGACGGTTTGCTGCCTCGTCCGCTCGACCAGCCCAATAGGCGCCGCGGGCCAACGTCACGGGAAAGCGCGATGTCGTGTGGAGCGTCCCGAAACTCGGCAGCGCGCGGTCGGGCTGGTTCAATCGCCGCAAGGCGATCCAGCCCGTGAGGAATTGAGCTTCGGCATGAGCCTGGCCATGCTCGGGCCGAAGATCATGCTTGCTCGCCAGCTCGAAAGCCTCGCGGTCACGGCCGTCGCGCAGCAGCCGCCGCACGAACCACTCGCGCTCGCGCCACCAGATGTCCGGCCGTCCCAGCGGAGCCTGCGCACGCTGGTGGATGGCCAGCGCCTCGGGCTCGAATCCGTTGCGACGGTTGTAGCGTGCACGCTCGTAGAGCAAGCCGGGATCGCGGGCGAGCGCGGCGGGGACCGACTGCACCGCGTCAGCGCCGTCGACGGCGTCGCGCGCGAGCTTCGTCCGCGCGTTGATGAGGGCGCGTTCACCGGGCTCGACCGTGGTCGCCAGGCGCTGCGCATCCGCGTAGCGCTTGTCCCACAAGGCGCGGTCGACCCGCGCCCAGCGATCGGCCGCCGTCAGATAGCCTGAGAAGCGCTGGAGGATGTCCTGTTCCTGGCGATCGCCCAGCGCCATGTCGCGCCAGGCGGTGCGAATGAGCTGGGCGGCGCCCTGACGGTCGCCGCTGCGCTGCAAAGCTTCCGCCAGCCGCAACGCTCCCGTGCCGGTCAGCGGCTTGCGATCGGTGAACCACTCGCGCACGCGCGAATCGTCATTCGACGTCGCGAGCGCTTCTTCAGCGCGGCGCAGCAGGGCGTCCTGTGCGGGCCAGCTGGGATTGCGCGCGACGAACTCGGCAATCGCCTCGAACCCATAGCCGCCGGCAGGGCGTTGCATGTCGAACCAGCGGATGATCTTGGCGCCCAACGCGTTGCTCGCGGCGATCGTATGCGCTTCCTCCCATCGCCCCGCATCTACGGCGTTGAAGGCGCGCCGCAATGTATCCCGTTCGCTGGCGCTCAGCAGGGCCGGCAGACTGCGCGTGCCGATCGGCAGTGCGCGCGACGGAGCGGTCTCGATCGTCGCCAGTGGCTCCTCCGTCGTGCGGTCCTGTGCGTGCGTGGCCCCGGCGACGAGGAGGACGAGGGACAAGGCGGAGATGACATGGCGCATGACCTGAACGATCCGTGAAAGAGGAGAAGGAATCATAGGCGAAGCGACGCCGCTTGTGGGTAACTCGGATTGGTGAAACGAAGATGTAGAGAAGTCAGCCACGTTGCTTGCCGGGTTTGGAGCGCGCCTGTATCGTCCACGGCCGTTTGATTAATCTGCACGTTCGTGCGCAAGGAGACCGTCATGTTCAAGGGATCGCTGGTCGCTCTCATCACCCCGTTTCGTAACGGCAAGGTGGACGAGAAGGCGTTCCAGGATCTGGTCGAGTGGCATGTGCGCGAAGGCACCAACGGCCTGGTTCCCTGCGGCACCACGGGAGAGTCGCCGACCCTCAGTCACGACGAGCACAAGCGGGTGATCGAGCTCTGCATCGAGGCGGCGCGCAAGCGCATTCCAGTGATCGCGGGCACCGGATCCAACTCCACGACGGAAGCCATCGAGCTGACGCGCCACGCCAGGGAAGCCGGCGCGGATTGTGCCCTGATCGTCACGCCTTACTACAACCGCCCGACGCAAGAGGGGCTGTTCCAGCATTTCCGGGCGATCGGTGCTGCGGTCGACATTCCGATTCTCGTCTACAACATTCCCGGTCGTTCCGCAGTGGACATTTCGGTCGACACCATGGCGCGTATCGCCAAGCTGCCCAACATCGTGGGCGTCAAGGAGTCGACCGGCGATCTGACGCGGATCACGCGTCACCGCCTGCAGATAGGCGAGAATTTCATCCAGCTCTCGGGTGAAGACTACCTCGCGCTGTCCCAGATGGCGGCGGGCGCCGATGGCTGTATTTCCGTCACCGCGAACGTGGTGCCGCGTCAACTGGCGCAGATGCATGCGCTCTGTCAGAAGGGCGACTTCACTGCCGCGCGCGCGATCCACGAACGCTTGGCGCCGCTGCACGATGCGCTGTTCGCCGAGACCAGCCCGGCCCCCGTCAAGTTCGCGGCCAGCCTGCTGGGCAAGTGCTCGGCCGAGATCCGGCTGCCGCTCGTCGAGCCCGGCCCGGCGACACGCGATCGCGTCCGCGCCGCGATGATCCATGCCGGTCTGCTGAATTGAAGCGCCCCCCACCGTTCGTTTCGGCGCGCCGTCGCTGAGCGCGCCGATCGATCGGGACATTCGATGGCCAAAGCACCGCTGCCACGCAAACTCGTCGCGCAGAACCGCAAGGCGCGCCACGAGTACTTCATCGACGACACGTTCGAGGCCGGGCTCGTGCTGACGGGAACGGAAGTGAAAGCGCTGCGCACCGGCGGCGTGCAGATCACCGACGCCTATGCCGATCCGCGCGCCGGCGAGGTCTGGCTCGTGAACGCCCACATCCCGGTCTATGCGGGCGGCAATCGCTTCAACCATGAGCCCAAGCGGCCGCGCAAGCTGCTGCTGAAGAAGCGAGAGATCGAGAAGATGATCGGTGCCGTGGCGCGCGAACGCATGACCATGGTTCCGCTCGAGCTCTATTTCAACGAACGCGGTCGCGCCAAGCTCCTGCTCGGCCTCGCCAAGGGCAAGACCAAGGGCGACAAGCGGGAGTCGATCAAGGAGCGCGACTGGAAGCGCGACAAGGCGCGGCTGATGCGCGAACGCGGTTGAGATCAGCCGGCGAGCCGGTCGCGTACCGCGGCGAACACCGCCGCGAACATCTCGGGCGTCAGGCGTCGCGTATTGGTGTTGTAGCGCGAGCAATGGAACGAATCGAAGAGCGTCAGCGTGGGACCGAGTCCGTGCGCCGCGGCATGCGCGAATGGGAATTGACGTTGGGGGAATGCGAGGACGGCGAGGATCGCCTCATGGGCGACGCGCCCCAACGCGACGATTACGCGCAGCTTCGGCATCGCCGCGAGCTCCGCGGCGAGAAAGCCACGACAGGTCTTGATCTCCAGCGGCAGCGGCTTGTTCGACGGGGGCACGCATCGCACCGCATTGGTGACGCGCGCGTCGGACAAGTTCAATTCGTCGCCTGTCCACGGGGCGTCGTCGCGCGGGGCACGATAGCAGCCGTGCGCGAAACCATGCGCGATCATCGTCGCGTAGAGCAGGTCACCGGCGTAGTCGCCCGTGAACGGTCGGCCGGTCCGGTTCGCGCCGCGCAACCCAGGGCCGAGCCCGACCACCAACAGCCGGGCATCGAGCGCACCGAAGCTCGGCACGGGCGCATTATGCCAATCCGGGAAGCTGCGCGCCGTATCGGCGCGATACGCGGCCAGCCGTGGACAGAGCGGGCAATCGCGTGGCGGCATCTCGAGTGTCATCGCGCACGCCGCATCTGATAGATGTCGACATCGACACGACGACCCGGGATCGACGGGCGCCTTGGGGCATGGATACCGAGGGACATGAACTCCAGCACGACCAATGACGATTGCGGTGTGACATGATTCTAGTGGCGCTCGGCGCAAATCTCGCCGGTCCGGCTGGCCCGCCGCGTGCGCAGCTCGAAGCGGCGCTCGCGGCATTTCCGCGCCACGGCATTCATGTGGGGGCGCGCAGCACCTGGTGGATTTCTCCGGCCTGGCCGGATCCAAGCGACCCACCCTTCGTGAACGGCGTCGTCGCGGTCGAGACAGCGCTCGATCCCGTTTCTCTCCTGACGGCCCTGCATGCCATCGAAAGATCTCTCGGGCGGGTCCGCGGCGCGCCCAATGCGCCAAGGCCGATCGACCTCGATCTTGTCGATTTCAATGGGCTCGTCCGCAGCGGAAGCGCTCCCCCGGAATTGCCGCATCCGCGCTTGGCCAACCGTGCCTTCGTTCTGCGTCCCTTGGCTGAAATTGCGCCGAATTGGCGTGATCCCATCAGTGGCGCGTCGGTGACTGATCTGCTTGCGAAACTGCCGGCGGGCTCCGACGCCGAGAAGTTGGCCCCGATGCGTGGCCTCAGGCCGTAAGTTTGTTGCGATGCCGGGGGGAGGCCCGTATATTGCCCGATCCCCTGGTTCTGGCCGGAGTTCCCCCCGATGGCTCGCGTCACCGTCGAAGATTGCGTCGACAAAGTTCCCAACCGTTTCGATCTCGTCCTGCTTGCCGCCCAGCGCGCGCGGGAGATTTCCGCCGGCGCGCCGCTGGCACTCGAACGCGACGACGACAAGAACCCCGTCGTGGCATTGCGCGAAATCGCAGATTCGCTGGTCGACCTCGATATGCTGCAGCAATCGCTGATCACCGGACTGCAGAAGCAGGTCGAGACCGAAGAGCCCGAAGAAGACATGATGGAACTCCTCGCGGCGGACACGCAGGTCGCGGGCGTCCCCTACGAGGCGCCGGCGGAGCCGCCGGACGAGGAAATCCCTGCGGAAGACAACGACGCCCGTGCGGCGGGTGACGCAGAGTCCGACGAGTGACCAAACGGCCCTCGGGCCGTCGCCATGATCCGCGCGGTGCGCCCGGCGCACCGCGCATGTCCGCTTGATCCGCCAATACGAGCTGGTTGAACGCGTCCGGGCCTACGACCCGGGCGTCGATGAGGATGTGCTCAATCGCGCCTACGTCTTCTCGATGAAGATGCATGGCAGCCAGCGGCGCGCGTCGGGCGATCCGTATTTCGTGCACCCGCTCGAAGTCGCGGGCATTCTCACCAACTACAAGCTCGACGCGAAGACGATCGTGACGGCGCTGCTGCACGACACGGTCGAAGATACGCTGACCACGGTCGAGGAGATCGAGAAGATCTTCGGGCCGGAGATCGCGCGCTTGGTCGACGGCGTCACCAAGCTCTCTCGCATCGAGCTGCAATCCGATCTGACCAAGCAGGCGGAGAATTTCCGCAAGCTGCTGCTGGCCATGTCGGAGGATATCCGCGTGCTGCTGGTCAAGCTCGCCGACCGGTTGCACAACATGCGCACGATCCGTTTCATCTCGAGTCCCGAAAAGCGTCAGCGCATCGCACGCGAGACAATGGAAATCTACGCCCCGCTGGCCGAGCGCATCGGGATGCGACGGATCCAGGAGGAACTCGAGGACACGGCGTTCGCCGAGCTCAACCCCGATGCGCGGGAATCCATCGTCACGCGGCTGAAATTCCTGAGCGAGCGCGGCGGAGATCTCGTCACGCGGATCGTCGATCAGCTCAAGCGCGTGCTCGCCGAGGAGCAGGTCGATGCCGCGCTGTCGGGCCGCGAGAAGACGCCGCATTCGATTTGGCGCAAGATGCAGCGCAAGAATGTCGGCTTCGAGCAGCTCTCGGACATCATGGCGTTTCGCGTCGTCGTGAAGGACGTGCCGGATTGCTATCGCGCCCTGGGCGTCATTCATTCGCACTATCCGGTCGTGCCTGGCCGCTTCAAGGACTACATCTCCACACCGAAGCCGAACGGCTATCGCTCGCTGCATACCGGCGTGATCGGACCGGAGCAGCAACGCATCGAGATCCAGATCCGTACGACCGACATGCACGACGTCGCGGAGTCCGGCGTGGCGGCGCATTGGAGCTACGCCGAGGGCCGACCGACGGGCAACGAAGGCAAATCCTATCGCTGGCTGCGCGAACTGCTGGACCTGCTGGAGCATGCGGCCGACCCGCAGGAGTTCCTCGAGCACACCAAGCTCGAGCTTTTCCAGGACCAGGTCTTCTGTTTCACGCCGAAGGGCGATCTCATCAATCTGCCGCGCGGCGCGACGATCGTCGATTTCGCCTACGCGGTGCACTCGGAAGTCGGCGATCATTGCGTGGGCGGAAAGATCAACGGCCGGATGATGCCGTTGAAGACCCAGCTCGCCAATGGCGACCAGGTCGACGTCATCACGTCCAAGGCGCAGACGCCGTCGCCGCTGTGGGAGCGCTTCGTCTTCACGGGCAAGGCCCGCGAGCGCATCCGCCGCTTCATCCGGTCGCAGCAGCGTGCGCAGTTCGTGACGCTCGGGCGGTCGATGCTGCAGAAGCTCTTCCAGAAGGAGGGCTACGAGTTCGCGGACAAATCCGTCGAGAACGTGCTGCGCGGTTTCAAGTGCCACAACCCCGATGATCTCTATGCCATGATTGGTGACGGGCAGCTCATCGATCATGACGTGTTCAGAGCGATCTTTCCGGGCGTCGCGCATGTCGATGCGCCGAAACCCGCCGACGCGCCGCGCGGCCGCGGGCGTGCGAAGGGCCCAAAGAGCGCCAATGGCGGCGTGCCGATCAAGGGGCTGATCCCGGGCATGGCGATTCACTTCGCAGGTTGCTGCCATCCGCTGCCGGGCGACCGTATCGTCGGGATCTCGGCCGCGGGACGCGGCGTGACGATCCACACCATCGATTGCGACACCCTGTCCCAGTTCACGGATCAGACCGACCGCTGGGTCGATGTGTCGTGGGAGAGCGACGCCGAGGGCGCCGGCTTGACCATCGGACGCATCGCCCTCGTGGTCGCCAATGAGCCTGGATCGCTCGGCGCGCTGTCGACCGTCATCGCCAAGAACGAGGGCAACATCACCAATCTCAAGATCGTCAATCGCACCCCGCAATTCTGGGAGATGGTCATCGACGTCGAAGTCCGAAACGTCAAGCACCTCACCAACGTGATCGCGGCGCTGCGTGCGACGCCTGCGATCAACGCCGCCGAGCGCGCGCGCGGATGATCCTCGGCCTGGGTTCCGACATCGTCGACATCCGGCGTATCGCCGAAACGCTGGAACGCTTCGGCGACCGTTTCACCCATCGGCTCTTCACCGAGGGCGAGCGGCAGCGTTGCGATCGTCGCGCGGCCCGCGCCGAAGGCTATGCACGCCGTTTCGCGGCCAAGGAAGCATGTTCCAAGGCGCTGGGGACGGGGTTCCGACGCGGCGTGTTCTGGCGCGACATGGAGGTCGTGAACCTGCCTTCCGGGCAGCCGACCATGCGGCTGGCCGGTTCCGCGGCGCTGCATCTGGCGCGCCTGCTTCCCGTTGGTTTCGCGCCGCTGATCCATGTTTCCCTCACCGATGATCCGCCGATCGCGCAGGCGATCGTGATCATCTCGGCGGGGCCGCTCCCGGGTAGAGGAATCGGGTGAATGGGGTTTTCGATTCTTTTCGAACACCCAGACGGTCACCAGGATTCGAAAACGCCCCTGGCGACCACTCCTGGATCCGAAACTTGCCGCAAATCCCATTCACCCGATTGCCCTGCCGCACCTGGCTTCCAACCGACTCAGAAAACGCTTACCATCCACCCCAGTTCGGGGTTCATTCGGCGAATCCCGGCTGTAACGTGAGTGTTCATGGACCTGTTCGCGGACTTCCTGACCAGCGATTTCCTGGGCAAGCCTGCTTGGCTGTGGTTCGCTTTCCTCACCATTGTGGGAGCGTTGCTCGCCTTCGACCTTGGAGTTCTCCACACGCAGGACAAAGAGATCGGTTTCGCCGAGAGCCTAAAGCTGTCTGCGTTCTATATAGCCGTCGCGCTTGTGTTCGGCGCGTGGCTGTGGTGGTCCAAAGGCGCGACGATGGGCCTGGAGTACTTGACTGGCTATGCTATCGAGAAGGCGCTCTCGATCGACAACGTCTTCGTGATCTCGCTCATCTTCAGTTACTTCGCAATTCCCGCAAAGTACCAATACCGGGCGCTCGTCTGGGGTATCCTCGCGGCACTGATCTTGCGTGGCCTTATGATAGCGGCTGGTGCGGCGCTCGTGCAGCAGTATGAGTGGGTGCTCTATTTCTACGGCGCTTTCCTGGTCGCCACAGGGATCAAGATGCTCATCATGGGAGAGAGCGAGCAGGACGTTTCGAAGAACCCTGTTGTGCGGTTCCTGTCAGCGCGCACAAGGGTCTCAGCCGAGCAGGCCGTTGCGCATCAACAAAGAAACTGGCTATGAGTTCTGTTCCGAGTCGAGTCTGGCTTGCGGAACGCGTCGCGCGGCAAACGGTCGCGACAGTGGTTGACGCAAGTCAAGGTACAAGGGCGCGTTCGTAAAAGCATGGCGCATTATCCGGCCTTACCGATGAGTTGCCGCAATGGCCTATGACATGAAGGCCCCGTACGCAATCCGGCAGTTCGAAATCGAAATCTGGATTCCTTTGAAAGTCTTTGGGATCGATATTTCGTTTTCCAACATCTCCTCTGCGATGCTGACGACGGTGATCGTCCTGAGCGCTTATGTGTGGCTGGCGATGAGAAGGCCCGCAATCATACCGAACCGCCTTCAGGCGAGCCTTGAGATCGTCTACGACTTCGTTGCGAAGGTCGTGATCGATACCGCAGGTCCTGAAGCGAAGGGCCATATACCCTTCGTATTCTCTCTCTTCGTATTTATTCTGTTCGGCACGTTGATCGGTCTGACGCCGATGAAAGAGACATTCGCGACTCACCTCGTCATAACGTTCGCGCTTGCTCTCTTGGTGTTCGTTTACATCATCAGCGTCGGACTGCGCCGCAACGGCACATTGTTCTTTCGGCAATTCCTTCCCTCGGGAACGCCTCTCTGGCTGGCGCCGCTGATCGTACTGGTTGAGGCCGTCTCATATCTGGCCAAGCCAATTACTCTGGGCGTTCGGTTGTTTGCAAACATGTTCGCCGGCCACATGTTGATCAAGCTGTTCGGGGACTTTGCAGCGTTGATGGTCGATCGTCTTGGACCGATCGGGATCGTGGCGGCAATGGCACCGGTTGCCATGATGGTCATTTTTTTCGCTTTCGAGGTCATCGTCGTGCTGATCCAGTCCTACGTATTCATCCTGCTAACCAGCGTCTATCTCCGTTCCGCTATCCACGCCCACTAGCAACACAGACCGAGGCAACGCTCATGTCCGACTTGGCAATGAAATATTTGGCCATCGCCCTGGGGATGCTGCCGCTCGCGGCGGTTGCGCTCGCGCTTGGCCGAATTTTCGGTGACTGGATCAGTTCCGTTGCGCGTAATCCCGGCTCGCGCGACGCAGTTCAGCAGATCGGCCTATTGGGCTTTGCGCTCACTGAGGCTATCGCGCTTTTCGCTCTCGTCATCATTCTGATCATGATGTTTGTGATCTAAGAAGCTGTGAAGCAATTGATTGAGATGTCTGAGGCATGCTCAGGATCGGCTCAAATTTCCGGAGTTGAAGGAGTGAGCCGGTTGTCGGGCGGCGGCAGGCTGTGGTGTCCGGAACTGATAGCCATAGTGAGAACTGCTGCTACCGGGCCAGCAATTCTCATTTTGGCCTAGACTGGTGTGAGGGCTTTCAATTACCCACAAGTGCGCGCGGCAATCGGAGAGTCGCACCATAGGTGATGTCGGCGAGCTTGGAGAGGCCGCGCCAGAGGATTTTGTTTCCTGGAGGTCCATCGGAATTGCGAGCCAGATAACCACCGAGGCGCGCAATCGCGACCAGGATGTCAGCGACGGTCGCGCGCGACGGCGGCGTCCGGCCCTGGTGCTTGACGATCGCGTCGAGGACTGCGAGCTCGATCTTGGTGAGCACAACCGTCGCCGGTGCCTTGGGCGCTTCGCGGCCGAGCATCGTCAGCCAGAAGATGCGCCAGCTCAGGATGCAGAAGACGGCGACGAGATTGACCAGCCGTTCGGCGGTGCGCAGCTTAGCGTCCTCGGTGCGGCAGCCGGACTTCAGGATCTTGTGGAAGGTCTCGATCCGCCAGCGCAACGCGTACCAGTGCAGCTTCTCGATCGCGTCTTCAGGCGAGTCGACGGGGACGTTGGTGATGAGCTTCCAGACGATCGGCGGACGGCCGACGGGCGTGCTGCGCTCGGTGGCGTGGATGACGGTCAGCAGGTGCGGCGGGTAGCAGGGGAATCGGGTGAACGTTATTTTCTGGTGACGAGGGCGGCGAGATAGTCATTGTCCCAGGCGGCAACTTTGCGTTTGACGCGCATACTGTCTTTACCGTGTGCCCGGCGCAACAGGTTGCTGGCCATGTGCCAGGGGAATCGCATACGGAATTTTCTTGCACGTTTGAGCGATTCGGATTCCACCGAGGAGTTGTTTGGGGCTCACGGGGGATGGGATGGACGGATTTCGGGAATGCTTTTCCGCGGTGG
>Ga0163144_10007287_pt1 | contig 24269 bp, 22 predicted proteins | sample OliLak19BULKMAT1_FD_123175 | JGI IMG/M metagenome (GOLD analysis project Ga0163144, IMG submission 123175) | Freshwater microbial mat bacterial communities from Lake Vanda, McMurdo Dry Valleys, Antarctica - Oligotrophic Lake LV.19.BULKMAT1 | ecosystem: Environmental > Aquatic > Freshwater >...
AGGGTTAGAGCCGATTTGTTGAAAAAACTTCTTCCATTCTAAATGATTGGAAGTTTTTTCAATTTCGGCACAGTATTTCAAGGACAAAACGAAACTCCGCAAGGGTTCGACCCAATTCTTTCTCTGTTGTCCAAAATTTGTTTCTGATTCGAGCAAACCTGCTTTTTCGCGCATAAGGAGGTCTTTGCGCGAAAGATATGTCTCGCGCTCAATATCGCCGTCTAAGTACACAGAAACGAGCTTGTCGAGCTTCTGTTGGCTTGCTCGAATCTTCTCTTTCAAATTTTGGGCAACATTTCCTTTTTCAGAAATTGATTCTTTTTCCCAAGCAGTAATCTGCTTGTCCATTTCCTCAATTTCTGAAAAAGGAAGCGACACTGATTGAAGCAGTGTTTGCAATTGTGCGGTGAGTGCCTTTTCTTGCGTGTACGGCTGTGCGCACTTTCCATTTTTCTTGGTGCAACGATAGTAAGTGTAGCGTGTGCCAAATCTGTTGGTGGCATATTGAGCCGTAATCGCACAGCCGCACTCGCCGCACTTTGCAAACCCAGTGAATGCGAACGGAAGAAACGATTTTTGCTTTCGGGGTTTCTTACGATTCGCAAATACCTTTTGGACTGCTTCAAACAGTGTCGAAGAAAGAATTGGCTCAAAGTTTCCGTTGTGCCATTCTCCACGATGTTTGATAAATCCGAGATAGGCTCTGTTGGTCAACATTTTCACAACGGAAACTTTGGCAAGTGGCGTACCTTTTTTCTGAACAACGCCGCGATCCGCCAAAAAATCCGCGAGAGATGTCAGTGTGTAAGTACCTTTTGCATATTCCTCATAACCAACTTATCGGTTTTCTTGGTGATTCAAAGTATCTAAGAAATAAGGATCAAGAAGGTGGTGCGTTAGATGTGAATTTACTTGAAAAGGAAAATAGGGAGTTGCTCGCAATGATCCATGAAAAACTTTTTAGCATTATGCCGGACTGTCAGGCGCGCCTGCAAAAATTATATGAACTTCATCGGCGTTATGTAGCGCAAAATTTTATTCACGAACGATTCGGAGATTTAACTGGACATATTGACGAGTCGTTCAATATGCAAGAGATAATACAAAAATATGAATAGAGTACTTTTTATCGACCCCATTGAACTAAAACCACATGAGCAAATCCGATTTACCCGTGTTTTATTGGTGTTCGCGAAAATAGTTTTGACAGGCAGATTCACAACTCCGTTGCTGATTGATTCAGAAACGAAAACGATTTTAGATGGCCATCACAGATGTTGGGTTGCAAAAATGCTCGGATTAAAAAGAATTCCTTGCTACTGCGTGAATTATCTCGAAGAACAGTCAATCCGCGTCCATTCGCGCCGATCTAATATTCTCGTGAACAAGGATGACGTACTCCGAATTGCAACTTCTGGCAAAGTATTTCCTCACAAAACGACTCGGCATGAGTACGAGATACCGACATTTGTGCCAGTACCGCTAAACCAACTATGGATATGAAAAAACCTAATCTCAATACATTTCAAGGGGAAAATGCGATCAAGGATTTTTTGAATCCTGATAAAAATCCGCTGATCCCTCTTGTTGAACTTCCCGAACACTGTAATCCGTTTGCAAAAGATGGTGTTCGAATATTTGCCAAGCTTATGAATATGCTTCCTTTGGCAAATGTGAAATCGCTTCCGGCATTAAATATGCTTTTGGAGGCTGATGAGACGAATAAACTCAAAAACGTGCATACTCTTATCGAAAATTCATCTGGCAACACTGTTCTTTCGCTGGCGATTATTGCCCGATTATTCGGTATAGAAAATACAAAAGCTATCGTGTCCCATGAGGTGACTTGGGGTAAACTTCAGTTGCTCCGTCTTTTTGGTACTGAAATTATAGTCAAGGAGGAGCCGATTTGCCCTGACCCAAATGACAAAGAAAGTGGTATATGCGAAGCTAGACAGAGAGGTAAAGAAAAAGGATGGTTTAACCCAGGGCAATACGATAGTGAGGCCAATCCGCAAGCGCATTATAAATGGACTGCACCGCAGATTTGGAAACAGACTGAAGGTAAAATATCAGTATTTTGTTCGGGTGTCGGCACTACTGGAACAATTTTAGGCGTAGGTTCCTATCTCAAAGAGAAATCAAAAAAGATAACAATTGTAGGTGTAGCTCGCTCTCCGAATAATCCTGTCCCCGGTGTAAGGACGCCAAATCTACTTCGGGAGATCGCCTTCGATTGGCAAAAAGTGACAGATCATATGGAAGAAATAGGTACAAAAGAATCCTTTGAGGAAAGCTTGAAATTATGCAGAGCAGGACTTATGGTCGGTCCCAGCTCTGGTTTTGCTTTAGCTGGTCTCATTAGTTTTCTCTCAAAACAGAAAGACATTGATAATCTTGATAGCTTAAAAAATCGGAGAAGTGAAATTATTGTAGTTTTTGTCTGTCCGGATAGCCCACTTCCATACTTGAATGAGTATTTTGAGTATCTCGATGAATCTAATTTCCCGATGATTGAAAACGAGCAATTACTTATCAACAAGCCTGAGCGAAATAAAGAATCTAAAACTCCACCGCAAATCTTCACAGGAATTGAAATAACTGCCGAGGATGCTTATAAAACTCTTTATGACTATCCTGAAAAAAAGTTGTGGAACTTGGTGAATAGGAAAAAAGAAGTTTTGGTTAGTAATGGCGTAAAACTACTTGATGTCCGCACCACAGAGGAGTACCAACATGCTCATCTGCCTTGTTCCGAAAATATAGATCACACTAAAGTTTTAGAAAAAATCTCGTCCTTCATTAATCAATGGCGGGGCAAAAAAGTTATTGCCATTTGCCGATCAGGTAGGAGAAGTGCGCTCGTTGCAGAAGCTCTACAAAAAAGTGGTATCGAGGCTGTCAGTGTCCAAGGTGGAATGATTGAATGGTCAAGATTGAATTTGCCTCGCTGGAGACCAGAAATTTGCAAGGTATAAAAGTTTTCCGCCAAAAACCAAAACCAAATCCGCCATGCATTCCTCCTGCACCCTCCTGCATGGCGGAAATCAGAAACCCAGCTCTTTCAAAAAAAGAATTAGCCGAGGCAAAGCAAATCCTTTCCTCCCCAAAAAATAGTTTTTGCAAAACTTCGTCCGCATTAGTCCCGCCACCCGCCGTACTCGGCGGGTGGCGGGACTGATCCATTCGTTCAGTTTTCCCTCGAAAAAAGTTCGAGCAAAGTGTATAATTACAGCACCATTAAAAATACTTTTTTTATTATTTCCTTTCCGATGTCTGAATCTAATACTACTCATAAGCATGAACATAAAGCTGAACCCACTGATGAAGAGCCAAAAGTTGAAACTGCAGCAGTTACTGAAGTAAAAGAAGAAACTCCTGTGACTACAGCAACTAATCCGACAACTGTATCTGGAGAAACTAAATCTGGATCAAATAGAACCTTAATGATAATTATTGCTGCTGTATTTTTTGTTTGTTTAATATGTGCAGCTTGCGTTGGAGCTATTGTATTAATTTCAGATAGCGACCAAGATAAAAGAGACGAAGAAAAAACTGAAAACAAAAAAGACGATAGGAAAAAAACAACAGACTCAGATTTAGAAGAATACGATGGAGATGAATTTTCTTTTGAATATCCAGAAAATTGGATTTTAGAAGCTACAAGTTTAATTACAATAATTTATAGTAAAGATCCAAAAGGAATTAAGACAGGAGATTTTAACGACAATGTTAATGTTGTTACTACTATAGGAGAATTTGGAGATATGTCTGAAGAAAATTGTGAAGATTTTGGAAATCAACTTTTAAATTCTTACGAAACTATTTTTGAAACATCTGAATTAGCTACTTCATCAATCGAAGAAATTAACGATAGAGAAGTTTGTTATTTAGATTTTAATCAAACTCCTGGAGGAATCTCTTTGAATCAAGAACAATATGTATTTGAAGAAGACAATAAAGTTTATACAATTACTGTTACTTTAAGCGACGAATCTGAAGAAGAAAATAATGCACAAATAATTGTTGATTCTTTCGAAGTTAAATAATTTAATAATCCCGATACCCTTTACAAATCAAAGATTTGTGCTATCGGGATAAACTTTTATGAAATTTAAAATAGATAAAAAACTTCTAATTTCTGCTTCTATAGTTTTACTAATTTTCGGTCTAATTGTAGGAACAATTTTGTTTTTTATGTTGTTGAGAAATTTATTAAAAGGGATTCCTGCAGGTTTTGAACTTTATGAAACTGAAGACTACTCTATTGCATATCCAAAAAATTGGACTTTAAATGAAACTGGTGGAGCTATTGCAATTACAGATAATCCTGAAGTTGTAGATATTATTTTAGGAACAACTGGTCCAGAAAATGGTGGTACTTATATTTCTGTAAATTCTGTTGTTGAACCAGATCCCAGCTATACTGAATTTCTATTGAATGGTAAATGTACAGATTTTACCCAGAGAGTAAGAGAAAGTGGGAATTTAGTTGAGGGATTAAGTTTAGGTGTATCTGGAGAAGAAATCTTGGAATTAGGAGGTGGTAAAGGGTGTAAATATTTAGCTGAAATTACATTTAATGGAGTTACAACCAGAACATATAGTTATCAATTAGTTAATTCTGAAGCAGAAGATGTTATTTACCAAGTTTTGGTTAATGTTATAGGAGATAAAGATCCAGATAATATTGCGGAATTTACTAAGTCTGCAGAGACTTTTAAATTTCTTTAGTCTTTTCAAAAAGCAATTAAAGTTGTAAAATTACAAGTGCACATTAAAGATTAGGTAGTTGAATTGGTTAAAGTCTCGATTATCGGGATTATACCGAAATAGTTATTTAAAAATGGATTCAGAATGGGCAACTAGCTCAACTGGTTAGAGCAATTCGTTTACACCGAATAGGTTATAGGTTCGAGTCCTATGTTGCCCATTCTGAATCCATTTAAGAGTATGGCCCCTTACGTTTATATGCTTCATTCAATATCTCTAAATTTCAACTTTAATCCCTTGCAAACCTCGTTCAGACCCCTAATAGTGCTGGTCAGAAATAGACATGTATGATATAATGAAGATATATGAAATATCATTTAAATCCAGAAACTCATGTAGACAGAATATGGTTATCTCTTGGCAGTCATGCATTAGATTTATTAAACTTTGTACCTGGATCTAGAATAATAGATTGGGGTTGTTCTGTAGGAATAACTTCTTTAGAATTATCTAAACTATTCCCAGATTGCAAAATCTATGGTGTAGAAATAAATAAAGAAACGCCTGACAGAGAAATTTTTGATGTTCAAAATGTAGAATTATTAATTGCGGACGGATACAATCTACCACTGATAGCAAAATCTATGGATGGAGTATTTATGATGCAGAATATTCTCTATTTGTTAAATTATTTAAATATAGACCAATTGGATTTAAACTCCATGCTTTATTCTGTTGCGAATGTATTAAAAGAGGAGGGATTTTTAATTATGTGTGCTTTTGATTTCTTTCCAAATTCTAGATTCTATATTTACCAGGTTAAGAATAATGCTTTTGAGTTAATAGGTAATCATAATGGTTTGAATTTCCCATTGCATAATGAAATCGGTAGTAGAATAGCAAAAGTTTTAAATAATATTAGAACCTAATTCTTTTATCCAAAAATAACTAATTCCTCTGCAGCTCTTGTTATTGCTGTGTACAACCATCTTCTCCAAGTTTCATCGTCCATTTTTGGGAAGCGTTCTTCAAACAAAACTACTTTTCGAGCTTGGCTACCTTGTGCTTTGTGAACAGTTATTGCATAGCCAAAATCAAAAATATCTATTTCTTTAGAATGTCTTTCTATAGATTCTTTATTGTTAAATTGTCTTGAATCAATTAATCCAGAATAAGAAGTATCTTCATCGTCGAATTCTATTTTTGCAAAATAAGTATTTCCTCTTTCATCCTGAATGCTTTTTATTTTACCCAACATTCCATTGTATATATGCTTTTTGTGATTATTCTTTAAACAAATTACTCTATCGTTTATTGTAGGTCTTTCAGTTTCAATTTCTAAAGAACTACGAATGAATTTATTCAACCTAACTCTAGTTGTATTGTATCCGCACAAAACTAAAGTATCATCTCTATAGCCATTCAATTGATCCACCATATATTCTTTAGAATCTTCCTCGTTTCTATTGTATTTGCGAACTTTATTATTGAAGGTTCCAAACGGAACTTCACCTTTTTCTCTTGCAAGAATTGAGAGATGAATTATTGGATTACCTTCTGCTTGCCTATGAATTTGTTCTAATTTAATATCTGGTTTCTGCATTAAATTGAAATTACCTCTAATTGGTGGGAGTTGACCATGATCTCCAACTGCAATAATAGGTTTGCCTAAAGAAAGTAAATCTTTCCAAATCTCGTTATCTACCATAGAAGCTTCGTCTACTATAACTAAATCAAATTCGCCCTGCTCTTTTAGCTCCCACCCGATTATTTCGCCAGATTTGCTTAGCATCGGGGCATATATTAGAGAGTGAATTGTAGAAATTGAGTCTTTTTTTAAAACAGATTTAGATTCTTTTAATTTATTTTTTAAAACTCGGGCCGCCTTACCTGTGTAACTACAAAACGCAACTTTAATATCTGGATACAATTTGTGTAATTCTGCTCGAAAAATAGAAATTACAGTTGTTTTGCCTGTGCCTGCATATCCACCCAGTGTTATATATTGTCTTTTCTTTGGACTATTAAACCATTTAAACAAAACTTCAATTGCTTTTTCTTGATCGTTCGAAAGTTGAATCATAGATAAATTGTAACACGCATATCGATTTACAAATTTTTTACATTTTCTATAACGAATATCAATATTTAAAAACTACAATTAAGCATTAAATATTAATATTATGTTTTATGGCACATAAGAAAATTAGTGCAGCTGGAGCTGCTGCAAAAGGATTAGCGTTTGGTGCAGCAACAGGGTTAGTTGCAGGAATACTTCTAGCACCAAAAGCGGGAGAAGAAACGAGAGAAGATATAAAAGACAAAGCTAATAGTTTGAAATCTAAAGGACAAGATTTAGCAGAAAATGCTAAACACAAAGCAGAAAATGCTAAGGAAGTTGTAATGGGTGCTAAAGATATGGCAGAAGAAGATGTTGAAGATATGAAAGCTCAGGCTAAAAAACTAAATAATGCTTGATTTATTTACTAAGCGCGTGACGTGTGTTGCGCGCTTAGCTATAATTTAGAATGAGAAAACGTTTAATATTTTCTATTCTTATTATATCGATTGCTGCTTTCGCAATCTGGTACTACTTTCTTGTTGTTTATCCAAAATCTCTTGCAGATTTAAGACATGTTATTCTAGTTAAAGAATTTGTAAATGAAGATTTAATTCTTTTTGAAAATCAAATAAAAAGTTCTCCAAATAAAAAATTTTATTCTTACACAACAGCAAAAGATTTAGGTTTAAGAGAAAACAGTATTTGGTTGGTGGATAGATTTGGTGAAGAAAATATAAAATTGAACGAAGTTGAAGAATATAAATACTACTCTACTCCTACTTGGAATTCTGATAGTACAAAAGTAGCTTTCTTGAAATATTATGCTTTTGAAATTTGGACAACAGATTTAGATGGAGATACAGAATTAATTTATTCAGAGAACGATCACCTCGAAGATAATGTTTTATTCCCTTCTTTAAGTTACGCTGGAGAAACTTATTTAAAATGGGATGGAGATTGGATTGAATTTGAAAATAATAAAACAATTCCAAATTCAATTTGGGCTGTTAATTCTAAAACCAAAGAAGTTAAAAAGGTTAGAGATGTTGAAGCTATATCACTTACAGATGAAATAGTTTCATTGCCTTTTTTTAGCCAACGAGACGAATCTTGGGAAGAATTTACTTTGGGTGGATGTAAAGAGGAATCTATAGGATCTGCAGGATGTGCTATTGCAAGTTTATCCATGCTGTTTAATTCTTTTGGTGTAGATTTAAATCCAAGGAAGTTGAATTCATTTTTAAGCGAAAATCAAAACCAAGGATATTTTGAAGGCTGCGATGTTATGTGGTTTTTAGTCCAAAACTATCAACCTGGTGTTAAAGTAAAAGGAGTTTACTTTAATGAATTTAATTTTGAGAGAATAGATTATGAATTGAATAATGGAAACTACGTGATTGTTGGTTTTGATAATGTTAACTTCTCGAATGTTCCACATTGGGTTGTTGTTAAGGAGAAATTGAGCGAAGAAGAAGCCCTAAATTTTAAGAATAAGGAAATCACTCACCCTAGCCCTCTCTCAAGAGAGGGGACAGAACTAACAGAAATGGATATGTATTTAGTTAACGATCCGTGGACAGGGGAAGAGAAATTGTTAAGCTACTTCGGACAAAGTTACGATCATAGTGTTGTTTATGAGAAAGAAATCGCAATTATAAATTCTGAGGAGTCAGCATTAATTTAAATTTCTCTTTTAACTTTTCTAGACTTTCATCGTCTATAACAGAAGTTACTATTACTTCTTTGCCTTTTCCAAGTTTCTTTTTAAATTCTTTAACTTTTGCATCTAATTTTTTAGGGTCATCAAATACATCGTGCTTAGTTAGAATTACAAGTTCTGGTTTATTATATAAATCTTCATCTATATTTTTAAGTTCTTTTCTAATTGTATTGTAGGCTTCAAATAAATCTTCGTTTTCTAAACTAACAAAGTGTGCTGCTAATCTTGCTTTTCTTGTATGTTTAGCGAATTTAGTTCCCAACCCTTTTCCTTCAAATGTACCTTCTATTAATCCTGGTAAATCCATTAGAGTTAATCCATCCATTCGCCCAAGCTGAGGATCTATTGTTGTAAAAGCATAAGAAGCAATCTTTGCATCTGCATTTGTTAAAGATTTTAATATTGAAGATTTTCCTGCATTCGGAAGTCCAATAAATATTATGTCCGAAAGAAGCTCTAACTCTATAATTATCTCTAGCTCTTCTCCTGCTAAACCGTTTGTGTGTTTACGTAAAGTTAAGAATCCTCCTTTCCTAAAATGTTGATTTCCTAAACCTCCTCTACTTCCTTTTGCTAATAATTTTTTCTCGCCGTCTGTTTCAATAGTGAATATTAAATTATTATTTAAATCGTATACATTTGTTGTAAGGGGAACTTTAAACACTAAATCTTTCCCATCTGCACCAGTTATCCCATTGTTTCCACCATGTTCTCCATTTTCTGCGCTAAATACATAGTCATTTTTTATGTACTTGAAGTCGTATAATTTTGCATCTCCTATTAGATAAACATCTCCCCCATTTCCTGCGTTTCCACCCATTGGTCTGTAGTTTAATCCAAAAGAAACTTGTCCATTTCCTCCTCTTCCAGCTATAAATTTTACTTTAGTTTTATCTTTGAACATATATTTAGAGAATAGAGATTAGAAATTAGAGATAAGATAAAGGATTATATCATTATTGGGCAATGATATTAGAATTATTATTGTATTATTACTTAAAACTTCGAACTTACTACTTCATATTCTCTCTCCCCCATTTCATAACTTTCGCCATCCAAATGAGTTCTTTGAAGGATTTATGAGCTCTTTCTATAAATTTTTCATCTATAATCTTACCGTTTTCTTCGAATAGTTCCGGAACCTTTGGAAATTGTAGATCTGCATATGTGGCAATCATTCCTAGATCTCTTACTACTGGTGTTAAAGCCTCTATAACCCTCACTCCTCCCCATGGTCCATCGGATACTCCAACTAAATTTACTGGTTTATGAATATAATTTTTTAATTCACTATCTAATAGCCTTTTTAGAGAACCAGGATATCCATGGTTATATTCAGGGCTAACAATAATGAATGCATCGGCTTTAGCTGTTATTTCGGTGTATTTGGGATCCTTGTTTTCAGGGTCGTTTCCGTCGAAAGGTAAATTAAATTGTGTTGGATCCACAACAAATGTCTCCACATCGTCATATGAACTTAATATCTCTTTAAGGAAATTGGCAACTTTAATAGATTGTCTTTTAGGTCTTGTAGTACCTTCGATTATCGCGATGTTTAGTTTGTCCATTTAGAAAGTCTTAATTATATTAATAATACTACAAATGGAGGAGAACTTATAATTTTGAATGTGAGTCGTAATTGACAAAGATGCCTTCAGGTTATAAAATCACTATATATTTATATTTTACTTTTCTCTAATGAGAAGCCTGAAAATCTCTGCATTTTCATTTGTTCTACTTAGTACTGTTTTCGTAAGTGTTGCTGCATTTTTACCTAATACTGTTGGAGCTTTAAAGAGCAGAGGTGGATGTTTTGGTTATGATTGCGAAACTCCAGAAGTAGATAATTTAGACCGCTGCTACCATTTTCATGAATGTAATCCTGAACCTATAGTTGAACCAGCCCCTGTAGTGCCAGTTGTTCCCGTTAACCCTTCTGTTTCTAATGATTGGTACACAATTACATATACTAGGAGAACCACTTATCCATTTAATGTAGACCATTTTAATATTAGTAGCCATATAGTCGGAATTCAATGTGATGTACCTCAACCAATTAACTCCCCTTCGTCTTATCCATACGATAGAATTCAAAATGTTCATTTATCTTATAATCGTTCTTATATAGTAGGTAGTAATTCAGCCCCTAATCCATATAGTGTTTACTGTTATATTGGTGCTGAATCTAGAGGTTTAACTTTGAATTGGTAGGTATTTAAAGTTATAAATTAAGGGGCACTTATTTCATAAGTGCCCCTTAATTTTCAAAATATAGTTGACTTTACGAGCAATATCTAAAGTTTCTAGTATAATCTGATAGTTTTAAGAGTTTAATGACTAAAGAAGAGAAAGTTAAAATAATTACAAATAAACTTAAAGAGGAATATCCTACTGTAGAAACGCCACTTCATCATAAAAATACTTTTGAATTGTTAATAGCAACAATGCTTTCTGCACAAACTTTGGATGCAACAGTGAATAAAGTTACACCTACACTTTTCGAAAAATACTCTACACCCAAAGCACTATCTAAAGCTAATGTTAAAGATATTGAAAAGATAATATATTTAGTGAATTTTAATAAAACAAAATCTAGAAATATAATTAAAACATCCCAAATGTTAATTGATAATTTTAATAGCAATGTTCCGGGAACAATTGAAGAGTTAATAACTTTTCCTGGAGTTGGAAGAAAAACTGCAAATGTTGTAATAGGGCAGGCTTTTAAAAACCCGGAGGGGTTTGTTGTAGATACGCATGTTGGTAGAGTTTCCAGGAGGTTAGGGTTAACGAAAAATACAGACGCAGTGAAGGTGGAATACGATTTGATGAAACTATTTCCCCAACCAGAATGGGACGATATGAGCTTAAGATTGATATTTCATGGAAGGTACAGATGTAAATCTAGAAATCCTGAATGTTATAAAGATCCTTTCTGGAGTAAAATCTGTTCTTGCGTAAAAGAAAAGCGAGTTAATTAGTTACGAGTTTGCGGGTCAGGGAGTTTTGAGTTTTTACAGATTGTAATAAAAAATTCTTAAATATGCTAAAAAGAAAAAATGCTAATTTGCGAAATTTTTTAGAGCTTACTTCGAATAGTTACACGAGTTTTGCCTAGAATTCTAATTATTTCTTCTGTTTGACTAATTAAAGGGTCTATTTATCTAAATCCTCAAGTTTTAGATCTTTTATTAATCTCAACCAATATTTTGTTTCCAAAGATTCTTTATAAGCAATGGATATCTTTGTTAGAAAATCTTTCCTAGACTGACTTCCTTGAGCTTCTTCGACATTAGCCCCCACTGAAGTTGCACTCTTTATTAATTGGTGAGTAAGAACAAACTCTTTTTGCGTCTTTTGCAAATTGATACATAATCTAGTTACTTCTAATGAGAGTGAATAAGTTTTATCCAAAATAATATTTTTAGAATTCATATATTAGCAGATTAGCAATTTTTCATATTTTTAATTTGGCAGCGGCAGCTGCAATTTGGCTATTTTCAATTTCATACTTCTTTGGTGTTGCGCTTACGTATACAACTTGATTTTGACGTGTTTTAAACTCATCGAATTTTAATGGCCTATTGTCCATTGCTGATCGCATTCTAAAACCATAATCAACCAAATTTTGTTTCCTAGATCTATCTCCTTCATACATTCCTCCTACTTGCGGAATAGTAATGTGAGATTCGTCGATAAACATAATGTAGTCGTCTGGAAAGTAGTCTAGTAAACAAGACCCCGCAGATCCTGGTACTCTTTTATCTATATATCTTGAATAGTTTTCAATACCCTTGCAGAAACCTGTTTCTTGCATCATTTCTAAATCGTACTCTACTCTTTGTTTTAATCTTGTAGCTTCTACAATTTTTCCTCTGTCTGAAAAGTCTTTTACTTCTTTTTCTAAATCTTCCCTAATGTTTTGCATAGCAGCATTCAATTTTTCTTGGGTGCTTACATATTGTTTTGCAGGAAAGATTTGTACCTCGTCTACTCTTCTAATTAGCTCCCCAGATATTGGATTCAAGATTTTAATGCTATCTATTTCGTCTCCAAAAAATTCAAGCCTGACTGCTTGATCTTCGGAAGTAAATAAATTTATATCTACAATTTCTCCCCTAACTCTAAAACTTCCAATAGGGAAGTCGTTTTGTCTTCTTTCGAATTGCATGTCCGAAAGTCTTGCGAAAAGTTTATCTCGATTAATTGTTTCTCCAGCCTTAAAGTGCGCACTTAGTGCTAAGTAGTCATTAGGATTTCCTAATCCGTAAATGCAACTAACTGTTGCTACAATTACTACGTCTCTTCTAGAAAGTAAACTTTGAGTTGCTGTATTCCTATATCTTTCAATGCTCTCGTTAATGTCCGAATCTTTCTCAATGTATAAATCTCTATGAGGTACGTAAGCTTCTGGTTGGTAATAATCGTAGTAACTTACAAAGTAAGAAACTGCATTGTCTGGAAAAAAATCTTCCATTTCTGCAAACAACTGTGCAGCCAAAGTTTTATTGTGAGATAAAATTAGAGCAGGTCTATCCAAATTTTGGATAATATTAGCCATAGAAAAGGTTTTCCCAGTTCCTGTAGCTCCAATTATAGTTTGTTCTTTAATACCTGCTTTAAGACCTTCAGTTATATATTCAATTGCTAAAGGCTGATCTCCAGATGGTTTGTAGGGTGAATTTAGTTTAAATGACATTTCTTATTATAACAGCAAACAGTTCTACGTAGTGCGTACTACGTAATACGTAAAACAAATTGGAAAAATTCTACTCTATCAGTTAACATAAAAGTTACTAATCGTTAAAACAAACTTATGAAATATTTACTTCGAATCTTACAAGGATTTGTTATGGGATTTGCGGAAATTGTTCCTGGAATAAACTCATCAACTTTTGCATTAATAATGGGCATCTACGATGAACTTTTATCCTTTCTACATTCAGTTTCCGAATTTATTAAGCAAATATTAAAATTTATAGTTAGGAAATCTACTTTTGCTGAACTTAAAAAGAAATTTTTTGAAATAGATTTAAAATTTGGAATATTTCTTTTTCTTGGAATGATTGTATCTGTAGGAGCATTATCTAATGTAATGCATACTCTTCTAGATAAATATCCTCAATATGTATTTGCTACTTTCTTTGGATTAGGGCTAGCATCTATAAGTATTCCATACGAAGAAATGAAAGATAGAAAACCTGTTCATTTATTAATTGTTATCGTTGTTGGAATTATTTCCTTTATTATTTTTGGACTTCAACCTAAACCTTTTAACGAAAATCCAACCTATTTACTCTTGTTTATAGGCGGGATATTTTCTATTGCAGGATTAATTTTACCAGGAGTAAATGGGTCTTTTGTTTTAATTTACTTTGGTATCTACGACTATATTATTTCTTTAGTAAAAGATTTTACACATTTAGATATAACTACAACAAAAGTTCTTCAAGTATTAGTGTTTATGGTTGGGTTAATGAGTGGTTTTCTGTTTTTTATTTCTACTGTAAAAAAAGCTTTCGAAAAAAATCCATCTACAACATTAGCAATTGTTATTGGTTTAATGATTGGATCTTTAAGAATCCTCTATCCCTTCTTCTTAATTGAAGGTGAAAATAAAAATTATTTGCACCCATTTGAATCGAACGATTCATATAACTATCTAATTGTTATAGCATTAGTTATTGCTGGTGTAGCAGTAATCTTCCTTTTGAATAAACTAAATTTTGTAGACAGGAATCAGGTAGAGAAATTAGATGAGTAGTTGATTGTTAGGGTTTGGGAAGATATAATTCCGCACTTATGCTACTAATGTGATAACTGTTTTCGACCATGGCGTAAACGATTATTCTGATTTTATTAAAGAAATAATTCCTATCTTAAATAGTGTAAAGCCGCATGAAATTAGTTTATCTACCTATGATCCTACTTTCCAAAGTAAATGCATTCCTAAAATAATATCTGCACTTCAAACCCAAAATACACCTAACGTAGGAATTAGTTTTATTAACGATAATAATAATTTAACTGTGAATATAGAAGGAATATTAGTTAAGTCTAATGAATATGCATGGTATGTCTTAAAATCTTTCTTAAATTGGCAACAATCTCAGATTTCTATTGATGAATTTTATCCTTTAATTCAAGTCTATTTGGGACTCCCATTTACTGTTCTCGTACTTTCAAGCATGAGTAGATTTGATCTTTTGGAAGATTTATTAAGTAGAGAAAACTTTTGCGAAAAGGAAACAATAGTACAGGGAATGAAGCATGTTTTTATAGATTATGATTTAGGTAAGACAAGACATGATTTTGTAACCCAGAGGAATGCAATAATTCTCTTAAGTAATTTTTTTGGAGAAAAGGACTTTCATCTTGCACAGAGAATAATTCCCAGTATGCATAAATGTCATGTACAGTTAATCTTTAATTCGAGTAAATTTGGAATTAACATCAGAACTAAAAGAAGACAAATTATTAATAAACATTTACTAAATTCTAATGGTTACGATCAAAGTTTCTTAGATTTTATAGGGAGTATTTATTAAAGAGGCGAAATGTTATTCCGCCTCTTTTTAAGTTCATACCAGTCCCGCTTTTATTCTTCTTAATCCAGCGCCAATGTTTTCTTGTTTTTGGATTTTGAATTTTTTACCTCCTTCACCCAATTCTTTAGTATTAGAAACGTGTGGACCGCCACAAAATTCTTTGGAAATTATATCTGAAGATTGCCAGTCCTCATTATTAATAACATCAGAAGGTCCAATTAGATATACCGAAACTGTGTCTGGATATTTTTGTCCGAACTCCATTTGAGCTCCAATTTTCTCTGCATCTTCTCTTGGCATTTCGATTCTTTTAACTTCCAACTCTTTTTCAATTTGTTCATTTATAAAATCTTCAATTTGTTTAATCTGGTCCTCTGTTAATTTGTCTCCATAATTAAAATCTATACGAAGTCTTTCAGCTGTAATGTTACTTCCTCTTTGTTTAATATTTGAATCAACAAATTTCTGTAATCCAGCTAAAAGTAAATGATGTGTTGTATGCAATTTTGTAGTTTCTACAGATTGATCTGCCAATCCTCCTTTAAACTTCTGCTCTGCTCCAGCACGAGATTTTTCTCTATGTTTTTTTGCAAATTCTTCAAATTCAGTTTGTACTTTTTCTGCCTGATCTTCTTTTAACCCCAATTCGTCTAATGTCATTTCAATTGGAAATCCATAAGTTTCGTAAATATAGAAAGCTGTGCTTCCATCTATCTCTACCCCACTTTCTTGAATCTTTTTGATTTCTTTTAATCCATTGTCTAAAGTCTTTCTAAATTTAATTTCTTCTTTTTCAATCTCATCTACTATCATCATCTCGTTTTCCTTTAGATGCGGATATGCATCTTTCATTTTTTCAATTACAGCAATAGCTAAGTCTTTAGTGAAATTTGTAGTTATTCCCAATTTTGTTCCGAATCGAACTAGCCTTCTAATAAAACGTCTTAATATGTAACCTTGATCTTTATTTGAAGGTCTAACACCATCTGCAAGTATGAATGAAGCAGCTCTAGAGTGATCTGCAAGAATTCGAAAATATTTTGTATATTCATTTTCTGAATTGTTAGTCTTATATTCTTTTCCAGATATTTCTGCAGTTTTTCCCAAAGCTGAACTGAAAATATCTGTTTCAAAAATATCTTTCTTGTTTTGTGCAATCATAACCACTCTTTCAAATCCTCCTCCAAAATCTATATTCTTCTTTTTCATAGCATGCCATTTACCGTCTTGTTCAAATTTGTATTCCATAAAGACGTTATTACCTATTTCAATAAATCTTCCTGAATCGTCGTTAATGTGATATTTTTCTTGCTCTTCAACTATTTCTCCCATATCGTAAAACATTTCAGAAGTTGGACCACCAAGTTCTCCTGGTGCATCTGAGGCTCTCTGCCACCAGTTCTTTTTCTTTTCGTAAGGGAAAATTCTGAATTTCCATCCTTCTGCTAACTCAGGATGATCAGCAGGTGGAATATTTGTTATGTCTTCGCTGAATTCTGCTTCTATTCCATATTTTCTAAATGTTTCTTTCCAAATCTCAATTGCTTCTGTATCCCTTGGAACTTCCTCGTTACCAGTAAATATTGAAACATATAATCTTTTTGGATCTAGCCCACAAACTTTAACCCAGAACTCCATTATCCAAGGAATCTGATCTTTCTTAGAGAAATCTCCTAAAGACCAAACACCCATCATTTCAAACATTAATGTGTGTCTGTTATCTCCGATTTCCAACATTTCGTCGTAATTAGTTCTTAAACATCTTTGAAAATTAGTTAATCTTGTTCCTAAAGGATGAGGTTGACCAGCTAAATATGGATTTACTGGAAACATTCCTGAATTAACGAAAAGTAATGTAGGATCGTTATTTGGTACTAAAGAAACATTTGGAATCTCTTTTGCATTTCTTGGCGAACCTGTCCAAAAGTTAATATAGTCTTTTCTAAGTTGTTCTGAACTTTTCATAAATTTAGCAATAATAAATAGAGATTAAGATAACTTGGAATCTAGAATCTTGAATTTAGAATCTAGCTTTTTTGGAATTTTTGATTTTATATTTGTGCTTCTAATTATTCCTTGCAACAGTTTTGTACAATTTTCGAGTTGAACTGAAATCTGTTTGTACTGATTTTGATTTATGAAATTTAAATCTTTCGATGCAATATACTGATTAGTCAATTCAAAAATTGATCCTCTGGCTATTTTATAGAATTGCAACTTCTCTAAATAGGATGTTCTTCCATAGCCCTCTGCAATATTTGAAGTAGTTGATAGAGCCGCTCTTCTCATCTGGCTACATATGCCAAATATTTCAGATTTAGGAAAAGTACTTGTTAAGCTATAAGTTTTTAAAACAAGATTATGACAGTGCTGCCATACTTTCAAATCAGTGAATTTCTGAGTTGAACTATATTCCATATTCTTTATTCTAAATTCAGACGAAAACACGTTCGTTTCCGGTAAAATATTTGATTGATTCTAACATGAAGCGAATTACCTACGTAATGCTTCAACAAAAGTCTTGTGAATTATCACTATTGCTACAGCAACTAACGCGGTTAATTGCAATATAGAGGGAAAGAATTCAATTGGAACGGGGCTTGCATTGTAGTAGGTTCGGGAAGGGAAAAAGATACCAAAAAGAATGAATAGTAGAACTATTAGATATTTAAGTTTATTTTTCTTCAATATTTTATTAACCCCTAAGAAAATAATGATTGCCGCAAATAAAATTAATCCAAATGTCACCGACTTATCTAAAGTCGTATTAATTGCAGAGAGAGGTAGTATTGTTTGAAAAGTGCCAAAAATAAATCCAAAAATAAATCCAAATGTAAGAATTCTAAAATCTTTTAATTTTCCAGATTCATAGAGCAAATAGAACGTGTAAACCATACTCATTCCTAATAAGCCGATTACCAATGCCGTACTAATCTCTCCTCTAGTAAGATTGTTTCTGATTAATGAATATAAGACTAAAGTAATTAATCCTGTAAAAATTCCTGTAGGAATACTGGAGGCCAAAATATCTTTTACAAATTCAGATTGATCTGTTACTTTTTGGCGGGAAAAGATTACCAAATAACTTGGAAATGTATTTCCTACAAAACTAAAAATTAAAGTTGTTGTTGGAAAAATAGCAATCGGCATTTTAATATACGCAAAATATAATGCTAAAACTAAAGCAATAAATGCTTTTGCTGTATAGATTTTTGTACTTAGTTTTAAATTAAATACAATATTATCTCCTTCGTAAAATATGTTCGGAATCTTTTTATAATCGTTTTTTAAAAGTACAATATCTGCTACATCTCTGGTTATTTTTGATCCAGTTTCCATGGATATGCTTACATCTGCTTGCTTCATTGCTAAAACATCGTTTATTCCATCCCCAACCATTGCAACTTTTTTGCCTTGTTTTTTTAGTGCTTTAATTAATTCAAGTTTATCTTGGGGTGTACTTCTAGCAAAAATACTAAAGTTAGAAACTAATTTTTTGTAGTTTTTTTTACCTTTACTATTTAAATCTGCTTGGCTTATATCCACAGCTTCCATATTTAATCCTAGGTTTTCAATAATCTTTTTTACAGATTTTAAGCTATCTCCAGATATAACTTTTATATCTATCCCCTGCTCCATTACCTCAAGTAGAGTTTCTTTTATTCCTTTATTTAACTTTTCTTCAATTTCTACAATAAAAATATTTGTTGTAATTAATTCGTTATCCAAGTGGAAATTTTCAACATTTGTGTCGTTATCGTTTTGAATAATAAGTTTATTAAATTTAAGAATTACTAATGCTCTTTTACCTTCACTTTCTATGTTATGTACAACTTTTTCAACATCATCTTTTAATTTCTCATTTATATGTCTGTTCAAGCTTGAATAAGCACCCATTACTAATGAATTCGGTTCGGTGTCTATTTTGCATTGGATAACACTATATTTATTTTTAGAGGTGAAGGGGACTTGATCGAACTCTTCAATATTTAGTTTTTTAGTTTTATTAAAGAATTTAATTACAGAATCGAAAGTTTTATTTCTTCCAACAACTAAATTTGCACTACTTTTTATAATCTCCCCAATTAGGTTAAGATCATCTCGTGAATCTGCTGAAGTCTCTGCAAAAGCTTTATTTTTAATATCGTAAATCTTTACAACTTCCATTGCATTGCTTGTTATAGTTCCAGTTTTATCTATGCATAAAGTATCTATCCCAGCTAATTCATCTATGGACCCTTTCTTTTGAACCAAAATCCCTTTTTGTGAAAGTTTAGTAACAGAAATTATGTAGTTTAAAGAAAATAGAAATAGTAAAGTTTGTGGAATAACCAAGGTAACAATTGTAGTAATGCTAAGTACAATATCTACTTCTGCAACGTTTGCTCTAGTTAAAGATACAAAAATAATTAAAGAAAGAACTATAGATAAGCTAACAAAGAATGTAATAAATCCATTACCATATCTCTCTAACTTGCTTCTCTTTTTTTGAATATTTAAAGATTGTTTTCCAATTTTATTTAAATAGTTGTTATCGCCAATGCTTTTAACTTTGTAATAGCAATTTCCAGTTACTATAAAAGATCCAGAAAGAATTTCGTCTTTTTTACTTTTCTTTATAAAATTGGATTCTCCTGTAATTGCAGATTCATCTAATTGCAAATAGTAACTTTCAATTATTTCTCCGTCTGCTACAATCATCTCTCCTTCTGTGGCTTTAACAATATCTCCCTTTACAACTTCATCCGCAGGAATTTCTTGTTCTTTGCTGTCTCTTACTACAAAAACTTTGCGTTTAAATTCATCTTGAAGTTTATCGATTCTTTTCTTAACACGGATCTCTTCAAATGAATTTATAGTTACAGCAACTATAACAAAAGTCAAAAATACCAAAACATCGTTGTATCTCTCGAAATAATAAAGCACAATCATCAATGGCACTAGAACAAAATTCATTAAACTTAAAATATTAGCTCTGAAGATTTTAAAATATGTTGGAGCATATGCATCTATTTTATTGTTACTTAATCCTAGTCTCTTTTGTTTTTTTACTTCTGAAAGAGTTAAACCTTTAATATCCATGTAAGAATTGTATCAGAATATGTCATAAGCTGTAAGCTATAGGCGATAAGCCATAGGATTTAATCACTAGGGTTTTGAATTAAGAACTAATCAAATTCTCGAATCTGCATATTTACAAATTAATACTTCTTTACTGTATACTGGTTTTATCTGAAGTTATATACAATAAAACATAAAATTCTAAACATAAAAAACGGATTACATAGCAAAGCATTTAAATCTATGCGTAGGGTTTTCCGACTTCCAAATTTAACTCTAAAATCTTACCAGCGAATCCTCGAAATGTTTTTATTCATGACAGTTGTTTTAGCAATAGCAAACCCTGCTTTGGCACAGAGTGGAGCAAACTATGCATTGGAGAATAATGAGAATAGCATTTTCCCCGAAAATAATTTAGGACGTTCAATGTTTTGTATCCGATCACCAGAAGAAAATGCTGTATTGTCCGATGAGCAGCTACAAGGTGAACTTACAACTTTATGTGGAATAATACCGGAAACTACAGATGGAATAGGACAAATCATTACAGGATTTAAGGGGCCAGATATTGGTGCTGCTTTAGTTAATTCAGATGCTGGTGACAATACTCTACTTCAAAGTATGCTTTTGGATAATAGAGGGAGTTCATTGTTAAAGATTACAGACAATGCTACAGCAACAATAATTAATCAAAGACCAGCAAGTGCTTCTCAATATTTAGATAATAAAATATATGCAATAACTCATTTTGGAGAAGTTAAAGCACAAAGTGGAGACCCTGGACTCTATTATCCTGGTACTGGATTCGATTTATTAAGACCAGTCCAAGCATTTTGGGGTTGGTCTGTAAATATTGTTTATGGAATTTTAATTTTAATAATTATCTTCATAGCTTTTGGAATAATGTTTAGATCCAGTTTGAGTGGAGGTGCAGTTGTTACACTTCAAAATGCGATTCCTAATATAGCGTTAGCCATGATTTTAGTTCCTTTGAGTTATGCAATAACAGGATTGTTAATAGATGGAATTACTATTGGAGCGAATGTTACACACCAATTTTTACTAGGACCAGGTGCGCCTGGAAGAGATTTTTATAATAATGAACATGCAGATTTTGAAGGATTAGCAATCCCCGCAGATTGGCAGGAGGATAGGGGTTTCCATATAGACGATGCTCGGGTTTCCTGGATATACGCCTCTTCGTATATTGGTTTGAGAGATGAACTTGATGCAGGAGCTACAGGGGTTTTAACAATATTTGGTATTACAGATGGTATAGCTCAATTAGGAATATTCGATTTAAATATTGCAGGAATTATAGGAACTTTAGTTAATATTGTTTTGGGAATTATATTATTGCTAACAGGGTTTAGAATATTTGTTCTTCTCTTTAAGAAATTTGTAGTGTTTATTATCGGTCCTATAATAGCCCCTTTTGTTTTTGCAACAATTGCAATACCTGGACAAGGTTCAAAAGCAATAATGAATTATTTAAAGTTTGTGGGGTCAGGTACCCTCTACTTTATAGTTGCCTATGCAATGACACTAGTCTCAATAGTTATATCAAGTACATATTTTCAAAACAGATTAACATCTGGTTCATCGACTTCATTTGTTCCTCCCATGACAGCTTTAGAAAATATTTTTGGAGGAGGTTTGCCAGGAAGTGGTACTCCACAAACAGATATGACAGTTTTCTTTGCTGGATTAATTGCACTTGGAATATATTTATTAATACCACAAACATTAAAAAGTATAGATACACAATTGGGTGTAGATACAGGTGTTCCTAAATTCGTTAAAGACGCATGGCAAAGTAGAGCCGATAGTTTGGGTGTAGGACGTGAGTTATTAAAACAAACTGGTCAAGGAGCGAATACGTTAACCAGATCTATAACAGGAAGGAATTTGAATGGAGCCAATGGATGGGCAACTTCGGCTTATAGAAATAGAGCAAACGATTTAAGATCAAAAGTTAGTGCTATGAAAGAAAGTCAAAATGCACTAACTAGGATTGCTGGGAGAACTGTAGGTAGCTTAGCAACTGCTGGCTTAACAGCAGCAGAAAAAACAGTGGGAGGAGGAGGTGAAGGCGTAAAGACAAGACAAGGATTTAAAGAAGGAGATGCTGGAGGAGGTGAAGGAGAAACATTAAAAGTTAGTTATACATATAATGGCCAACCGATAACAGCAGGTCCTTATCCTATGGGAACGACATGGATAATTGGTAAAGTTTTAGAACTCTATAGAAAGGATATGTCAACATTGGTTTCAGGAGGTCCGTTTTCTGGTAATTATCACATGGTTCAAGTTAAAGGATACGGAATAAAGATTGAGACTGATAAATGGCAACTACCAGCTACTTTGGACTCAGCTGTAATTAATAGTGCAGAACAAGTAAGTAGAGGTGTAAGAACAAGTAATATGACCGTGGCAAAAGCACAGTCAAATCTCTTAGGCAGAAGAATAGCATCTGCACAAGGATTTAGTTATTCTAGAGACCCTGTAGGATTTAGAAATTTAGGTGGAGCAACAGAAGTTGTTCCACATAGCTTTCAGGAAGGGGCTACTTGGTTTGGCGTGGACGGATTAACTGTAGGTTCAGGATTATCAAGTGATGGAACTGCCTTTGTTAGGTTAGCAGTAGACGATAATGGAAATAAAAGATTTAGTCCAACACAAATTTCTACTTCTTCGGATAGAAAATCTGCAGATGTGGATTTGAGATTAGAATTCTATCTAAGTGATAAAAAACTTATTGATATGAAAAAAAGTGGAGATAACTATATAACTCCTTTCTTTGGCAGGTACAATGGTGCTATAAGAGATTTTGAAGTAGATAAAGATACCATTTTTAAGAAGGCTCAATCTTTAGATGGCTGGAGAGAAGTTATGAAAATTACAGAACATGAAAGTAATGTATTTAGAATTCAATTTATAATGTCAGGACAATAAGGGCTAAACTGCTTATTAGATAGGACTCTAACGCACCTTCTTCTTGTCTACACCTCTTTATTGTGATATAATATGTATATATGGAAAAGCCTGAGCTAACCCCTGCAAAAAAGGAAGATGATGACGTTAATCCCGATGTTACAAAGGCTTTAGCGAAAATCAGTGCTAATGGAGATTTATTTCAAATACCTACATTATGGTTATGTCTACTGACAATAATAACCGCCGCATTACCCGCATTACCCGGATTACAAGAACCCTTAACTTCAGATTATACAAACCATGCTTTAGAAAATTCTTTACAGATGGGCATAAATCCTGTATTACTTATAGGATGGTTAGTTTTGCATTTGATGGTTGGACAAGAAAATTTTGTTAGGAATGGAATATCTGGACCATATCAGTTTTGGACTTTTCTGGCTCCTATTATTGGCGCTGCAGCTATAGCTTCACCTAATGGAGATACAGATTTAAATAAAATAGGAATTTTAGTTAGTTGTGTAGGCTTTATTACAGTTGCTAGGTTAGCCAGCTCTTGGAGCCATTCAAATAAAATTGTGGAATCACTAGTTGATTGGGGTATGATAGCAGCTATGGAATTATTTATAATAAACTATGCGCACCAATTTATAAGTGCAATGGATGCAGAGTGGCTTTGGGAAGTTTTCATGCATATTCTACCTAGAATTTTAGAGGATATGAGCAAATAATAATAAATTATTGTTCATAATATCTTTTATTTCCTATAAACTTAGCTTGTATAATAATATATATCCAACCAGAAATTCATAGCGAAATGATAGACCCTCCCAAACCGAAAAATTTTGAACCTAGGGCTGCGGGAGTCGGTGAGAGAATTGCAGATGTATTGATCGGCAAAAACAAAAATATTTCTCTTCCTACAACAACCGAATCTAGTAATAGGGCTATAGCAGGGAAAATGGGGGTAATTCAGTTTCAAGAATCCTGGAAAGCCTTTGAACTTAACCATCAAGCTGTCTTTACTAATGAAATAATAAAAGTTTATAAAGATGGGAAGTTGGATAAATTGAAAAACATTAATATTAGAGATGTAAAGCAATTAGATAGTTTGAAAATCAAAGATCCTAAGGATCCTAAAAAGGCTGTTTTTGAAAATCCATATATTCAGCAGTTAGCAAATATCTATAAAAGTAATCCTACTTCTATTGAAGGATTAATAAATAAGTTG
>Ga0163144_10007288_pt1 | contig 24269 bp, 28 predicted proteins | sample OliLak19BULKMAT1_FD_123175 | JGI IMG/M metagenome (GOLD analysis project Ga0163144, IMG submission 123175) | Freshwater microbial mat bacterial communities from Lake Vanda, McMurdo Dry Valleys, Antarctica - Oligotrophic Lake LV.19.BULKMAT1 | ecosystem: Environmental > Aquatic > Freshwater >...
GACATTCTTGCGTCCGCCAGCAATTGCTTCGTGTGGGCGTTGTTCGATCGCGATCCGTTGCCGCGCTGGTCGGAGGATCGCGTGGTGCTGCTGGGAGACGCCTGCCATCCGATGCCGCCCTTCCAGGCTCAGGGCGCGGCGATGGCGATCGAGGATACAGTCGTGCTGGCGAAATGCCTGCAGGCGCACGGGGTGTCGGCTGCGTCGTTGAATCAGTATGAGCGGCTGCGCAAGCCGCGCACGACAAAAGTGCTGCAGAGCGCGCGGGCCAACATGGGCGTGTTCCATCGCTCCAACGCGCTGACGCAGGTGGCAACGTACGGGCCGATGCAGCTGGCGGACAAGCTGTTTCCTGACTTCGTGCGCTCGCGGCAGGACTGGATCTATGGTTATGATGTTCGCCATGTTCAGGTTTAGCGCGAGCGCCCTCTTCTTCACGGTGACACTGCTGGCGGCGTGCGGGCCGGAGGCCAAGACACGGGCTGCGTCGGATGCGGTGGTGGCTGGCGTGGCGGACAAGGGCGCAGCGTGGCCGCTGCTCCTGCGGCACTGCCTGAGTTCGGCGCATTGCGATCCTATGGGCGATTTCGGCGACGGGTCAGGTGAGGCGTCCGGCGTTGCCGGGTCGGTCACGTGGTTCTTCCAGACGCCGGAGAAGGTCGGGGAGGGGGCGCAGGACTACGGCGCCAGGGCGGAGATCAACCTGTTCGGCATGCGGGCCAATGGCGGGCCTGCTGGGCGGCCGCTGACCATCGACGAGCTGCCGGACAATCTCGGCGGGGCGCGGGCGAGGCGCACAACGCTGTCGCTCGAATACCGCGCGCCTTCGGGCGTGCTCGAGCCATACTTCATGCAGATGCTCTCGCCGCACATCACGCAGGTGGCTCAGGGCGTCACGGATGCGCGGCTCGAGATCAGGGGCGCGGACGGCGTCCTGTTCGCGACCATGGCTGCCGGCATGGAAGCGCCGAAGACGGCGGTAAATGGCGGCTATGATCCGCCGGAGTCGATGATCTTCCATGTCTCGCGTAACCTGCGGGACGAGCCGTTGCCGAAGTTGATGGCGGCACTGGAGAAGGGCGAGGCGCTGTCGGTGAAGCTGCTGGCGGCGGACGGCCGGTCGCTGCTGCAGGATGTGCTCTACACGGACGGTTTCGAAAACGCGCTGGGGCAGGCGGGCGAGGCGGCGGGCGATGAGGAGATCGCGCGCCCGATTGTGGAGCGTTGCGCGCGGCTCGCTGACACCGACGATGTTTTCTGGAAGAACGCGGACGTTACCGCCGCGCTGGTGGTTTGCGATCCGCGGCTGCCTGAGCGGCGGCGGTAGGCTACTTGGCCGCCTCTTCAACCACATCCGAAAGCGCCGCTGCGCGCCGCGTGCAGGCGGCGACAGGAATGCGCATGGCGTTTGCGGCATAGTCCTTCGCCGCCTTCTCGCCCCAGGCGAGAGACGCGCCTGCCCCTGACTCCTGAATTGCGTTCTCGGCCCTGAGCCTTGCAATTCCGGTCTCGTCGAGCGCCTGGCTATCGCGTATCAGGATCGACATCTTGTCGGGATGGGCGTCGGCCTTGATGGCGTCGAACTCGGCGCGGAGCACGCCCGCGCAGTAGAGATCGTCCTTCGCGGCCTGCGAGCCGACATTGTAGTAGTCGACGCCAGACAATTCCCAGAGCGCTTTTCCGCTGGCCTCGCTAGTTGCCGACCTCGGCACCGTGAATAACGGCAGTGTAACTGGCGGTAGCGACGGCAGGGTCACTGGGGCTAGCGCAGGAATTTCAGCCGGCGCGCTGATCGAGGGCAGGCTGGCGAGACGTTGTTCCATGATCTCGCGCTCGCTTGGCTGGGTCAGGCGCATCACGATAATGCCGCCAAACACGACGATGGCGGCAAGTCCGATAATCTGGCGAGGCTTGAGCTTGGTGAGCATTCGCGTCCTACTCGGGCATCGGGATGGCGCGGGCGCGTGTATTGCAGTCATCGAGCGAGATGCGCGGAGCGTTGGCCTTAAGGTCCTTGTCGACCTGGCTTGCGTAGGCGTCGGAGATGGCGCGCGCCTGCGTGGCGTGGATGGCCTTTTCAGTGACCATGCGATTGATGCTGGATTCGCCGATGATGAAGCCCAGCGCCTGCCGCTTGCGCAGCTGGGCCTCGTCGACCGGGGCGAGGGCGTCGGACAAGTCAGGGTTCTCGGCATAGATCAGCGCGGAGCAGTAGAGTTCCTCGCGCGCCTGCTGCGAACCGACGCCCATGAGGTCAGCCGGCAGGGGTGGTACGCCGGGCGTCAGGTTGGAGGCGGATGGCGGGGCGGGGTCGGCGGCTGCGACTGTGGCCGGGACAGGGGTGGCGTCGCGCTGCTGGCTGCCGCACGCGGCGACCAACGTCGCCAACGCCAGCACAAGCCCGCCATACGCCAGTGTCCGGATCGTCATGCTTGTAGCGCCTCCCGTTGAGCATCTGTGATAGCGCAGCTGGCAGGGGTAGCAACCGCTGCCGGCGCCGGCTCATCTACCCCCTGACTCAACTCCGCGCGAGCCTTATAGAGTCGCCGATGGAATTCTGGGTCTGGGCCAATTTCACCTTGCTGTTCCTGGCTGGCGGGCTGACGCCTGGTCCGGCAGTGATGCTCGTGACGACGGCGTCGATACGGTACGGCTTCCGGGCGTCGGTGACGCCGGCGGTGGGCATCTGCGCGGCGAACCTCGTCTGGATCGCGCTGGCGGCGTCGGGCGTGGCCCTTGTGGCCAAGGCGTTTCCCGAAGCATTCCTCGCGTTCAAGATTGCCGGGATTGCCTTCATCGTCTGGCTGGCGTGGAAGACCGCCTTCGGCACGCCGGTGGACCTGTTGCGTCGCGAACTTCCTCCGCGCGCCAAGCTGTTCGTGCACGGGGTCGGGCTGCAGCTCGCGAACCCTAACGCGCTGGTCTATTTCGGCGGCCTGCTGCCGACATACTTCAATCCCGATCACGACATGACCCCGCAAGTGCTGATCAGCATGGCGACGGTTACGGTGTGCGAGATGTTCGGGCTGATGGTCTATGCCTCGGGCGCGGATGCACTGGCGAGGCGGTTCCAGTCTCAGGCGTTCGCGACAGGCTTTTTCAGAATCGCGGCGCTGACGATGGTCGTGTCGGCGGGGTTTGCCGTCTATCTCACCTGGGCGACGACGGGGCGATAGGTCGGTTGGGCGACAGGTCAGTCGCCCATCTGGCCGTTGCGCACGGGCAGGTCGAGCGGACGGACGTCAGGCGGCGTGTCGCCGCGCGAGGCGGCGTTGACGAGGCAGCGATCGCGCTGTGCGGGGTCGTTCTCGTTGTGGGCGAGGCAGACCTGCTGCTGGGTCAGTTCGGCCTCTGGCCCGCCGGGCGTCGAGCAGGCGGAGGCGGCCAGTGCAAGGAGCAGGACGGGAAGGGAGAAACGCATCATCATGTCTTTTCCTCTACTTGCTAGCTGAGCGCGTGGACTAGTGCGGCGGGGCCACAAGCGGCCGGTCTATCAGCACCGCCAGCAGAAGGGCAGGCGCGCCGATCGCTTCCCACCCATGACTCGTTCCGCGCTGGATCACGATCTGGCCGGGCCTCAAGCGGGTGCGGCCCGTGTCGAGAACGAGATCGACCTCGCCCTGCAGGAGGCAGATCACATCGAGCGATTCCGTCCTGTGCATGGCGGGCGATTTCGATTGGTCGGTGAGGTGATCCTCGGCGTCGAATGAGGTAAAGCGCGCACGTGCGGCAGCGTTGAGCTGTTCGCGGGGCACGCCAGCGGGGGGCGGCGGGATCACGAACCAGCGGACTTTCACCTTGCCGGTCGCGGGCGACAGCACGCAGCGATCCGGGCCGAGATCGTGGGTGCTGCGCGGGTTCAGCGGGCCGAAGGCGTCATCTTGCCAGATGTCGAACAGCCCGCCGAGGGCGGGATCGCCATTCGTTGTGGAGGGCGGACCGTCGATAATCACCACGCTGTCGCCCGAGGCGTCGTCGGCGGTGATCACGCGGCGCATGATGCTGGCTAAGTCTGTCATGTTCTCGTCCCGCAATGAACGCTCAGTCTAGCACCTTGCGCTTCGCCGCACAGGACGATTGTGCGGGCGTCAGGCAGGAACGCGTTTTTTGCCCCGCCTGGCTTCCAGCTTCTGGATTTCCTTGTGCCGTGGACAGCGTACCTCGTGATCGTTGACCATGCCCATGGCCTGCATCACGGCGTAGACGATGACCGGCCCGCAGAACTTGAAGCCGCGCTTCTTCATGTCCTTTGAGATCTGTTCCGACAGCGGCGTCTTGGCCTGGACATTGCGCCAGTGGTCGAGCTTGCTCACGATCGGCTTGTTGTCGACGAAGCTCCAGACATACTCGGAAAAATCTTCGCCGCGTTCCGTCATGTCGCAATAGAGCCGGGCGTTGCGGATGGTGGCCGCGATCTTGATCGGGCTGCGGATGATACCGGGGTTCTTCATCGCGCGGTCGATGCGCTTCTGAGTCCAGCGCGCGACCCTCTCGGGCTCGAAGCCATCGAACTCTTCGCGCATGGTCTCCCGTTTGCGCAGGATGGTGATCCACGAAAGTCCCGCCTGATGCCCGTCGAGCTGGAATTTTTCCCAGAGTGCGCGGCTGTCGCGTTCGGGCACGCCCCATTCGGTGTCGTGATAATCGCGATACAGTTCGTCGCTTGCGGCGGCCCAGCCGCACGGGATGTCGTCAAGCCGTTTCATCTGGGGAGCTTCTTCATCAGGCTTTCGTTTCACGAGCTTCAGCAAGGGCGGCGAGTTCGCCGGCGAGCCATTGCGGGTGGTGTATCACGACGGGAGCGCCGTCGGCCGACAGGGTCTCGCCCTTTGCTTCAGCCTCGGCGAGCCGGTCTATGCGCAGGCGGACGAGGGCGGCACCGCCGGAAATCGACGTCAACAGCCCGATCTCGAACTCGCCGGCCAGCACGGGCGTTCCAGGTTGGGCGCCTGTCGCGACGCTCGTCGTCAGCGTGCGGCGCCTGGCGGTTCCGCGGCGTTTCATGCGTGAGGCAACTTCCTGGCCAACGAAGCACCCTTTTTTGAAATCGACGCCGTTCAGCAGGTCCATGTTGATGTCTGCCGGAAAGACGCTCTCCGCGCCAAAGTCGGCGCCCTGCTCCGGCACGCCCGCCGCTATACGGGCAGCATGATACGGCGCAGGATCATCGCCCGGCCTGCGTGGACCGATGCGGCGGTGCGGGGCGAGGGTCGAGCGCGGATCGGCTGCACCTTCGAAGACCGTGACGCCGAGGTCGTCATGCTGCGCTATCACGACGGCAGCGCGTAGCTTCATCAGGGTCAGCCGCTTGACCAGCGCCGGCGCAGCGACTGCGGCGCAATCGAGCAGGATGGCGTCCTCGCGGCGCGTGATCAATGCATCCGCAATCACCTTGCCCTGCGGCGTCAGCAGCGCGCCATAACGGAAAGTTTCGTCCTTCAGGCCGAGCGTTGACGCCGTGAGGATGCCGTTCAGGAAAGGCTCCGCGTCGGCGCCGCTAACCGAAATGATCGTGCGATCGGCGAGGAAGAGTGGTTGCTGCATCTGTGCTCGCTGGCGAAATTGTTGCACGGCGAAAGGCGTGCGCGTCGTCGGTCTGAACTCTATGTCAGGGCCTGGGGGCTGTCTTTTCAAGCCATCACCATTGTGCAATACGTACGCGGTCGAATTTTGAACAGGTTCGGGTTGCTCTCCTTGCTCTAAATGACGGTATTCCGTCGGATTGAGCTCCGGATCTGGCCTTCCGAACAGTCTGGTTTGACGGCCCCCGGGGACGCGGCTGCAAGCGTTCTCTAATCCTTCCGCGGGTCCCCCCGGCCCCGCGGATGCCTATCGAAAGACTAGATCTACATGGCTACCGGTACTGTTAAATGGTTCAACGAGCAAAAGGGCTACGGCTTCATCCAGCCGGAACAGGGCGGCGCGGACATCTTCGTGCACATCTCGGCTGTCCAGCGTGCGGGTCTCGCCGGCCTCAACGAAGGCCAGCGCGTGAGCTTTGAACTCGAGAAGGACAAGCGCTCCGGCAAGATGGCCGCGACGCAGCTGCAGCCCCTCTAAGCGGGCGCGAAGCCGTCCTCGCGGACGGCAACATCGCAAAAACTTCGAAACGGGTCGGCCTTGGTGGCCGGCCCGTTTTTCATTGGGCGTTGAGCGCCGAGGATGTCAGCTGAGATTTTCGTCCACCAGCCCGCGCGCGCTGAGCTGCGCCGCCAGCGCCGTGCCCGGACCAACACAGACGCGTGTCCAGCCCCTGGCGCCGAGACGCTCAAGCGCCGCCTCAAAAGTCTCGTCGCGCAGCAGGTCGAATTCGCCGTCATAGGTCGATGTATCCGTGTCTATGGCGAGCCAGGGGTGGCCGGTGGCGACGTGCCTGAAGAAGCCGGCGTTGAGCGCTTCAGCTTCGGCGCGCATCAGGCCGGTCTCAACCGTGATGCCCGAGGCTGTGAGACGACCGGCGCCGTGCGCGCCAAGCGGGTGAGGGTCGGCGCAAGCGATAACGACGCGCGCGGCACCGGCGCCAAGCAGGAGTTGCGAGCAGGAGAAGGAACCGCCTGAGCGCTTGTTGCACGGCTCCAGCGTCACATAGGCTGTGGCGCCTTCGGCGCGTTCACCAGCTTGAATGAGTGCGATCTCTTCAGCATGAGGACGGCCGCCATTGCCGGTGGCGCCTTCGCCGATGATTGCGCCGTTCGAGACGATCACGCAGCCGACGCTTGGGTTAGGTGATGTCCTGCCCAGCTGCGCGCGCGCCAGTTCGAGTGCGCGCTGCATGAAGCGCAGGTCTTCCACAGAAGGACCGGCGCTCATGACTCAGACCTTTGGCAGAGGCTTGGCGCGCGCAGCGTCGAGATAACGCGCGGCCTTCACGTGGAGCACGCTGTCGAGATCAATCAGCAGCGGATTGCCGGTGGGAATCTCGACTTCGGTGATCTGGCTGTCAGGCACTTTGAAGAGGTGTTTCACGATGGCGCGCAGGCTGTTGCCATGAGCGGCGACCACGATGTTCTCGCCGGCCTTCAGCTTCGGCGCGATCTCGGCGTCCCAGTAGGGCAGCACGCGGTCGAGCGTGGTCTTGAGACTTTCAGTACTGGGTATCGCGAGGCCCTGATAGCGGCGGTCCTTCGACAGATCGAATTCGCCGCCGGCCACCATGTCTGGCGGCGGGATGTCGTAGGAGCGGCGCCAGACCTTGACCTGATCCTCGCCATGCTTGGCCGCCGTCTCCTTTTTGTTGAGACCGGTGAGGCCGCCATAGTGCCGTTCGTTGAGATGCCAGTCCTTGATCACGGGCAGCCAGAGGCGGTCCATCGTGTCGAGGGCGAGGTAGAGCGTGCGGATGGCGCGGCGCTGGACCGACGTGTAGGCGCGGGTGAAATCAACGCTGGTTTCCTTGAGCAGCCTGCCGGACAGGCGCGCTTCCTCCTCGCCAACAGGGGTCAGGTCGACATCCCACCAGCCGGTGAACCTGTCCTCCAGGTTCCACTGGCTTTGTCCGTGCCGCACCAGCGCGAGTTGCGCCATCATTCTGCTCCCGCCAAAACACTGCGGGTTCTGAAGCACGTCCGGACGCAGCGGCCAAGCCTCTTCGCACCGGAGGGTGCGGTGCTCCTGCTATCTCGGGGTCGCGGCCACCAGGAAATCGTCGGCGACCTGCGCGCCGGGATTGTTCTCGCGCCGCTTGTAGGCTTCGAGCAGGGAGGCGTAGGGCGGGGCGTACTGCCAGCCGTTTGCGGCGGTGTTCAGCTTGATCTCGAAATGAAGGTGCAGCGTCGTCGGGGTGCCGCCGAAATCGTTCGAGACATAGCCGATCACGTCGCCCTTCCTGACTGTCTGGTTGGTCGCGACCTTCAGCTTTTTCATGTTGAGGTGGAGGTAACGATAGATCCGCCCGCCGGAATCGGCGCGCAGCGTGATCGTGTAGCTGCCGACGTTGGAGATGACGCCATCCTCGACTGCGACCACTTCATAGCGGGCGCGATCGGCGGCCTTCACGGCGCGCTCCAGCTTGCAGCCTTCGGGGGTGCCGACGCGGATATCCTGGCCGAGATGGACGCCGGTCTTCACGCACCAGGGCGTCGTGTTGGTCGTCGAGCGGCTCTCGCAGTAATTGTCACGCCATGGTGCGGTGAAGTTGCGTGTGTCGCACTGGTCGCCGCCCTTGATCCCGCCGCCATAGCGATAGACCTGTGTCTGCGCGACAGCAGGCGCGTTCTTGATCGGGAACAGCATGTCCGGGACGAGCACGGCCGCCTCGTTGGAGCCCGTGCCGCTCGATGGTGCGAGATTGCCCGGACGGAAGAAATAGAAGGATGCAGCCACGGGCGCTGGTGTCGGATCCGGCACCGGTGTCGGTGTCGGTGTCGGAGCCGGCGTTTCAGGCGTCGTCGGTGTGCTGGGTTCGGTTGGCGTCGGCGTCCCCGGCTCCTCGTAAGGCGGCGGGATCAGGACGCCGTCATTCGAGCCCGGCTCGCTCGGCACGGGCAGGGGCGGAAGCGGGTCGCCCTCGACACTTTCGAGCGGCTTTCCGTCCCCGGTGTCGATGGCGGGGTTCTCCGGGATCGTCTCGGGGAAGGGCGTGCCGTCCGCCGGCGCGCCCGTATTCGCATTGGGGTTCGGCACGCCGCCCGCGCCGGGGTCAGCCGGGTTTACGGGATCAACGGCGTCGAGCGGCGGAGGCGGAGGGGGCAGGGTTGGATCTTCCGGAACGGCTTCTTCCTTCGCGGCGATCTCGACCCATGGCCAGAGCAGCACGTTGTTCGCATCGCACGCCCCAAGCAACGCGACGCTCGCCAGCGCGACCAGGCCGGACTTCACCGAGGACCGTTTCATCCCACCACTCCCACTTATCGTCCCATTTGCCCTGGCCATTTGCCCTGGCCATTTGCCCCGGCTGACTGCCTTCGCGCGACGACCCTAGCGCGACTGCGCCACGAAAAGGCCTTCAGCGAATTCCTTGGCCTGCACTTCGGTGATGCAGCCCTCCGGACTGTCGACTTCGCGGCATTCGAATTCGATCAGATAGTCTGCGCCATACCGCGAGAACGCCAGCTGTGCGCCGGCTTCAACTGTCGTGAACTTCATCTCGGTCTTGTCGCCAGCGGGCGGTGAGCCAGCCTGATAGGCCTTGCTCGAGCCGTTCACGATCACGTCGTAGCGCGGCAGGTGATAGGTTGCGAAATACCCGTCCTTGGTGACGCGCGGGGGCGTCGGGCGCTCGCTGGCCGTCTGCACGATGACGGGCAGCAGCATTGGCACGGTCAGCGGATCGCTGCCGACGGATTGCGGGATCACCACGTCTGAGGGTCTCGCTGCGGCGTCAGCGCGTGCGGTAGCCCAGTCGATCTGTCCGGCGACGGGGGGAGGACCGGCGGAAGCAGGCTGCACGACCTGGTCTTCGGTCGTCGCGGCCGGCGCGGTTGCGGCAGGTGCTGCGGGCTGCTCCTCCGTGCATGCGGCGGCGATGGCGAGCAGGCCAAGGCCGCCCAGAAGCATGGATCTCATCATCGTCCTCCGGGTTGAGCCGTCATGTTGGGCTCCGCATAGGAAACATCGGCTGCGGCACCCAGCCTGGCGGCGATCGCGCGCATGGCGGCCGGGCGCTGGGCGGGCTGCACAGAGCCATCGTGAACCAGCACCAGCTCGTTGGAATAGGTGACGCGGTCCAGGCGTAGACCAGCGAATTCAGGCCGCGCGGTTTTCCAGGCGTCAAACTTCGACTTGGCTGCCCCCTCGTCACGCCAGAAGGCGTCGATGATGTCCTTCACGCGGCCGTCGTCCTTGAACTTCACGACGATCTCGATGCCGCCCTGCACCGCGCCTGCAGCGCCGGGCTGGTTCTGCATTTGGGGTAGGCCGATCACGGGTGGCAGCGAACCTTCAGGCGCGGGAGCTGGCGACGCGGCGGCCGGAATTTCGGCGGGCCGCGTGGGGTTCTCGGGGGAGTTCGCGATCAGGGATACCCCGACAATGGTCGTGATGATGCCGATCGCCGCCGCAGTCGGGCCTGCGGCCTTGAGGCGGTTTTCTCCACCGTCGATACGCGGTGCGTCTGTCACGGCCACTGTCCCTCTCCTCCTGGAACATATCCCGGCGGTATCAGGGCTTTGCACAGCCCGCGCGCCGGAAAAACATGTCCCCCGTTCATAGAACGCCTACTGAAGCTGAGCGTTCGCCAGGTTCAGCATTCGTCCGCCACATGGCCGATAACACATGTCCGCCGAACCCGGGATGGGCGTTGAGCCGGGGTAGGCCGTGCAGGCACCTGAACACTGCATGTTTGTGCGCGGGATCGTCGCCTGCAGGAGCCTCGTTTTCAGTTCGGATGGCACAGCGGCGGGGAATTTCGCCTTCAGCAGGACCAGCGCCGCCGAAACATGCGGCGCCGCCATCGAGGTGCCGTTCTCGAAAGCATAGAAGCACTGGGCGACCGTCGCGCCGGGCTTTGCCGGGTCGATGCAGTTCTTCATGAACTTGGTGGACAGGATCCCGTCCGGGCGGCCGTCCTTGTCGTCATCGCGCGCCATGTCGCCGCCGGGCGCCATGATCGACACGTTGGCGCCGAAGTTCGAATAGGGCGTCAGCTGTCCGCGCGCATCGTTGGCCGCCACCGAGATGACGTTCTGGCATCCGCCCGGCGCAAAGTACTGCGTATCCACACGGGCATTGCCCGCCGCCGAGACAACGATCGCGCCGGCCGCCACTGCGTCGTTGATTGCCGCCTGCATCGAGGCGGGGCAGGGGCCGAACAGGCCGATCGACAGGTTGATGATGTCGGCGGGTTTTGAATTCCACACTTCCTTCGCGCCATCGCGCGCCGGAACTGCGCCTGCGGCCCAGCGGATCGCATCGTTGATGTCCGACAGCTTGCCGCCGCAGCGGCCGAGTGCGCGCACGGGGACGATGGTGACGTTCCATGCGCCGCCCGCGACGCCGGCCGCGTTGTTCGTCGCGGCGACGCCAATCGTGCCCGCGACGTGCGTGCCGTGGAACGAGTCCGAGAGCGTTGCATCGTCCGGATTGCACTTGTCGCCCGGGTCATTGGGATCGGCATCGCGCCCGTCGCCGTCATTGCCCATGATCGGGTCCGACACCATGTCGTAGCCCGGCGCCAGGTTGGGCGAGCCCTTGATGTCGGGGTGGTTCATCTGAATTCCGGTGTCGACGACGGCGACAACGACGTCGCGCGATCCTGTGTCCTTCGCGCGGTCCCAGAAGGTGCCGAAACCTGCGCCGCCGGCCGACTGGCCGGCCGCTGCGCCGTTCTCGCGGAAATGCCACTGCAGCCCATAGAGCGGATCGTTCGGACGCAGGCCCGCCGTCACGGTCGCCGGCTTCTGAGCAGGCTTGCGCAGCATCTGGTTGGTGAAAATGTAATCCTTCTCGACGTACTCGTACTCGCCGGTCTGCATCAGCACTTTGACGACGCATTCCGTCGCAAGCACCGGGTCGAGCTTCATTTTCTCGATGTCCGGTGCGCCCGCGCATTCCTGGCGGTCGTCGCGTTTCTGCGGAGCGAAGAGCGCGCGCATGGACTCGATCTTGTCGAGGTCGACGGCCCCTGCGCGAAGCTGTGTCGGGTTGACGCCGATGGTGATGCGCATCTGCCCGCCCTCGCCAGGCGTGACAATGCCGGAGAGGCCAAGACGCTCAAGTGTTTGTCCCGCCTTGTCGCGTGCTACGACCGCCTGATCGACGGCGAGCCGCGCGCGGACCTGCAGCGGCTTGGGCAGCGGGGCGGTCGCGTCCGTGACCTTGCGCGAGACGGCGTCGCCGATTGATTGTGCGGTCAGGCTGTTGGCCTTCATTGTCTCCTGCGCCGACTGGCGCGCCCGACGCAGCGCGTCGGCGTCAATTTGCACGCCCATGTCGCGGACGGCTTCCTTCAGCGCCTCGGGCGCTGCGACCTGCGCCTGGCGGCGAAGCTCGTTCGTGGAAGGCAGCTTGATTTCGGCGCGTGGCCGGATGATCCCGGGCTTCATGATGGCCGGAGCGCCATCCTGCGTCGCGCGGCTCGCTTCGGGCGAGGATGCGACGGCACTTGCCGGTGGCGCTTCCTGCACGGGCGCTCCAGCCGCGGCCGCGGCAGATTCAGGTAGCGGCGCGTCGTCGGTGTTCATGACGCTGATGTCGTTGGTCGGCGCGGTCGACATGCTGAACCCTGCGTCCACCACTGGTTCTGAAATCTCGACCCTTGGTTTGGCGATGACAGAGCCAACCGCGTAGAAGCGCTGGGTCTGGAGAAGTTCGTCGACGTCGATCGCCGTGAGTTCGATGGGTGCCTGCATCGGACCGAAAAGGGCGCGGTCGTCAACCGAAGCGGACGCCAGAATCTGCTCGTCGGTCAGGACGAGCACGGGCGGTTCGGCCGGGGCGTCGCCCGTGATCTGCGAAATCGCCTCGCCAGCGAGCTTTCCGGCTTCTTCAAGCCTGTCACACCCCGCCATGATGGAAAGAGCCGCCGCAAGGGCCGCACCCGTCAAATACCGCGAAATCGTCATCGCCCCACTCCACGCCTCACCATGTCGACTGCTGTTTACCATGCCATTGCGACATCGCTAATCCAGCTTCGCATTGTTCAGCAGGCGAGACGAACAGGCTGACATTGTGTCGGAGCCGCCTCAATTGGTCCCCAAAGAGCCCCATGACCGCCCTCGCGCGGTGCAACCGGAGGGATTGTCATTCGTTCCAGGTGGCGGGCCAGGGGTGCCCGCCTTCGCGAACACGGGCACGAATGATGCAGGAGCGGGTCATGGCCAACAGCTCAAACGGCAAAACCCTGACCCGTCTGATAGCTGTGCTCTTCATGGGTCTGGCTTTCGCCGGTTGCGCCCTGATGCTCAGTTCGGGCAGCGAATCCCTGTTCGCAGACGGGTATTACGGTGGCAGCCAGCAGACAGCCGCGCGCTGACAGGGCTCGCGCCGTCTAGTCGCCAAGCGCGACAAGCGCTGCCGAAACACTCAGCACAAGTGCAACCGGCGTCATCACGAGACGCTCAGGCAGACTGCGCGAGATGGCGTTCATGACGATCCCAAGCCCCATATAGCCTGCGATGATCCACGCGCCGACGCGTGCGATCTCCCGAGCCGGCAGGACGGCAATCAGACCCGCACGCTCAAGTATGAGGGTTGCGAAGACTGCATAAACCAGGATGGAGATGAGGCTGCCGATCCGGAACGCAGTCGGAAGCCGCTCGTGTCCTCCGCCCCATGCCAGGCGGCCCAAAGGCGCACCGGCGGCAAGCGTCAGCTGGAAAACGCCCAGCAGACCGATTGTGACCAAAAAGACGAGGGCGGCTGGCTGGCTCAGCATCATGGGCATCTTGCGCGCGCAGTGTTCAGCGCACAACTGCCGCAGCGTGAACTTGAACGCACGCATGACGGACCATATCGTCCACGCCTCGCGCGGAGGTTTACATGCCTGACATCGCCATCACTCAGCGTTTCGAGGCCATCACGCGGTCCGGTGGGGGCGATCCTGCGGCGCTCGCTCGCGCCGCGAAAGGAGGCAACATGGTTGCTGCGGCGGACCTCGCAGCGTTGCTGACCAGGGCAGGCTGGGTGGAGCCCCGGACGATCCTCGATGTCTATGATGCGACCGCCGCCGGATGGTTCGGCGATGATGCCCGCCCCGTCGATCTCACTGGCGGAAGCGGTACGGTCGCGCCGGAGCTGTGGCCGAACTTCTGGGCCTTCATCGATGATCCGGTGAAGACGGATGCAGGCACGTTCACGCTTCGCACCGCGGCGCTGGGGAAGTTCGTCGATGCGGGCTTTGCACGACGCGCAGGCGAGGCGAGCCTCGCCTACCCTGGCGTGCCCGCCGCCGTGGCGCAGGGATGGCCACAACGATTCACGATGGCTGAACTCGCTCAGTGCCCTGACGGGTCGCTGGGCAATGAATTTCGTCGCCAGATCGTCGACAACAATTTCGATCTTGAAGTCCTGGACCGTGATGCGCTGGGGCTCGCGAACCTGCCGCCGCCGCTCGACTATCTCAACGTGCGCATTCTGCAGTGCCACGACCTCTGGCACATTGTCGGCGGCTATCACACGACGGCGCTGCACGAAGTCGGCATCTCGGCCTTCCAGCTCTCGCAGTTCGGCCACAACTATTCGGCGCAGTTCCTCGCCTTCATCGTCGCCAAGGCCGCGATCAATCGGCCCGAAGGACTGGCGCTGCTGATGGAAATCACTCTCGGCGCATGGCGCCATGGCCGCGCCACGCCGCAGCTTCTCGGGGTCGACTGGCAAGATGTATGGAGGGAGACGACGGACACGGTGCGCCAGCGTCTTGGTGTTTCTGCCTATGTGTCGCCCGTGCCGCCTGACCTGGTTGAACAACTTGAGCGTGCCGGGATGGCCTGAGGGTCAGTCCTCTTCCGCGTTCATCACGTCCATTTCCTCGTCCGACCAGCCGAAATGGTGGCCGAGTTCGTGGATCACGACGTGGGCGACGAGCTCTTCCAGTGCCAGACCCTCGGTCGCGGCCCATTCGTCGAGAATGGGCATCCGGTAAAGCCAGACCATGGGCGGGATCTGCGACGGCGCCGAGACCTGCTCCAGCGTCAGGGCCACGCCTGAATAGAGGCCGGTCAGCTCGTAGGGGTTCTCCATCTTCAGGGACCCAAGCGTCTCGTCATCGGCAAAGTCCTCGACCTTGATGGCGACGGCGCGGGCGGGCGTGCGAAACGGTTCTTCCAGCGTGTCGAGGGCTGCGCGCGCCATAGCGGCGATGTCGTCGAGGGAAGGGGCGGTGCCCCAGCTTGTGCGGGCGGGTTCTGGGTTGCTCATGGCCGGCTTGTAATCCACGTTTGGGCAAACCGGAACGACGTGACGCGGTCAGGATTGCAGGGAAGACCTTCCCTTTTTGCGTGAGTTAAGCTTTGTACCGGCCAAGACGTTCCCGGAGAATCCGCCTTGTCCATGTCCTTCGAAGGCCTGCGCAACCTCGCAACCACGATGCGCATCTACCAGCGAAACAAGCAGGACCGCAAATGGGAGCCAGAGGCCCCCTACATGAAGGAAGTCGTGAAGCCGGGCGACATCTGCCTGCATTTCGGCGGCTCGGACGGGCGCCACTCCTACCTGTTGTCGCAGCATATCGGCCCGAAGGGCGTGGTCCACGTCTACGAACCGTCGAACTATTCCTACGCGATCATGACCCGCCTGCTGCGCTGGCACAGGCTGAAGAACGTGATCCCCCACAATGCAGCGATCGGGTCGGCTGAAGGCTCGATGGTCCTTTCCGTACCGAAGAAGATGTCGGGCCACCTTGGCCGCGCCTACGGAGTGGTGACTGATCGCGGCTGCACGGCGTCCGACGAGATGCTCGCCACCGGCAACCGCACCGAATTCGTCGACCAGCCCACCGCGGTTGTTTCCCTCGACAGTCTGATGGCGGCTGAAAAACTGCCGCGCGTAGACTTCATCCGCTGCGACGTCGAAGGTGCCGAGATACGCTTTGTCGAGGGCGGCAGGAAGACGATCGAGCGCGACCTGCCGAGCCTGCTGATCGAGATCCACCCGTTCTCGCTGCAACGCAACTTCGGCTCATCCGGCGAGGATGTGCGCGACTATTTCATCAGCCTCGGCTATCGCATGTGGCAGCTCAACGACGACAACTCGCACATGTTCGAGTCGACGCAGATCGATCCGAAGCGCCGCTGGAAGGACTATTTCCTGATCCATCCGAGCCGCGGGCCGAGCCTGCCGGACGGCATGTTCAGGAAGGCTTTTACGAACTGATTTGCCTCCCGCGGGTTCGTGCGCGATAAATAGAACCTAACAGGAACTCTCCGCGCAGCCGATGTCGATCGTTTCTCTTGTCGCGAACAGCTTCGGCGAGCCCGTCCCCAACGGCCGGGCGTCCGAAATCATGCGCGGCGTGCAGTTGATGTTTGCAGAGCTCGGGCTCGCCTCGCTTGCGGAGGTCACGCTTGCAAATGGCCGACGCGCTGATGTGATGGCTGTGGGACGGCGCGGCGAGATCGTGATTGTCGAGGTGAAGTCCTGTCTCCAGGACTTCCGCACGGACCAGAAATGGCCGGAATACGCGCCCTACTGCGACCGCTTCTATTTCGCGATCGACTGCGACTTTCCGAAGGAGCACATCCCCCAGACGTGCGGTCTGCTGGTTTGCGACGGGTTCGGTGGCGCGGTATTGCGCGAGGGGGAGGCCCCGCTCCTGTCAGGCGCACGACGCAAGGCGGTGACCCTGTCGTTCGCGCGTCTGGCTGCGGCACGGCTCATGCGGGCAGGGGAACGGGGGCCGGCTGCCGCCGAGCCCGCCATCGACGAGGTCTGATCGTCAATGCCGCTGCAGTATCCCATCGCCGCCAATGCCCTTGAAGCGCTCGACGCCGACACTGGCGCGCGCACGGCGGGCGAAGCGCGCGAGCTAGCCAAGCGGCCCGTGACGCTTGTGATCGACTGGGTGCGGCCGCTGCCTGCCGAGCGCGAGGCCATGCAGGCGAAGGCCGACGCCGGCGTCGCCCGGGGCTTCGTGCAGCTTTACGAGGACGCCAGGGGACACCCCGTGATCGCGGTATCCTACTGGAAACCGGACCCCGCAGACGCGGTGAAACCGCGGAAAGCGAGGACGAAGGCTGAAGAGCCGTCGCAGCCCGCCCCCGATCCCGCCCCCGCCGAGGATCACACTGACGACCTCTACTTCACCAAGCCCGGCATGAAGGCGAAGCGGAAGCCGAAAGGTCGGGACCCCAACCAGCTCGACCTGTTCGGCCCAGACCAGAAGGGTGCCGAACACACCGATCCCCACAATCCCGGTGTGGTCATCGTCGACGAGGAGGGCGATGGCGCGTCATTCGGCGGCGTCGATCAGTCCACCTAACGGCTTCACGTTCGTTGCGCGACGTGCGTACAAGCGAGGGCCGACAGATCAGCCTGCGGCGGGCCAAGCCAGGCGACAGGATCGGATGGGCGGCAAAGGCAACAGCAAGCCTGCAGGTGAAACGCTTGGCGATGCTGAGCGCACCCGCTTTGCCGACCTGCTCGTCGCCGTGGCGGAGCGGCAGGATCGCCAAGCGTTTGCGGAGCTTTTCGCCTATTATGCCCCGCGCGTTAAGTCCTACTTGCTGCGTCTTGGCGCAGATAGTGCGCTGGCCGAGGAGATCGCGCAGGACGTCATGGTGACAGTCTGGCGCAAGGCTGGACTGTTTGACCGTGTGCAGGCTTCGGTCTCGACATGGATTTTCCGGATCGCGCGGAATCGCCGGATCGACCTTTTCAGGCGCTCGAAGCGGCCTGAGCTCGATCCTGAAGAGGAAATGATCCTTCCTTCCGGTGTCGAGGCGCCTGACGCCCGCATCGAGGCCATGGAAACGGAGGCGCGGGTCCGCGCAGCGATGAAGGACCTGCCGGAAGAGCAGATTCTCCTCCTGAAGCTCGCGTTTTACGAAGGGTTGTCTCACAGCGAGATCGCGGCCCGGCTTGGCGCGCCGCTGGGGACGGTGAAGTCGAGAATACGCCTGGCGTTTGCAAAGATGAAAGTGCGGCTTGGCGATGAGTGAGGCGCGACATGATCCGCTGGAGAAACGCACGCGTATCACTGGCAGGACGGGATGTTTCTGACGGATGCGGAGATGATTAAGGTCACGCAGCAAGCTGAACTGAACGAGTCGACCCTGGCCGCCCTGGCCTCGGGCCGCGCGGAGCCCGCGCTCGACCTTTTCCTGGATGTCCTCATGAAGATGAGGGGCATATTGGAATCCGAGGGCGAGGTCATTTCCGGCGTGGCGCTCGAAGGCGAAGATCCGGCTGAGATGTCGGTCGATGCGCTTGCCATGGCGTTCGCAGCGATCGAGCGTGGCGGCCTGGCCCGTCAGCGCGCACTCGCCTATCCCGAGTTGTCCGTATTGCCTGCGAGGCTTCGCGAGGCGATTGCATCTGCCGAGAGCCGGTCAGGCTGGAAAACGATTGGCCTTGGCATCCGCACCCTCGATCTCGGAGCGGCCGGCGAGCTGAAGGCGGAGATTGTCAGGGTAGCACCCGGCATGACGGTGCCACGGCATACGCACAAGGGCCGCGAGCTGACACTCTGCATCCATGGCGAGTACATGGATAGCGGTGCCGTCTATGGTCCGGGCGATTTTTCGATCCGGGATCCGAGCATTCATCACGAGCCCAAGGCGCTCGAGGGCGCGCCCGCCTATGCTTTGGCGGTCACTGACGCTGGCCTGAAGTTCGATGGCCTGCTCGGCGTGTTCCAGAAGGTGTTCGGTCTCTAGCGAAGCGCGGCCGGCACTTGGCGCCGCGTGACAGGGGCGCCGTGACAGGGGCGCCGTGACAGGGGCGCCGTGACAGGGGCGCCGTGACAGGGGTGCCGTGACAGGGGCACACTGAACCGCTACCAGCCGCGGCATGCCGCCTGCGCCAACCCAATCCCCCAGACCCACCGCCGGATGGCAGAGCCGACTTGCCGCCGCCGAACTCGTTCTTGCCGCAACGGACGGCAAGGCTGATTTCGACATCGCCATGGGTGCAAGCCGGACCTTCGACAGGCTGGAAGGCCCGGACCGAGGCTTTGCACGCGCGATGTCAGGCGCGGCTTTGCGTGGTCTTGGCCGCATCGACTGGGCGCTTGGCGGGATGGTGCAGCGGCCGCTTGCCGACATCGAGCCGCCCCTGCGCGCCTTGCTGCGCGTCGGCGCAGCGCAGCTCTGGATGCTCGGTGTCGCCGAACACGCCGCAGTGTCGGCAACCGTCGAGGCCGCGCGCCAATGGCATGATGCCCGCCGCGGCGGTGGCCTGATCAACGCTGTTTTGCGTCGTGCAGCTCGTGAGCGCGACGCGTGGGACGCAGCGCCTGTCACCGCAGTGTGGCCTGACTGGCTCGCGGCGAAGCTCAGGTCGGCGATCGGAGCGGGCAGCGCCGACGCGATGGCGCTCGCCCAACTCGACGAGCCGCCCATCGACATCTCGCTGCGCGCGGGCGTGGACGCTGTGACCTGGGCCGAGCGTCTCGAAGCAGACATCCTCCCCGGGGGCTCGCTCCGGCTTCATGGTGGCGGCGCGATCGCAAACCTGCCGGGCTATGCCGAAGGCGCCTGGTGGGTACAGGATTCAGCTGCGGCGCTTCCTGCGCGCCTGCTTGGCGACGTTGCCGGCAAGGCAGTCGCCGATCTCTGCGCCGCACCAGGAGGCAAGGCGATGCAGCTGGTCGCCATGGGCGCAAAGCTTTCCGCAGTCGACCTCTCGCCGCAGCGGGTCGCCCGCCTGCGCCAGAATTCAGAGCGGGCGCGCCTGCCGATGGACATCATTGTGGCAGACGCGCGCACATGGCGCCCTGCAGAACCGCTCGATGCAGTGCTGCTAGATGCGCCATGTTCGGCGCTCGGTATCATCCGGCGCCATCCCGAGGGCATCTGGCGCCGGGATCCGCGCGACTTCGTCCGCTTTCCTGCTGTGCAGCGCGCCCTGGTCGAGGCGGCCGGTGAGATGCTCAAGCCCGGCGGCCGGCTTGTATACGTGGTCTGCACGCCGACGCCCGAAGAGGGCGTCGAGGTCATCGAAGGCGCGATCGCGGGGGGAGGGTGGCGGCGCGTTGCTGTCGCTTCCAGCGAGGCCGCGGGTTTTGAGACTTCATTAACGCTGCAGGGAGATGTGCTCACACTGACGCAGCCCCGGCGTGACGTGAAAGACGCGCCTGGTTCCGAAAGTGGAGCTGAGTCGCTGCGCGCCGATGCTTTTTTCATCGCGCGCCTTGAACGCTTCTGAACGTGCCGCCATTCTGAACCATGTCGGAATACGGACGAACCGGGTTTTGGCCGCTTCTCCTCGGAAGTTGCCACATTCCCGCCTTTTATAAGCGACGAATGCGAACCATTGGGTTCAGCGTCGGTTCAGGTGTTTTTGTTAGACAGTGTGTGTGTAGGGACGGGTCCTCCCCCGATGTCGTCCCGCCGGAGACAACAAGATGGACGCCACGTTCCACACCCACGCCGACTCTTCCACCAGCGCCAGCTTTGACGCGATCCGCCCGTCGGTCATCGCCAAACCCCAGAAGGCCTTCGCGATCGCGTTCGCCGTGCTCGCCACCGCGCTTGCCGGTTGCGCCAGCGGTCTTGGCGTCAACAGCTATGATCCCTCCCAGGTCGGCCGCGTTTCGCATGTCGAGGAAGGCACGATCGTGGCGGCGCGTCCGATAACCATCGAAGCCGCCAACGCGTCGGCAAAGATTGGCACGCTGGCCGGTGCCGCGCTTGGCGGTCTTGCAGGGTCCGAGATTGGCGGCGGTCACAAGGCCAACACGGCCGGCGCAATCGGCGGCGCTCTGCTCGGCGGCCTCGCCGGCAACGCCATCGGCAAATCGGCTGGCGCCCAGCCGGGCTTCGCCTACATGGTCCGCCTGCCTTCGGGCGAGCTCGTCTCTGTCGCGCAGGCCGGCGATTTTGCCATGCCCGCGGGCACGCCGGTGCTGATCGAATACGGAGCCCGCGCCCGCGTCGTTCCGCAGAACATGGCGTACGGCTACTGATCGGCTTCTGACCAACCAGGCCGCGCACGACCCCGGGAGTGGCCGGCGCATCCCTGCGCGCCGTTTGCCGCGCGACAGGTTGCGCCGCCGTTTGGGCGCTGCTAGGCCGATCACATGTCTGACATCCTGATATCGCCCTCGATCCTGGCGGCGGACTTTGCTCGGCTTGGCGAGGAAGTGCGCGCCGTGGACGCTGCCGGCGCGGACATGATCCATATTGATGTTATGGACGGGCACTTCGTTCCGAACATCTCGATCGGCCCCATGGTGATCGAGAAGCTGCGACCGCACACGAAGAAGCCGTTCGACGTCCACCTGATGATCTCGCCCGTGGATGCCTATCTCGAAGCCTTCGCGGCGGCTGGCGCTGACATCATTACCGCGCATCCGGAAGCGGGCCCGCATTTTCACCGCACGCTCCAGGTCATCCGCAAGCTCGGGAAGAAGACCGGCGCAGCGTTGAACCCCTCAACGCCGGCCGACATTCTCGATCCGGTTCTCGAAGAGCTCGACCTGATCCTGGTGATGAGCGTGAACCCGGGCTTTGGCGGCCAGAAATTCATCGACAGCCAGCTCCGCAAGATCGAGGCGATCCGCGCGAAGCTTGACCGCGCCAACCTCAAGACCATCCTGGAGGTCGACGGAGGTATTGTGCCAGGCAACGCGAGGGCTGTCATTTCGGCCGGCGCAACCGCGCTGGTTGCGGGTTCGGCCATCTTCGGCAAGGGCGCTGATCGTTATGCTGCGGAAATCGCAGCCCTGCGCGGCGGGTGAGGACAGGTCATGTCGCTACCTCCTCTCGGGCCGCTGGCGCCCGGCGGCCCCAGCCGGGAAGCCGAGTATGCGCGATGGCTGGACCTGACGGGGAAGACGGGCGCGGAGATCAATGTCTCGCCTGTGCACCGCCTGCGCATTGCAGGAGCGGGTCCCACCAGTCTGACGGCGCTGCCGACCGACAACCGGCCCGCCAGCCGCCAGCACGGAGAACAGATCCTCGCAGGCCGCTGGCGCTTCGGCTCGTCCTGCATCGAAATCCCGGACGGCCACGCGCCGTGGGGCCCCGAATTCCCGACATTCCACTTTGCCGACCGCATCCACCGTTTCCACTGGCTGCGCGACCTTGGCGCGTGCGGGCACGAGGGCGAGGGGCGCGGGCGCGCGCTGGTCGCAGCGTGGGTCGAGGCCTTTGGCAAATGGGACAGTTTTGCCTGGCGGCTCAGCGTAACCGCCGATCGCCTGATCAACTTTCTCTCTGCAGGTCCGTGGCTGTTCGAATCGATGGCGGTTGAAAGCCGTGTGGTGGTTCTGGATTCGATGGGCCGCCAGATGCGCCACCTCCAGTTCAGCGGCGTCGATGAGACTGATCCCGTGTCGCGCTTTCGCATCGCCGTCGCCCTTTGCCTGTGCGGCGCTGCGACCGAGGACGGGCGCAAGCTGCTCGACCAGGGCCTCGCCATGCTCGAGACCGAATGCGCGAGCCAGATCCTGCCCGATGGCGGTCACGTCAGCCGCAGTCCGGAAGCGCTTGCTGATGCGCTTATCGACATCCACGCGGTCGAGGAATTGCTGCTCCGCCTTGGCATCAATGCGCCGCTGTTCCTCACCAAGATCCAGCCGCGCATGGCCGCCATGCTCAGCTTTTTCCAGCAGCTGGATGGCGGCGTGGTTGCCGCAAATGGGGGTGGTGACGGCGCAACCGGCCTTGTCCGCGCGGCGCTGCGCCCGCATGGCGGGGTGAACTCCAGATTCTCCTTTGCGCGGCTCTCGGCCTATCAGCGCGTCCTGGCCAATGATCTCAACGTCTATATCGACGCCGGCTCCGGGCCGGACCGGCCGCATGGGTCGCGGGCTCATGCGGGCGCGCTTGCGCTTTCGGTCGATGACGGTCCGGAAAGGCTGATCACCTCCTGCGGGGCCAATCCGGACCTCGATCCGGAATTCCGCGAGGCGGCTAGGCGTACCGCTGCGCATTCGGTCATGTCGCTAAACGGTGAGGATTCGGCGGTATTCACCCCTGACCCTGTTACCGGCGTTCGCGCTCCGGATGGGCCGGCCCAGCTGGCGGTGCGGCGGATGGAAGAGGGCGACCAGCACCTGCTGGAGGGCCAGCATGCCGGCTGGCGGGTTCGGCACGGTCTGATCTACAGGCGGAGGCTCTATGTTGCGATGAATGGCAACCGAATCACAGGTGAGGACAGCCTCTCACGGCCCATGTCGGAGGCGCCGCCGCAGTTTCCGGGAGGTCTGATTCCGTTTGAAATCCGGTTCCACCTTCATCCGGCCGTTCAGGTCGCTGACGGGCCAGATGAGAAGTCTGTATATCTCGGTCTGCCGCAGCGGCAGCATGTGTGGCGTTTCAAGAGCGAGACTTTGCTTTCCATCGAGGATTCGCGCTACTGGGGAGGTAATGTCGCGCAGAAGTCGCGTCAGCTAGTGATTCGCGGGGTCGCAGATCCGGGAGCTGACGGGTTGAAGGCTCCAAATCGCGTGCGGTGGGCCCTATCGAAAGTCCACCCTGGCGACTAGGGGGTGGGGAAGCGGGGGAAGTGGGTGAGCAGCGTAGAAGTATCCGCCCGTCGGGCGGCCATTGAGGCAAAGGCAGTGTGCTTTGCCTATGACGTCGCGACCGGCATGGTCGCGATGTTCCTCGCGCCACAGATCATCTATTTTTTCGCCGGCGGCGGCGCGCCGACATGGCTCGAATTCTTCGTCGCGATCGCGTTCGGGGTTGCCGCTACTTTCGCGATGTGGCTGCGCGGCGTTCACCGGCAGGTCTGGAGCCACACCTCCTTGCGGGATGTGGTTCGGATATTCCAGGCCGTGGCCCTGACCAACGTCATGTCGCTGCCGATCCTGATTCTGGCGAAAACCCTTCAGGATTTCCCAATCGCCAGCATCTACCTGCAGTTTCCGATCTGGCTGGCTCTGCTCATGTTCGTGCGCTTCTGGGCGCGTGGACGGGCCACTGGCGACTTGACCGCTATTTTCCGCCGCGAGCCGCCCTATGCGCCGCGGGCGCTTGTCGTCGGTCCGGCCAGCCATGTCGCAGAGGCTCTGCGCGCCGCCCGAAAGGCGCCGTCGGGTCCGCCGATTCGCGCCATCGGCATTGTCGAGACCTCCGGCCAGCACTACGGCCGCGATATCGAGGGCGTGCAGGTAATGGGCGGTATCGACCAGTTGGCCGTCCTGCTCGATCACTACACCGCCCGCTTCGGCGAGCTGCCTTGGATCGCCATCGCGACGCCGCCGGAAGACCGGCGTACGATGGAGGCTGCGCTTGCGGTGTCGTCCGCGCGCAAGGCGACACTGCTGCGCATCGGCGCAAAGGCCATGCTGCAGCCGATCCGCCCGGCGGACCTTCTGGCGCGCCCTGAGCGGCGCCTCGACATGGCGCCCGTCGCCGAGCTCGTGTCGGGCGCGCGCGTGTTCATCACCGGCGGCGGCGGTACGATCGGCGGCGAGCTGGCGCGCCAGTGCGCAGCGCTTGGTCCCTCAGAGCTGACGATCTACGACGCCTCCGAATTCAACGTCTTCGAGATCGACCAGGAACTGTCGCGCGCCTATCCGAATGTGGTGCGCCGCATGGTCATCGGGGATGTTCGTGACGAGGTGCGGCTCGAGCAGGCGATGCATGAGGCGGCACCCGATCTCGTTATCCATGCAGCGGCGCTCAAGCATGTGCCCCTGATGGAGCAAAATCCGAACGAAGCCATTCTCACCAACGTGCTTGGCGCGCGCCGCTGCGCGACGATCGCGGCCAATCTCGGCGTGA
>Ga0163144_10007289_pt1 | contig 24266 bp, 26 predicted proteins | sample OliLak19BULKMAT1_FD_123175 | JGI IMG/M metagenome (GOLD analysis project Ga0163144, IMG submission 123175) | Freshwater microbial mat bacterial communities from Lake Vanda, McMurdo Dry Valleys, Antarctica - Oligotrophic Lake LV.19.BULKMAT1 | ecosystem: Environmental > Aquatic > Freshwater >...
ACAAATTACAAAGGGACGCACACCCGTCACGCGACGGACATAACGAGTCACTTCATCGGCCAGGAGTTCTTCATATTCTGTTTTGTCAGATTGAGAAAAGATTCCGTCTCTTTGAAGGGTTTTATAATAATTGGAGAGCCATCGGCTGATGCCTTCTTCTAAATGCTGCAAATTCGTCGCACTATCACGCGCGGCCGCGGGAAGAAGTCCGGAAATATTGATTTTGCTTCGGCCCATCGAATCCAAACAGATTGAGAGGACTCCGCCCTGTGCGCTTCTCTTGCGCACTCTCAGAAAGGGATCGAGGCTGTGGGCGGTGAAATCTCCAAAGCGTAAGATGCGTCCTTCGTAGGGCATGACTTCACGATCTAAAAGAGTCCAAGCTTCGGCGACGTCGTCGTAAGCAAAACTCAAACGAGTTAGGTTTTCGCAGACGTGAACATCACAAGTTTTGTCCCACGACTTAGCAGCTTCCACAGCCAACTCGCCGCAAGCCTTGAGCTGGCGCAGTTCTCCGTGCACGGGAATAATATTTGCGGGGCGAACGGCGTTCATAACAGCGCGTATTTCGTCTCGACGAGCATGACCACTTCCATGAATGGGGCCACCTGCCTGTACCTTCGCGTAGTCGCCCCAAAAAACCTGCGCGCCTTGCCGCAAGAGACCGTTGATCATGCGTGAAATGGATTTTTCATTTCCTGGAATCGTTTTACTAGAGAGCACCACGGCGTCGCCTTCTTGCAAAAGAAAATCAGGATGGCGGCCCTGCGACAAACGATTGAGAACACTTCGATACTCACCTTGGCTACCGCTGCAAATAATCAGCTGTTCACGCGGCGCCTTGCGAGCAATTTCTTCTGGGCTTTGAAGAATAGAATCATTCATGGGTGGGCAATACTTATCGTAGAGACCCTTATCGCGAGAAATGCGGTGGACGGTGTTGAAGCTTCGACCTGCCAAACAAACCGATCGTCCTAGAGAATCTGAAAGGCTCATCAAGGCCGACATGCGATACACGTTGGACGAGAACATAGAAACGTAAACGCGTCCCACCTGTTTCTCAATGAGACGCTTAAGATTCGGAAGAACTGCTTTTTCTGCAACGGTGTGCCCGTCGCGCTCGGCGTTTGTGGAATCAATAAGGAGAAAATCAACGGGGGCGCCATCGAAAGCATTTTCATAAATGCTCAGGCCCTTTGAACCATCTTCATAAATGTTTTCGTCGATTTTAAAGTCTGAGCTGTGGAGAACGCGAGTTTTGCTTTCATCCGCGGCAGTCCATTCGATAGCTAACGCACAACACTGGAGAGTGCTGTGTCTGGCTTCGATGAAGCGAACTTGCAGTCCGTTCCCCAAGTTCACAACGCTGTCGGGCTCCACTGGAACGAGTGAATCCATGTGTCTTTTGGCTTTTTTGTAGCGAGTGTCATCGAGAATTTTTTCGCGAATCAGCTCACAAGCAAAAACAGGCGCGTAGATCGTTGGGATTTTTAATCCAGCGCGAACTGCTGAATCAATAAGAGCAGCGACGGCTCCGATGTGGTCTTCATGCGCGTGAGTGATCAGCCAAAAATCAGGGCGATGCACTTTGAAAAATGTGTCGTAATCGGCATGAAGGCTTTCGATCCCGAAATCGTTCGGATCGGCAAACAACACTCCCGCATCAATCGGCAATAGAGTGTCGCCAAACTGAAGAATGAGCGAATTCATTCCCACTTCGCCGCTGCCACCTAATGTCCAAAATTTAAAATCTTTAGAACTCATACCTTAACCTCAAACGTGCTTCGTAGGCTTTATAGGAGTTTTGGGGATAAGGAACAAGCACCGTGCTCGGATCTCTGTCCGAGCGAAGAATCCAATACCGCTGCCACTCGAGCGGCAACTCGATCAAAACTCGTGAACTCACCCGATACGCAGGGCTCAAGGATAGGCGCAAGATCAAATCATCCCGAAGACCGCCCACATCCGAGCGATGAAAATCACGACCCATCGTCACCTTGAAGGGTAGGTTTAACGATGCCTTTGAAAAACGAAGGCCCATTTCTGCCTGTGAACGCAATGTGTTTAGCGACCACGGAGTTTCAACAGGCTCAACGCTCAGTTTCCAAGATGGAAAAATGTTGTTGATCACCAGATCGGGCCCTACGCCCGCCACTTCAAACTCAGGCCACAAACTCGCGCCTGACCCTTTAACTCTACGATCCTGTATACCCAGCTTAAGTAAGGAGGATTCCGATGACGAACGAATTTCTTCGAAAAAGAGGCCCACTCGTGAAGCCCACAATTGCGTGTTGTTGGAATTTTTTAGTGCGATCTTTGCGGCTGAAGCATAGAGCCTTACCGATTCCCGATGTCGTTCTACAAGATAGTAATCGGCCGTCACTTTAACTTGAACACGGCTCCACAAGTCTTCGCTCCAAGTTTCTTTAGCCCACTCTACTCCCAATCCGAGAGAACGATCTCCTAAAGGCAGCTTCCAAAGAAAAGATGCGGCATAGTTCTTTGCAATAAGATCTTCTGTGATGGGCAAAGTCGAATTCAAATAAGGAAACGAACGACCCCAGAGTCCACCGAAACGGAAAGCGTGTTTTGACGGCTGATAGATCCAGTCGTTCTTTAAAAAGAAAGGCCATTTGTTAGCAGAGTCTTTACGAAAACGAATTCCGCCGCGAGCTTCTAGCCCTGTCCAGTATTCGTCTCCGCGATAATCGAAGTTAAGGCCTGTTCCAATTAGAGAGTCTTGTCTAGATTCGGCCGACGCTCCCACCGCTTGCGCTGAAGGATTCGAAAATTGATCCACCTCTAGCAGCACATGTGCTTTGAGTTGTGTTTGTTTTTCGTAGAGCCACGCCCGTGTCACGCTACCGCGCAAACACTCAGCCACAGCCTCATCAAACTCATAGAGCAACGAGTGAAGCTTTTGAAAACGCAATTCCGAAGCACGACACCCAAACTTACAGGTGAGCAAAGAGCGTCGTTCCGACAGAGTCTGCTGAATTAGATCCTGAACAGCCAACAACTGGCCTTGCTGACAGTTGCTTTTGTCTGCCTGTTCCAAGACAGCCTGAGTGGACTCAAGAGCCGCAAGGTAATTGCGATAGTAGCCCCTCACTCGACGAGAGCTTGCGCCCTCTTCCCGAGAAGCCTTGGGCGTTGAGTTTTGAAGACGAGGCCAACCTTCTTGCAAGTGTCTCAGGGAATCCCGTTCAAGCGTGGAGTTTTGCGCCCGCACGGAAAATGAAGCTAAGAAAAGAATTAAAAAAGCGCTTTGTCTCACTGCTTTTCTAGCTCCCTTAAACTTGCCTGAATTGTGCTCTCTTGAGTGAGGCCAAGCTTCGAAAGAACGTTTCGTGCTCGAACAACTTCGTGGCGTAATATGGGATGCTGAGGAGTCATGCGTTTCCAGGTTCCCAAATAGGACAACCACTTCAAGGCCTCAGACGCAGAACCCAAGCCCGCCTTGTTTTGGGAAATAAGATCAGCCGAAATTTGTGACGCCCGCTGCACACCCAGAACGCGTCTTTCCTTTGTTGTGGAGTATTGAAAATTCCACAACCAAATATCGCGAGCCCCCAAGAGATCCTTCGAAGCCTCCAAGGCCATAGCGTATCCCTGTAACAAATCGTCTCGATAGGTTGTTTGAAAAGCGCGGTCCAGCATTTCCTCAAAAGCATCGTAAGTTTCAGCTTTAGGCAAAAGGCCTGAGTGATAGCGAGCGAGCAATAGCTTCACTTCGAGATCGATCACATCCAAAGAAGTCATTCCGTCCTTGGAAGAACCCATCGCTCGAGTGTAATAGAGCACGGCCTTTTTAAAATCTTCACCTTGGTATTCACCGTCACCAATTTTTTTAAAATTCTGTGCTGAGAGCTGCTCTCCTTGATTCAACCGAATCAAGAGAGAATAAGAGCCAAGCTCCAAACCTTCTTTGAAATTTCTCTGAGAATCATCAACGTCGGCCAACAGGGAAAACACAACTAAGGCTTCAGGCGACTTAGAATGTTCTAAATAATATTCTCGAAACACACGCCTTCGCAGTGTTTCATCAGCCGGACTATTTTTAAGAAGCTCCGCCGCCACCCGTCGGGCAGCGTTAGGCTGAGGCTCTGCAAGAAGAGCAATCGCAAATACATAGGCATCGAGTCGCTTGAGAGGATTCTTTTGCTCACGAGCACCGATAATTTTGTCGAGCGCCACTAGATCATTAAACGAGGCTTTGTCCAGATTTTTGCCAAAAGCTTTTCCAGCAATCCACAGCCACCACGCTTGGTGATTTGATTCTTTAAGAATAATTTTCCCGAGAGGGTGCCCATTGATGTAGGAGCTTAGAGTTTGTTTGAGCTGCGCCCATGGTATCGACTCTTCCCAAGGGTCGGCCTGTATGCTCTCCTGAAACAGAGCCCAAAGAAGTTCATCAAACAAGTCAGCTTGCCTCACTCCGTCGAGTTCGGCGAGGGACAAAGGCACGCCCGCAGGACCCAATCGCAAATACCATTCTCTCCTCATCTGAGGATCTTCAAGAAATCGTGGCTCTAAAGCTTCAACATCCAAATAGCGGCTCGACGAAAGACGTCGTTGATGCGCCCACATGTCCTCAAGCGCAGCTTTTTCACTAAGCCGTTCAAAACGGTTAAAAGCTTCGTAGGTGGAGTCCAGCGCCCACAAGTTCGTAGCTCCCCCCAAAGTCAGCATCGAAAGGAGAACGGGAGTGAAGGTTGTCTTGGAGCTCACTTTCTTGGAATTCATTGAGCCTCCAAAGCTCTGAGATCATGAGCCAAGAGTTCGATAGACTGGGAAATGCGTTCACGAGCTTTCGTATTATAAGTTAAACGATCTCGGAAACCACTCCACTCCAACAGGTTGCGCGCTTCAGCCAAGAGTTCATACGAGCGCTCGAAGTTGCCCGCATGACCCGCTGCCAATGAGTCTAGCAAGGTCACTCGAATTCTTTCTTCTGGATTTGAAAAAGTTTTTAGCTGCAACAAAGTGTCTAAATAAAGCTGAGCACTTTTAAAGTTGCCGTCTTGGAAAAGCTTTCGCACGACTTCGTCTTGAGTTTGCAATGAAGCTGCGCTCAGATCTGAAACGATCCAAAACCCTACGAACAAAAGAATGAGCCGTTTGAATCTCACTTTTCTGCCCTTTCAGGATTAAGAACACTCAAACGAAGTCCAGCTTCACCAGAACGATCTCTAGAAAAGGGAGAAAGTTCTTCCAGATCCATTCTTAAATAAATAGGGCGATTGCCCTGATTCACAAAAGGAAGACTACCGCTCACCCTGCGCAAGCTACGACGCTCCTGAAAAGGAGTTTGAAACTCTTTAACTTCATAATCCACATCAACACGCAGGCTCACATTGGGAGAAAGAATTTTTGGAAGCAACAGAACGTACCAATCCAAGCCCCAGCGCGGATCACTGCGAAGCTCTAGGCTTTGGTCAAATTCCGAACCATCGGCGTTTCGCAGAGAAACTTTCATTTCTTTTGGGATAGATCCTGAGCTCGAGGCCCACTTCAAATACACGCGCTGCCCTGTCTCACCCAGCTTCAACGTAGTTGTTTGTTTTCGAGATTCTTGATGGATTTCGTAAAGCATTTCGCTGCGATGACGACGAATGTCGAGAGACAATTGTTCAAAACGATTCACCAACGACAAATCGCTATCCGATGTGGCTCCCGCCACACTTGAAAACAATATGAGAATTCCAAAAGAAACGAGGCCCAAGCACCTCATTATCGAAACAATCATCGACGCCCTCCCGACATTGTCGGAAGACTGGGATCAGGCTTTTCGTTCATAGGTGATTGACGGTTGAACTCAGCCAAAGCTTGGCCGAAAAAGTCTTGCCATTTTTTCAGCTGAGTGAAGTCTTTCGAACTGTCATTAACCAAAACCGAAAATGCCAGAAGCTCACCACCGCGACTCTGAACAACACCCGCAAGAGCGGCCACGCCATCAATCGATCCCGTCTTGGCCCGCAGACGACCAAAGGCCTGTGTGCCATGCATGCGTCGACGCAAAGTTCCATCTCGGCCCGCAATCGGCAACGAAGACAAAAGCTCTGGTAAAACCTCGAAGTCGAGGTAGGCGGCATTCAAAAGAGAAACAAATTGTTTGGCACTCATTCGATTCAGTCGGGTCAATCCCGAGCCCGACACAATCTTGAACCCTTTAGCACTCAAGCCCAAACGGAGAGCTTCTTCGTTGAGAATTTCAAGCCCTTTTTCCATCGTTCCTGGGCGACCCTTGATTTCCATAGCAAGAGTTTTAACCAAGGCATCGGCAATGAAGTTGTTAGAATACTTGTTCATAAGAACAACGATGTCTCGAAGGGGCAAGCTTGTCATCTCAGCAATTTTTAGAGAGGTGACGGGAGTTACCTTGTGTTCAATCTGGCTGGAAGAAGCAAATTTAATGCCTCTCATTTCCAACATCATCTTAAGAGCAGATCCCGAATAGATCGAAGGCGAAACGATATTAAAATAGCGTCTTTGCTCGTCCATTCCCTGAGGAATACTCCCTTTTACAAGAATCACGTCGCCCTTAGGTCCGCCCGAAATACGATTGGCCTGAATGTTATACTTGCTACCCGCTTTTGAAGTTTTGGCTTCGTTCTTAATTTTTACATATCCCGTATCTGGCTCGACAAAAACTTGCGCTGGCTCACCTATTTTTTTAGCAGGTCGGAAATACACGGTTGTTGAGTTGTAGTTAAAGCTCAGCGCTCCTACGGGTGCGTTGTAAGGACGATCTGTGTCGGTAGGAATCCGATTCTCATCGTGAAGAACTTGGTCGAAAGCCCAGTCGTCGACAACAACATTGCCTTTTATTTCTTTGATTCCCGAGCGAGCAATGTCAGCCGCTATCAAGAACAAGCGCTCTGTTACCAAAGATGGATCGCCGCCACCCTTTAGATAAATGTCTCCGTCAAGAACTCCGTTCTTGAGAGGCTTTTCAAAAAACACTTCCGTCTTATAGGTAAAATCAGGCCCCAGCTTTTTCAGACTTACTAAAGCCGTTAACAGCTTTATCGTTGAAGCCGGCATCAGCTGAGATTCGCTGTTGAGCGAAAACAACGACTCTTGACGTGAAAGTGAATACACTTCCACTCCCAAATTTTCTTTGGCCTGGCGTTCGTCTTTAAAAATAAACTTCAATCGCTTGTTCAGTGCCTCGACATACGAGTCTCGAGCAGTAGTTTGAGCAAAAGAAATGGGTATGATCAGTCCATGGAGACTCGCCGCGACGCAGCCCCCTAGAAACACGCCTAAGAAAGATCTCATAAGTCTCCATTAAATCATACTTTTTCGTTATGCTAAGCCCATGAACTACATTCTGATTCCCCTTCTCGCCCTCTTCAGCGCAGCGTGCACCAAGAGCGCGAGCCAAGACAACAAAACACTCGTCATCGGCATCGAAAGCGAAGTCAAAAACTTGGACCTCCGATCGACCATGGACATGAATTCGGGGCAGGTGATCGCACTCTTCACGCAAAGCCTGATTCTTATCAACGATGAGATGCTACCCGAGACTGATTTGGCCCTTTCCTACACAGTTAAAGATGCCCAAATTTTTGACTTCAAACTCCCCAAAGACGCAATGTTTCACGACGGCCAAACTCTCTCATGTGAAGACGTGTTGGCCTCTTTCAAACAGGCATCGGGTGAGGGATCCCGAATCAAATCGGCCTTCGACGATGTCAAAGAGTTTTCATGCCCCGAAACGGACCACTTCCGAATCGTGCTCAACTCGCCCAAAGCTTCATTTCTTGCAGCCGACATTGCCTCCGTAAGAATTATGCCAAAAAATTATGCCGAGGGAACTGCCGAAGCGCCCCCCATTGGCAGCGGTCCCTATGAGTATATAAAGCGTGAAAACCGCGACATTATTTTTAAGCGTTTTGAAAAATTTGCACGCTACAAAAAAGGACAAAAGATAGCTAACCCCTTCTTCTTCGACACCGTTGTCGTAAGAAGCGTGCAAGATCCGACAACTCGCTGGCTCTCTCTTTCTTCTGGCGATATCGACATTCTCATCAACGCTCTCGCGCCTCAAAAAGTGCTTGAAGCAAAAAAGATGGAAAACCTGCGTGTTCATCAAAAAGCGGGCAATTCATTTCAATACCTCGGCTTCAATCTGCGTCTGCCCAAATTCCAAGACAAACGAGTGCGCCAAGCCGTGGCTCACGCCATCAACCGCGATGAAATTATTGAACACAAACTTTATAGCTTTGGCACCAAGGCCACTTCGGTTCTTTCCCCGCTCAACTACTTCCACACCAAGGGACTCCCAACCTACGAATACGATCCTGAGAAATCAAAACAGCTTCTCAAAGAAGCCGGCGTAAAAGATCTCGAAATCGAGATCAAAACCTCTTCCGATAGAGATGTGACCTCGATCATTATGGTGATGAAGGAACAGCTCGAAAAAGTGGGCATCACCGTATCTCTCCGACCTTACGAGTTTGCAACATTCTTTTCCGACGTGCAAAAGGGCAATTTTGAGATGTTTTCGCTTCGCTGGGTTGCCGTAACCGAACCCGACATTCTTGCAAAAATATTTCAATCCACTGAGATACCGCCAGGAAGAAACCGCGTCTATTTCTCCAACAAGGAACTCGATAAAATGGTCATCCTAGGGTCCAAAGAGCCTGATATGGCGAAGAGAAAGACCTACTACGACAAAGCCCAAGAAATTGTAGCCAATGAACTCCCCTATATTCCCCTCTGGTATCCTGATAACATCGCAGTGACGACTTCAAAGCTTAAAGACTTTGAACTCAGTTCGATTGGAACTTGGGCTTCGGTGCTCGAAGCAAGAAAAGAGTAAACAGGAGGCCCGATGAGCGATCGTCTACTTAAAGGTCTACTTCCGATTTTGGTTCTCGATGACGAAGTCGAGATCACCAAATCTATTGCGCGCGACCTTCGACGCAACGCTGCTGTGGTGACCTGCACCCACCCTCATGAAGCTTTAAAGAAAATTGAAACAGAAAAATTTTCCGTAATCATCAGCGACTTAAAAATGCCCGACATGAACGGACTTGAGTTCTTAAGCAAAGTGGTTCAGATTCAGCCCGCAGCTCAAAGAATATTGCTAACGGCCTATATGGATTTGGCTAGCTTGCCCGACACCATCAACCGAGCCCGTCTGAATTTCATCATGACCAAACCTTGGGAACCCGATGATTTACGAGAAATCGTTGAGAACGCCCAACGCAACAACGAGCTCGAACGTGAAAACATGGAGCTTCGTCGAATGGCTCTTGTCGACGGACTCACGGGCGTAGCCAACAATCGCTATTTTTGGGAACGTCTTGATGCCGAGTTCTCACGAGCCAAACGCTATGGACGCCCCCTTTCGCTCATCATGGGCGACATCGACAATTTTAAAAGCTTCAACGACACACACGGACATCTCTTCGGAGATGAAGTGCTTCGAAATGTGGCACAAACCATCGAAGGAGCTAAGCGCGGAGCCGACACCGTGGCTCGTTATGGCGGAGAAGAATTTTGCATCGTGCTTCCCGAAGTGACGCGTTCCATGGCTATGGAAATTGCCAACCGCCATCTGCAAACGGTTTTGAACAAAACACAAATCAGTATGAGTTTTGGGGTAGCGACTTATCCCGAAGATGCTCAAAGCTCTACAGAACTTGTCGACAAAGCCGACCGTGCCCTACTCAAAGCCAAGAATTCAGGAAAAGGGAAAGTTCTCAACGCTTCCGAAGTGTGATCGCACGCATGACACAATCCCACTCACTCCTACTTCTTAATGTTTCGTTCGAAGACAAAACACTCCTCGACGAATCTCATTTGTCATCTAACCTCCTCCGCCACATCAAAGCACTCCGTATCGAGCGCGGTGAGAATTTGGACTTCCTCAGCGGAACAGGCCAAATTCTACAAACTCGCTGCTCCCAAACAAAACCCTATGCCTTTGAAGTTTTAGGACTCGTGACGAATAAAGACGCCCTTCCCCATATCCATCTTTTTCTTTCCTCTCCCCGCAAAGACTCGTTGGGACAAACACTCTCCCAATCGACAGAGATGGGCGTGCGTAAAATTAGCTTCCTTAAGACCGACCATTGCGATGTGGCCAGCAAAGAACATGAGAAAATTGTTGAACGAGCCCAGCGCGTTTTAGAGGCGAGTGTAGAACAATGCCGAGCGCCCTTTCTGCCGACTCTCTCAAGCCAATTCAAAACCCTTAAAGACTTGCCAGAAAACACTCCAATCTTTTTTGCCGACGAAGACCTCTCCAGAGAAAATATTCTAGGTCTCAAAGCGGCGGAACAATCTCTCACCCAACTTCGAGGACTCCAAGCCACAGAATGGGTTCTTCTCGTTGGCCCAGAGGGCGGATGGTCGCAGAGTGAACGCGACACACTTTCTTCTCGCCCCCATACTTTTGCCCTCGGACTCGGTGCGCAGATCCTTAAAGTTCCCACCGCCTGTGTGGCTGCGCTTTACCAACTGCAAATCTATCGTCAGCTGACTTGAGACTTGATGAATATGCGGACTGGGCCTAAAAGCTTGGTGTGCACACGATTCTCACATGGGAAGCCGCCCAACTCTTGGCCCAAGAAACCCACTCTCGCAGTGGCATTGTTGTGACCACAAACGGGTGTTTCGACTTGCTTCATCGCGGCCACGTGCAGTATCTGGAATGGGCTCGCTCCCTTGGTGATTTGCTCCTAGTGAGCATCAATTCAGACGAGTCCGTAAAAAAACTCAAAGGCCCCTCTCGCCCCATCAATTCTGAACTCGATCGCGCCTATGTTCTTTCAGCACTTAGCTGTGTCGATGGCGTTTGTGTCTTCAACGAAAACACGCCCGAAAAGTGGCTTCGACAGATTCAACCCAATATCCACGTCAAAGGAGCCGACTGGCAAGGCAAACAAATTCCCGAAGAAGCTCTTCTCAAAGAGTGGAACGGTAAAATTCAATACGCCTCTTATCTCCAAGGCTACTCCACCACTTCACTCATCGAAAAATCGAAAGGAACTCAATCATGAGCCGTCTTATTCTTATCCGTCACGGACAATCACAATGGAATCTTGAAAATCGTTTCACCGGATGGGTGGACGTTGCCCTCACTGAAAAAGGTATCGAAGAAGCTAAAGCTGCGGGACGCGACCTCAAGCAAAAAGGAATCAAACCCGACATCACTTTCACGTCCGATCTTAAACGTGCACAAAACACATTGAGTCTTGTGATGAGCGAGTTAGGCCTTGATCTCCCCGCAATAAAAAACGAAGCCCTCAACGAGCGCCACTATGGCGACCTTCAAGGAAAAAACAAAGCTGAGACAGCCAAAGAGTTCGGTGAAGACCAAGTCCATATTTGGAGACGCAGCTTCGACGTTCCCCCTCCCAACGGAGAAAGCCTTAAAGACACGGCGGCTCGCACTCTTCCTTACTTTCGTGAAAAAATTCTCCCCGAACTCCAGGCTGGAAAAGATGTTTTGGTAGCAGCCCACGGAAACAGTCTTCGCTCGATTGTTATGGAGATCGAAAACATGACTCCTGAACAAATCTTAAAGACTGAAATCGGAACTGGCGTGGCTTGGATCTATGAATTCAATGCCGAAACCACTCATTTCACAAAGATTTAACAAAGCCTCTCAGCTAATTGCCTATAATGGCTACTTATGAACTCTTTGAAGAGAAGTAGCTTTCATGTTTTTGTTTGGGTTTGCCTGTTGTCGCAACCTCTCTTTTCGCAACCCATAATAGCAGAAAGTAGCGACAATCGAGCTCGTCAACGATTCGAAATTCATCTCGAGAAAATCATTCAAACCTTTACAGCAATTCCTCAAGACTCATCGCTAGCCGACCAAGTAATAAGGAGTGATCTTCGTCAAGGGGCCTTCAGCCTACAAGCGCTTGCTCGTCTCTATGATGATCAGCACGGGGAACCGATTAAAAAAATCAAAAACCAAGCCAAAGGGCTCGAAGATGGAATCGGCGCTTACGCCTACTCTGAAGAGATTCTAAAGTTTGCCATCAAGAACGGAGAGTCGGCATCGAACATTGCATCACTCGAGGCGAAACACGCCCTAGCGAAAGAAAAGTTTCTTAAATTTTTAAAAGATGAAAACTGGCTCTCACCTGACAAAAAGAAAAAAGAACTTTTGCAACATCTGGATGAAATCTCTTGGATGAAAAACAACAAAGACCGAGACTTTATTTTAGAATCCTTAGCTAAACAAAGTGAGGATGTCGTCAAAAGAGATCTCGACATGATGGAACTCGAAGACGGAGTGCACGAGTTGCGACGTATTGTTCGTTGGATTCTCATGTATTCATCGTCTTTAGACGGCTTGATTCAAGTAGGAAGCCCAGCGGCTCACTGCTCTGTAGCGGCCTACAAAGACATCCACAAAACTCCCATTTCAAATAGTAAATATGTCATCATGCCGCCCGCCACTCATGAGCCAAAACCGTGCGCCCTGTCCGCATGCCTTATCTTTGCCACAGCTAAAGTGGTTAAGGACTTGGGCGACATTAAAGACGAGGGGCAGGGCCGAGAGGCTGTCGCAATTGAAAAGGGTGAAGATGCCGACCTGCACGATCTCCTCTTAAAAGCTGATGTGATTTACAAGGAAATCAAAAAGAACAAACTCATGGAGAGCCTGGCCAACGATTTCCGATCTTGCCGCCGATAATTTAGAGCTAACTTAGAAACTTTTTTCCAGAAGAACGCCTAGGCTAGGTTTAGCTGCCATGACATCCAACTGAATCGAAAGCTTGGCAATCAAATCAATGCGCGCACCAACAAACATGTGATAAGTCGCGGTTGTGTGCGGACCTTTTTTAGCTCCAGCGTCCATGATATCTGCTTTTACGGTGCTGTTCGCCACAAGAAAACCTGCTCCAGCATAAGGCTGCCAAACAACTAAATCTTTGGTGGCTTGAAATGCCAAACCTGTAACGTGGCTCGAAAGGTCGCCATACAAATCGAGGTAGGTGTAACGAAAGTCTACAGAAAACGCAGTGGCTTTAGCGGGATCTTTATAAAATGCCCACTGAGTTCCGAATCCATAAGTTTGAATTCCATCAAAAATGCCGCCCAAGCCCGCGCTTCCACTCAGCTTGATGCCAATAGGAAGTTGAATCGAAGTCCAAAAACGAGGAACCGGAATGATGCTTGGCCCCACTCCTTTGCCGTCACCCAATTCAAGCAAATCACGTTTCATCACAAACGCAGTTTCAAGTCCCAAATCAAATCCGAGACTCCCATCGGGAATCAAAGAATGAGCCGTCCAAGAACGATGCGAGGCAGGAAGAATGGCGATGCGGTTGATCTCGCCGATATCATCTTCCGAAAGACTTCCAGCAAGACTGGCGGCATTCACACTCGAAGCCAACGTCAGAAAAACGAACACAAGCAAAGTCAATCCAGCAAAACGACATGATATTCTATGGGAAATGAACGGGGAAAGAAAAGTTGGAGCCATGAAGGACAGTCTAGCACCGACGCCGAGTTTGGCGCAAAGCCTGCCTCCGAAACTTATTGAAGTGCTCGATAAATTTGAGCAGCAGCTCCGACTCCAAAAAAAGCGCAGCACAGAAACCGTGCGCTCCTACGTTTCACAAGCCACCACATTTTCCGAGTTTCTGCTTTTAGAGGCTGACTCCAAAGATCCCTCAATTAAAAAGCTCTTTTCAGACCCACAACGCATTCGCGAACATTTGCGAGAATCCTCGCAAACCCTCAACTCAAGCTCTCAGGCACAAAAAGTGAGCGCCCTCCGCTGCTTCATCAACCACCTCATCGAAAACAAGCTCTGTGGCCACGATTGCCTGCGCCCCCTGGAACGCCCTAGAAGCCCAAAGAAACTCATTGAAATTGTCCCCGAAGACACTCTTCAATTTTTACAAAAAGCCCTTAAAGAAAAACGCCCCTTAGAGGAGCAGCTGCTTTTTGCATTGCTCTACGGCTCAGGTCTACGCATTTCAGAAGCCGCTAATTTGAAGTGGAAACAAATGCCCCGACCCGCCCAAGAATCGGCCTCTCTTGAAATTTTAGGCAAAGGAAAGAAACGACGCGTCGTTCCTCTCACCCAAAAGTCGGTCGAGATCATTCAAGCTTTGAAAAAGGATTCAGCAGCCGAAGCGGAATCTAAAGTTTTCTCACAAGGGGTTCGCACTCTTCGTCGCTGGGTAGAAAACTGGGCCCTCCTCGTTCCCGAAGCCGAACTCAAACTGCATCCCCACCTCTTAAGACACTCTCTCGCCAGCCATTTGCTTAGAAGAGGTGCTCATCTGCCTGAAATTCAGCGACTTTTGGGCCACTCTCAGCTCAGCACCACCGAAAGATACACGCATTTGAACGTCGATGACCTCGTTCGTATTTATGATGAGAGCTTTCAACAGGCCCGTTCTCAAAAACCCAAACGGAAATCAACAACTTAAAGACGCTTTTAGCTGAAACTTGTTTGAAGAAAACGCCCAATTCGTGTGATAATAATTCAAGCTTATGTTGATTCTGGAACTGCTACCGCTTGCCATCATCGTAACCTTCATTGCTATCGGGGGACCGATCACTTTGATTGCCGCCATTCGCATCTTCAATGCATGGTACGGAAACATCCGAGTGAAACCCGTTGCGACGGGCCTTGATGCCGAAGAAACGGCACCTCTCGGACTGCTTGTGACGTGGGACAACGAAGCCTATGACTACAAAGTGACTCGTGTGCGCCTCGAGTATTACGAAATCTTCCGCGGAGGTCGCTCACTCTCCACCTCTTTCACCTTTGAAGACAAACAAGCCAAGAAACGCAGCTTTTTGCTTCCCCTGAAACTCATCGAAACAGAATTCAATTTGCTCACAGCCTCAGAGAATGAGAACGACCTTAAACGCAGTCACGTCACCATAGAAATTGAATCTGCCGATGGGCGCACTGTTCGTCGCAAAATCACAAAGAAGAAACTTCTTGAAGCCCTATCAATCCCCGCCGTTGACGCCACCAAGTTTGAAGCCGACGTGCTTCCTGCCAAAGAAGCTGATGCTTGGAGTGTTCACTCCCGCATATTCCCATGGCGTAAAGTCGTAGAAGCCGCATCCACTGCTCCCAAATCCAAAGGCCCTTCTGCAGGTGGATCTGCCGTGGCCCAAATCTTTGACTTCATCATTACTAGAGTGTGGATCGAGCCTGGCTGCATCGTTTGTGATGCTTGTGAAAACGAAGCTCCCGATGTGTTTCAGGTTTTGGCCGACACCTGCATCGTGCGCGACAATGCACCCATGGGTGACACGGGCTCTATTGTGGCAGCCACTGAAGGCTGTCCCGTAGATGTCATCAAGTACGACACAGCTCCCAAGCCCGCATAATCCCCATAACGTTTCATTTACGTTATGGACAACAGCGAACTCACCGTCATCCTAGCCCTAGGCTCGAACCTTCTCTTCAGTTCGGCCACTCTCATTTTTGCCAATTACAGCCGCCATGTCTCCGTGCTCTGGATGAACACCGTCAAAGCACTCATCGCAATCACTTTCTTTTTCCTGAGCACTCTTATCTTTTCTCAGTTTCATCCCATCTCCAACACCTCCTTAATTCTGCTTTTACTCAGTGGAGCGTTGGGTCTAGGGGTAGGCGACTTGTTTTTATTTTCTGCTTTCAAATCAATCGGCCCTGGAAGAACTCTCATTTTTTACGGGATGGAACCCGTCATCCTCGGCATATTCGGGTTTTTTCTTTTCGGACAAGAACTCAATCCTCAAAAGTTTTGGGGGATTTTCTTTTTTCTTATTTGTTTTTTTATTTTCAGCATCGAGTCTCGAAAGACAAAGGGGTCATGGGAAATCAAAGGACTCCTCATGGCTTTTACCGGAGTGGCCTTCGACGCCGTTGGCATTTTACTCACGCGAATGGCTTTTGAAGCGACGAGTGGCCTCGAAAGCTTTGAAGTTAATTTTTACCGATTCGCCGCTGCCCTCTTTGTGTTTTTTCTAATCTCACGTTTCTATCGCCCCATCCATCTCATCGAAAAATTCAAACGTCTGAGCTGGCGCCAGCGCACCTATGTGTTTGTAGGGTGTTTCATGGGGACTTTTCTTGCGCTGCTGCTTTATCTTCGCGCCATCAAAACAGGGCATTTGGCCACCGTGTCGGGAATTGCCATCACATCCCCCCTATTCGCAACCCTGCTCGAATGTGTGATCGCCAAGAAATGGCCTAGCAAATATCTCTGGTTTGCTCTGGCGAGTTTTGTTGTAGGATTTGTAATTGTTCTTCGCTAATTTTCTAAACGAGATTTACAGATCAAATTTACAGATCAAAACGAATTCCACCAGACAAGAACGAGTATATAGAGGTGAAATCTAGCGTTTGCGATTCAATAGTTAAAAGGGTGCTGTCCGCCACCACCTGCGCCGCAAGGAAAGAGCGTTCTCCGGACCATCCCAAGGTAAAGCGACCCGTTGCCTTCGAAGCCACCGACCACTTATTCGTCGGACCGTAATCTTGCGTTTCGAAATTTTGTTTTTGTGGACCGACTCCAACAACGATAGAGGCATGAAGAATCCAAGGCCCACCCAAAACAAAGTTATATCCGTAGCCAGCGCCCAGCGTGGAAGTCGAAATAGCACCCTTTTTTATATTTCCAAGTCGTCCATACTCTGTTTCGTATCCTGCTGGAGCCACCACGGCATCACTTGATATTTCTTGCCTGCTAAAACCTAAACTATAGATCCACGATCCCCCACCCTTGACTTGAATTGCAGTTAAGTTGCCCGCGGCCACCAAGGAAAGGTGATCGGGATTGCTGAGATAAAAGAAATTGGCACCTAAGTAACGCGAGCGAAGATCTGGCCGCAAGAGACAGCAGGCTCCTCCTGTAATTTCCTGCGTGTTGCTTAGGTAGTATCCTGTGAAATCTTGATAATAAAAATCAAAACCCACCCTGCCCATGTAAGAGTGCAACTGGAAATCAACATACTCAGTCTCACCATAGATCGTAGTATCCACATCGTTCGCAACATCAACGACCGTAATGAAGAACCCCAGCCAATCGTAATCGAGCCCCAAACCCAAACGTCCGGTGATGTTTTGCTCGTAATTCAAAGCATTCGTAGTGCTTCCATCTGCGGCAGAGCTGTCTATCGAAAGCGGAATAGCTGGCGACGTGAGACCCGCGCGCAAACTCATCGTGTTTGCAGATAAGGCTCGAGTCCGATCCTCGGCCCTGATCCCTTGATCAACCGGAAAACACCAAGTTACTAGTGCCATAAAATATGTAAAAAAATAACTGAGGAGGTGTCGCCTTCTTAAAGACATACACCCCCTCTTAAACTTTGAAATTCAACACGTCTATCTCGAAAGGCCTATTCCCAGTCAACGAGAGCCCATAAAAGCTTTTGGCTTCTTTTATCGAGCTGCGCCAAGTTCTTCACCTCGTAGATATCGCCCGCGACATCGGTAATGAGAACACGTTCGTCAGAAAGGGCCTGTGGCCATTGATCGAGCTTTGTTAAAAACTTACGCTCTCCTTCTTGGGTGAGCACATTCCAAACTCGCAAGTCGCCCTCTTCGCGCACCGACTGAATCGATTTCACTTCCAGCACAAATCGCCGCTCAGCCAGAGCCCTAAGCAGAGCCTCACGCGAAGATTCTGCAAGCTGATCCAAGCTTTCCAAGAGCAGCAACTCTTTGCCTTCTTTGTCGCAAATGGACACAAAGGAATTGGGATGAGACCAAGGAAAGTTTGAAATGGGCTTCACCAAGAAACTCATGTTTTCCTGGTAAAGCTCCAGAGTGTTGTTGCCTTCCCACAAAAGGTGGAAAGGCTTTTGCGAACTAAATTCTTTTCTGTCATAAACTATCCCCCCTGAAGCTCTCCTACACTTACTTGTGCGGAGCCTCGCTCTATCTGCAACCTGTAGAGCTTTCTGTAAATTCCGTTTTCACGGGCCAAAAGTTCTTCATGTGTGCCCACTTCGGCAATTTCTCCGTCTTTGACAACGAAGAGCCTGTTGGCGTTTCGTAGAGTCGAAAGACGGTGAGCAATCGCAATCGTGGTTCGCCCTTTCACCAGATGATCAAGAGCTTCTTGAATCTGATGTTCGGTCTCGGTGTCCACAGCGCTGGTCGCTTCGTCCAGAATCAAAAGCTTCGGATCTTGAAGCAGTGCCCTCGCGATAGAAACTCGTTGGCGCTCTCCACCTGAGAGCGTGTGTCCTCGTTCGCCCACAACGGTGTCGTAACCATTGGGCAACTTACGAACAAACTCATGGACTCGCGCCGCCTTAGCTGACTCCACAACCTCTAAAAGACTCGCTTCGGGTTTCCCGTAACGAATATTTTCAAGAATGCTTCCGTGGAAAAGATGAGGATCCTGAAGAACCATGCCCACCTGAGTGCGAAAGCTTCCCAGCTCCACATCACGCAAATCCACACCATCCACCAAAATTCTTCCTCGTGACACATCATAAAAACGTGCCAAGAGTTGAATCAAAGTGCTCTTGCCTCCACCGCTAGAACCCACAAGACCAATCATTTCTCCCGCCTCGATGCTGAAGCTCACGTTGCGAAGAATGGGACGAAGTCCGTCGTATGAAAAAGACACGTTTCGAAACTCAACTTCACCTTTCAACTCTTTCAACACGACCGGATTCACGATCTCTTTGATCTTTGGCTCAGCATCGAGAATTTCGAAAACCCGATGAGCCGAACTCACCGCACGGTTCATCATTCTCGACATCTGACCAATCACCTCCACGGGCTGAACAAAAAGTCCCGCATAGAGAACAAACGAGATGAAAGTTCCTGCACTCAAGCCCCCCGAGGTTTCTAAAAGTCGAGGCCCTCCGAAAACCCAAACGCCCAACACCAAAGCATGAATGCCAAACATAAGCGTGGGCCAAAAGAGAGTCCACGCCGCATGAATGCGCTCGGTCTCACTTAAGAACTCATCGTTGGAAGCCACAAAGCGTGCCTCTTCCACACTTTCTCTATTGAAAGCTTTAACAACTTTCATGGCAGGTAAAATGTCCGACACCAGTCCGGTCATGCGAGACCACTTGCGCCAACAGCGCAAGAAGAGTCGTTGCATGCGCTCGCCGTGCCACCAAATTGCCCCTAACAAAAGAGGAACAGGCAAACACATGAGCAAGCCCAGTTTGACGTCCATGCTCAACAACACAGCTCCGATACCTAAAAGCATCATTGTGGAAACAAAAACCTCCACAACACCGAACGCAATGAAGTCCCAAAGACGGTCGGTGTCTGAAGTCACTCGACTCACAAGACTTCCCGAATTTCTTGTCGAGTAGAACTCCATGCTTAATTTGTGCAAGTGCGCATAGAGCTCTTTTCTCAAGTCGGAGGCCACGTATTCACCGAGACAAGACATGCATCGCAAGCGAATCCACGCGAAGAATTCCTTCACAGCAAAGGTAGCCGCCACTCCACCCGTAAGAATCATGAGCAACTCTGCAGCCGCCTTTGAATCTAAGCTTCCTGCCTCAAAAGGACGGATTACGCTGTCGATCAATCGTCCCGTGATCCAAGAGGGGACAAGGGCGGCGGCCGTAAATCCCACCGCACCCAGAGCACCTAAGGCCACCTGCTTTTTGTAAGGCTTGAGGTAGCGCAAGAGTCGGAGCAGTACAGATTTTCCCACGTTCTTGGCCGAAGCCTGTGCTTTCAATACAGGACGCAACATCGCCCCCTGATAAAGCTCATGAGCCTTTTCGCGTATTTTGTCTGGATCGCTTTCTCCCCAGCCTAAAAGTTCATCGAGACGCCCTTTAGAAATTTCTTGAAGAGCAAAACAAATGTGACTCATGGCATGTCGCTGCATGTGAGTGTAGCGAAGAACAAAAAGCGGTTGCTTGGATTTAGCAGAGTTCACCCGCAAGTGACTCGAACTCAGATGAGTTTCCTCCAGAGCTTCCGAGATGCTCGAAAGAGGAAACACATCGCAGTTGTTGGCATCCAACACAAGCACGACCCATTTTTCATTCAAGCCGACCCACACTCCCGACAAGTCGGAATAGGCGTAGACACGGGCTGGCGATCCTAAAGATCGCTCCATTGTTTCACGGAGGTGGCTTGGACAAGCTCCTTTGTGTCCCGTCCAAGCCTCAATCTGTGCTTCGGATTCTCCGAAGGAAGAATTGAGTGTTGAATTCATTAGATGTTCCTTTCTAAAGAGTGAGCAGGGCTATTGAACTGCCGCTCACAATGTTTAAGTTGGTTTTTGTTTTCTGTTTTCAAATACAATTGGCCTCTGAGCTGAAACTTGGGCCACCAGCCCAAACATCGCCAAAGCCAGCCTCGTCTTTGCGTTTTCATAAAAAGTCTCCGTCCCGTAGGGGATAAAAAGGCGCAGCTGTGTACTGGATTTGAAATCCAAAATTTCGAACACAAGATTCAAATACACAGCTGCCCTGAAGAACAACGAAGAAAGCCATAAGGCAAAAATGCGGAGGCTTTGAACGTAAGTTCTAATAGTTAAAGAAAGGGAATTCATTCGGAGGTCTGCGACCTCAGCGTTGTAGGATATTTTCTCCGGTTTTACTCCGGACTTACTCTGGACTTACTCTGTGAGATCAGCTGTTAATTGAGTATTGAATTCAATACTGCGGCTGAAAAGAGGGTCCATGAGAGGAGAACATATCGCTATCAAACTTGCTAAGATCGCGAAGCACATCCGAGACAATAACCTCGTTCGCAAATGCCGTTAGGCCATTTCCGTTGAGTGTTAGAGTGTCTGACATTTTTTTAGTCATTTTAATTACCATAGTGCGTTCTCCTTTCTTTTGAACTTACTTTGAAGATACATGAGGTCTATCTATAAAGTCTATAGAAAAGAGTATAAATATTTTGACTTAGTCAAATCAAAAACAATAGAAGTTAAACAGAATGAAAAAACTAATCAAAGGTGTGGTCGAATTTGGAGAGAAGCTAACTCCAGAAAAAAAGAAACATTTTGCATCGCTCGCTCTCGAGCAAAAGCCCGACGCTCTTTTGATTGGATGTTCCGATAGCCGAGTCGTGCCTAACCTTTTTGCATCAACCAATCCTGGCGATGTTTTTGTCATTCGTAACCTTGGAAACACCGTTCCCTCAAGCTGTTCTACGCATTCAGAATCAGCAGCAATCGATTTTGCGATGTTGAATTTGGCGGTCAAGGACATTGTCATTTGCGGGCACTCAGAATGTGGAGCGATTCATGCCCTCTATAACTCTGAAAAAAATCCGCCCTTTCCAAGTCTAAGTGCATGGCTGGAAAACGCGAAGTCCTCACTCGAAAGCTTCAAAAATAAATCTTTGCCGAATGATCATTTGAGTCCCGAAAATCAACTTTCACAGGTTCACGTGCTTGAGCAAGTGAAACATGTTCTGGACTATCCCAACGTTAAAGAACGTTTTGAAAAAGGCAGCTTACGAATTCATGCCTGGTGGTTCGATATCGCCAATGCTCAAATTTTTATGTACGAGAAAGCTGAAAACAACTTTGTGCTTCTCAATGCCCAAAAAGCCGAAGAGCTTCTCAAGAATTTTACTTAGTGATTTTACTTAGTTTTATTTATTAAAGCTTAGATGACCAAAGCGGATGGCTCGGGTCGTCAGCAGAACAATCAATCCGGCAAAGAGAGCTCCCACAAACCAAGCCACCAGATATAGCGGCGCCATGGGCTCTCCCATCACAAGCAACAAGATTAGCGAGGAAATTGCAGCAAAAGACCCGATGGGAAAGGCGCGCCTTCGCACCCAAGCCAGCTCATGTCGCGGCAAGATTTTAGAGACGAAAAACGAAGTCGTACCCAAGTAGAAAGCTCCGCAAAAGACCTGGCAAAGCAAAGGACCGCCAAACATGAAGTAGTGCATCAAGTCGAAATTACCCAGAAACCTGATTCCAAACTGCTGACAAACGCTCAACGTGAGTAGCGAAGAAGCCAAATGCAATACAAACATTTTTGAAAAAAGTGAATTGCGACGAATTCGAAAATCGCCTTCAACAGTCGGGAAAACTCCTTGAAGAACTCGTTCAAGCTGTGGATCCATTTGTGATTTACTATTTTTTTCCATCAGCTCCGCCCTCTCCAAGCGTCTCTTTTAATTTGAGACGAGTTCTTCTAAAGATTTGCCGAACAGTGTCGGCATGTTTTCCCAATCGAGAGGCAATGGCATCGAAGTCATCATCGCCCAAAGCTCTCTCTAAAAATATTTTTGCCGACTCCTCTGGTAGCTCGGCAAGCAGATCTTTCCAATCTATTAAACTTAACGAAGCCGAAGCAGTGTTGTGTGACAGCTCAAGCCAAGTTTTTTCAATAATAGCCACGCTGCTACTTTTTCGTTGAAAATCAACCAGTTCAGATCGGGCAATCACATAGAGCCATTGTAAAATCGCATATTTTGACTGGTAACGATCACGGGTGCGGTGAAATTTAAGAAAGCTCGATTGCAACACATCAAGAGCATCCTCTTCTCGAGTAAGGCGCCTTTTCAAAAATGAATATAATAATGATGAATACTGCTCATAGATGAGTCGAAAGGCCTGAGGATCCCCATCTAGGTAGTCCCTCATTAGTTGCTCATCTTTTTTCATACCCCTTGTCACATTAAACGAAGCAGTCCCGTTAAAGAAGTAGATGAGATCACTTCTTGGAAAATGCCTTCTTAAAAAATACCTGCTTGCAGCGGCGGCTCTGGGCCTATCGGGCGCCAGCCAAGCCCATCCCGTATTCTATTCAAACGGATGGGGTGTCATGCTGTGGAACTCTCCAGACAAGACAGAGTTCTACGGGGCGTACACGCTGACCCATCGGATCGCCACGGGAATTCGATATTTCGGATTTCGAGAACCGGGTGAATACCCCAAAGACAACTACACCTTGGGCCAATTGAGCTTGCTTTTAAAAAGATGGAATGCTCCAAGCTCCCAAGGAAACATCTACGCCACTTTTGCAGGTGGCCTTCGCTCTTTTGATGACGGTGCAAAGAAAAATGAAGCCGCCTTTCTCAGCGAAGTCCAAGCGGATTGGGAAGACCGCAGACTCTACACCCTCGGGAAAGTTTCGGTCATGAAATCAAAAAGTGCAGATGCCATTTACGCAGCAAAAACTCGAGTGGGAGTGGCACCCTATCTAGCAGAGTTCACCGAGCTCAATACTTGGATGATTTTGGAGCTTGAGGATACTTTTGAAGACGGAAAGAATCCTTCTCTCACTCCCTACATACGACTTTTCTACAACAACTTTTTAACTGAGCTCGGCTACAGCCTCGACGGCAAAGTTAAAATGAATTTTATGACACATTTTTAACCGTGCTAATTAATACAAGGAGAAACTAAATGAAAAAATCATTCATCATCGCAACCCTACTTTTTACAAGCTTCAACGCCATGGCCGAGAAAATCATTATCGGCGTGGATGGCATGGTCTGTTCTTTTTGCGCCCAAGGCATCACCAAAAAATTCAAAGCTGAAAAAGCAGTAAGCTCCGTTGATGTGAAGCTTGAAGACCACAAGGTCACCCTTGAAACCAAGTCAGCGCTTAGCGACGATCAAATCAAAAGCATCATCAAGGACGCTGGATACTCCATCTCATCAATAGTGAGAGAATAAAGCATGTCACAACCAGGCGAGATCAATACCTCAAACAGCAGCACCTGGATTTCTTTTTTGGCACTCTTCGGTTCTTTCGGAACTCTCATTTGCTGTGCACTCCCCGCAACCTTTGTCGCCCTAGGGGCGGGAGCCACCCTCGCCTCGCTGCTCGGCAATTTTCCACAGCTCATTTGGCTTTCCGAACACAAGGAATGGACGTTTGGCATTGCAGCCCTTTTCATTGCCTTTGGCTACTTCAACATGTGGATCACCCGCAATGCGCCCTGCCCGATCGACCCGAGACTGGCCCGAGCCTGCAAAACCGGGAAAAAAGTTGCCCTAGTTTTACTCGTCATTTCTACCCTTGTTTTCCTCACGGGCGCCGGGTTTGCATTCCTAGCTCCCTTGTTCTTAAACTAAACTTAATACTGAGCCTCTTCATCGAATCTTTTCCAATTCGGCGCTCATTTCGACCGATAATAGATAAGTCATGTGGAAACTTCGAATTCAACACTCTTCGTATTTTTCTTTTGCAATATCCTTGATACTTACGCTGAGTGCATGCTCTCAAGAATCAGCCTCCAACATTAGTTTCATCATTCAACCCGCAGAGCAGACAGAATTTGAAACTCTTAGCATAACCAATGCTTTTGCCGGGAAACAAGCTTCAGGACTTCTCAGCACTGGATTCTGTTACGCCAT
>Ga0163144_10007290_pt1 | contig 24266 bp, 20 predicted proteins | sample OliLak19BULKMAT1_FD_123175 | JGI IMG/M metagenome (GOLD analysis project Ga0163144, IMG submission 123175) | Freshwater microbial mat bacterial communities from Lake Vanda, McMurdo Dry Valleys, Antarctica - Oligotrophic Lake LV.19.BULKMAT1 | ecosystem: Environmental > Aquatic > Freshwater >...
CGGCGCGCTCGTGGTAGGTCAGCGAGCCTTGCGGCGCGCTCGTGGTAGGTCAGCGAGCCTTGCGGCGCGCTCGTGGTAGGTCAGCGAGCCTTGCGGCGCGCTCGTGGTAGGTCAGCGAGCCTTTCGAGCGCAGTCGAATTCTGCGCGCATCCGCAACCCGTAATGGCGTGTCTATCGGCGCGCCATTTCTCCGCATACGTTGCGACAATGTTCCAATCGTCCTCCGGATCTTCCGGATTCCGCCAGACGACATAGTAGAGGGTGGCCGATTCTCCGTGGTAGGTAGTGACGGAGTAGTGAGCAGAATTGTGCATGGGTTAGCCTTCCTCGCCGTCGTCGAAAATGCGAACGGTGAGGTAGTAGTACAATTCGCTTTCCGATCCATATTCGTCGTCGTCGGCATCGCCAGCGAGGATTTCGAGAGAAAGGATGCCAGCGTCCGGCCCGATCATGGCGACGTTATCGGGCTCCTCGGACTCCCAGGAGTACGCTTGCACGGTTTCACCGTAGGAAACCGTTGCGAATTCCTCGGCGATTTCTTCGGCCGTGGGATCGCCTTCTGCGCCAATGCGCGAAACGTCGTTTCCGCGCTTGCGAAGCTTGTCGATGCGCGCTTGAATGTTGGCGAGCGCTTCGCCGATCGTATCGTGCGTTTCGTCGTGAAGTGTGCCAGCGCCGTTGTGCGCGTGGTAAGTAACTCGATACTCGCGTGGGCGCGCTTCCTCTGCGCGGAGCGCCGCGATTTCGTTCACGTCGGAGCACCCAGCGCGTTCGGCGAGAAGTAGAGCGTCAATTTCGTCGTTCGACGTTTCGATCTGCTCGCAAGCGTTATCGAAGGCCTCGCGTTCCGAATCGCCGATCCCGAGACCGTAGGCGATCGAATCCTCGGCCGAGGATCCGCGAAAGTACTGGGCGTGGTCGATCCCGTGGGATTCGACCTCGATGCGGTAGCGACTCACAAGGCACCTCCATCGACGCGAGCGGCGTCGATGCGAGCGGCGTAGGCGGCGACGTCGGCGTAACCGGCGGCTGTGTCAGCGCGAGCGGCGGCGACGTCGGCGCGAGCGGCGGCGACGTTGGCGGCGTGGGCGTGGGCGCGCGCGGCGTAAGCGGCGGCTGTGTCATCTTCGTCGGCGTAAGCGGCGGCGATGGCACGAGCGCTGACGTAGGCGGCGTCAGCACGAGCGAGGGCGGCGTAGGCGGCGGCGGCGGCGACGTTGGCGGCGGCGGCGTCGGCGAGAGTGGACTCGGCGCGGGCATTGGCGAGCGCGGGGGAGGGGGGGAGGGGAAGACCGTTCGAGTTAGCGTTCATGCTTCGCATTTCGCCATATTCCCCCGAAGCGCGCTAGCGTTATCCCCTTCCTTTGTGTATTGCTTATGTAAACGTATACTGTACAGTATCGTGCCAGAGTGTGGTATACTTAGGAATATACTAGGGTATTGACCTAACCCGTTATCTACTAGAGACTTAGGCTAATTTCGACGATCGCGTGCCTGCTGGACTACCTAGGTCGGTAGCGCCTCGCGTGCAGCCTACGGGCTCCTGTGACGATATAGCCTGTCAAGACTATTCTCGGGATTCTGCGAGAGTATTCCTACCCTTGCACCTTATTGACTACCTTTCCGGCAGCTCCGGGCCAATACTCTATAAGGCCGGAGATTTCTGGAATGCTAATAACACTTTGAAAAGATAGATTTTTCACTAGATTTGACTGTTTCCAAACGGTCGGCCTTAAGACTTTTAGGAAATGGGTTGTTTGGAGGGGGGGGGTGGTTTCCAATGCGAAATCACCTATTGCGACGGCATTCGGATATGCCTTCCAGGCATTGGCAAAATGGGTGAGAATGTACTTGCGTTACATTGTCTGGATTAGGAGAACGTTTCCCGAAAATTCACGCAACCTCTGAAAATCTGGAATATAATGTATCGTGCTAAAACGTGTCGGATCCTTCCGAACAATACAACGGTACAATACACTCGCATTGTACCGTTCCACGAACGGCGCATCTATTCTTCCAGCTATTCTATATTGCAGTATCGCCTAACCCGTTCTACGCTGCCGATACGTTCTATGATTCTGCTACGCAATCCTATGTTATTCTGGATTGCATGTGACTACGTGTGAAATGGACTACTAAGATGGATGAATCGGAAGAGGCTACGTGCAGGAATTTGACTAATAGGGAGGAGTCAATACTTCTCATGGATGGCTATTTTTTTCCCAGGGCTATCTTTTCCCCAGGGCAGTGCTTTTTCTCCCAGGGCTATTTTTTTCCCAGGGCTATCTTTTCCCCATGACAGAGTACTTTTCCTCATGACAGGGCAGTACTTTTTTTCCCAGGGCTATCTTTTCCCCAGGGCAGTGCTTTTTCTCCCAGGGCTATCTTTTCCCCAAGGCAGTGCTTTTTCTCCCAGGGCAGTACTTTTTCTCCCCATAACAGGCCCTTCTACCTTCGCATCACGGTGACTCCTTGACTCTTTGATGCCGCGTGTGGGAACCTACTGATCATGGATGGCTACGGCTCCCCCTTTGCACACTACCGACCAGTGCCCGTGCCTCTCCGGAAGTCCGTCGCTCGTTCGGGGTTGTGGGCCAAGCTCGCGCTCAGTCCGGTGGAGATCGAGGAGCGGGTGCTTGATGCACGACTCAGAACTGCATGGCGAGTGACTCGCGTTCTGGCAATGATGCAAGGACGGCTTTCAGAGAATGAGCGCATCGAGTTGGCCGAGAGGCCGCACCGATCGATGCCCTTCCTGGACGGCGCGAGCGATGTCGTTCCGCTACTACCGCCGCCCAACCGCCAACCTACCTACCGCTGGCTCCAGACCATCGAAACAGTCGCATCAACAATCGGTGCAGACCTACTACTGCCGACAGACATACCCACGTTCTCCGAGCACTTGTGGGGGTTCACCCACCCAGACCCCGCCGAACGACTGTGGTGGCCCTCGCTGCAAGAACTCAACGTGTATGAGGAGATGCAACAGATATATCCGACCATGCGGCTCCTCTCAAAGTTCTCCACGTTGGAGGTATACAACAGACTCCAGGCACAACGGCTATTGACCAAGACGGAGATCCGTAGTCTGGTCGCAATGGCTCGTAGAGAGTCGAAAGCAGTGATTGAGTACGCAGACCAGGACGAAGAGCGCAGTATCATGATCCTGCGACTACAAGAGGTACAGAAGCGAGCACGGAGAAGCCTGAACCTGCGCGAAGAAGTCAACGGACTGAAGATGGAAGCGCAGCTGCGCGGGCTGACCCAACAGGATCCATCCTCGCTCGACGGCAACCGCATCTTCGAGGCTTTTGCAACTGCCGTGGCCTCGCCTAGCTCGATCGAGTACGATCCGGTCCCGCCCACCGACCCGCCCACCGACCCGCCCGACTAGCCCACAATGGCCGCAATCGAAACCCTCCGACCTACCCCGGTAGCGATCACGATCTATCGCGGACAGGACAACCAATACGTCTTTACCGTCATAGACAAGGCAACCGGGCTACCGAAGGACATGAGCGGCTACGCCGCACTCGTCCCAATGGCACGGTTCAGCAGCGCATCCCGCTCGGCAGGAGGAGTGGTCCCAGGACTCTTCGCGCAAGCTCAGATCAGCTCAGGCAACGAACTCGCGTCCCTCGGGGTCTGTGACTGGCTGAACGGCGGCGTTGGCGGACAGATCAGGATGATCATTCCCGAGGCGGACTTCGCAGACGGCATAACCAAAGGATCGAAGAACGCAAACGCAACACTCATCACAGGAGTCGGAGACATCCAGGTGCGCGGAGCGGCAGACATCGCCTCGATCGGAGCAACTTCCGTCGAAACGGGAGGCGGCAGTACCGCCGCATACAATTCGGTACAACGGGCCATCGAGATCACTTGGTCGATCGATAAGGAAGTCACGAACCTGCCATGATTATCATTCCCGAGATCGTAGACTTCAAGGGCGCGAACATCATCGTCCAGGGGGTTGACAACTACTTCGAGCTACAGGTGAAGGATGTTGACGGAACCACCGTAGACATCTCAGCCGTCAATCCTGTCACAGAGTTGTTTTGCGAGTTTCGCACACACAAGCTCGGTGACGCTGGCAGTACAACGGTAGGTTGTCCGATCCCGCGACTCTATATCCCAGCAGCGGCTAATGGGAAGTTGTGGTTGCACCTGACGAAGATACAAACCAACAACGCACCTACACAAGTGATGTCGGGCTTCTTCGACATCGAGATGATCCTCGGGGGGTACAAGTACCGTCCGTTCATGGGTAGTTGGAGCATCGACGCCAAGCAGGTCACGAACAGGTACAATACCTAATGCCGTTACTCACGACAGGACAAGCGCCTACCACCTCAGCAGTGAAAGGCGGAGCAGCCCCCACAGCAACCGGGCTCAGGATCACCGCAGCACCGTTGGATGTCAGCGCCTCGGTGCTGAGACAAGCCAAAGACTACAGCGTAGTCGTGGTTATCCTTGATGACGTTGGCTTGGAGAAGTTCCAACAGTACGCAGCGATCACAGGCAACGTCAGTCAGGTGATCCGCATCCCGAACATCAAAACGCATGTTGTAAACCGAGGGATCACGTTCAATAAGTGCTGGGTGTACCCGGTATGCGGACCCACTCGTGGAGCGATGGAGAGTGAGCTATACCCCCAACACAGCGGGTTCATGGCAAACATCACGGACAACCCGCTCATCTCATCAGGGAACTTCTATCTCGGTCAAGACCCGGCCGTGCCGGATGATCGGACAAGACAGAAGATCCAGACGATCGCACACGCGCTGCGGAACGGACGACCCAAGAACGCATACAAGCTCGGGAAGTTCGGGAAGAGTCACATGCAGCAGAACGACTACTTCACTTGGCCAACGGGAGGCGCGGGTTGGACGACCTTCAAGGGTCACATGGTGAATCTTGCTAACCACTACTCGTGGCCCTACATCGTCACCGCGCGGGACTTGCTCACCGGAGAGAGCGATATCGTCAGCAGCGTAACCTCTACCGTCTATGGTCCCGAGCAAGAACTCGGGGACATGGAGGCATTCGTTGATGCTGCCCTCGCCGCAGATGACGCGCCGTTCCTCTTGTGGTGGTGCCCGAGCGTCGGACACGCCTCGTATCAGGCACCGCCGACTACCGGGATCGGAGCAGTTGGCGCGCTGTCACAAGGCGACTGGACCACTGCCTTCGGTGGCGTATACCCGGCTCCAGGAACGGATTTGAACTTCGTCGCTACTCTAGACTCGACCGAGAGAGCCAAGAAGATAATGTGCCAGAAGCACCAGATCGAATCGGCTGATGAAGTGTTCGGACGATTGATAACAAAGCTGCAAGCGAACGGGCAGTACGACAACACGGTGTTCATGGTCATCGTAGACAACGGCACGTCAACGGACGTGGTTGAAGCGCCGTACGATGATACCCACGCAAAGCGGTCCGTGTACGCACAGGGTATCAATGTGCCGTTCTTCGTTTCCGGACCTGTGTGTGGGCAGGTGCCGCGAGCGTCAAACGAACCGATCAATGCTGTGGATATCGGCACGACGATCCGTGATATCTGCAAGGCATACCCCCAGGCACACGCAGCAGACATAGCGTCAGGAGGCAGGCCGCGAGACGGAGTGAGCTTCCTCCGGCATTTGCGCGACCCCGCCATTCCCAGCCCGAGAACGGTCAATTTCTCAATGATCGGCGGCCCATCCTCTGGGTACGGCTGGAATCCCACCACGCGGGTCTACACGTCCGCACCAACCCAGGGCTCGTACACGGTCACGGACGGCACCCACACCCTCCTTCGACTCGGAGGGACTCCTCCGACCGAAAAGCTGTTCCTCGCCACGAGCTTCAAGCAGCCGGACAGTGAGAACCTGATGATCACAGCCCCCAACGACACGGCAACCATAGCCGCGCTGTCGAAACTTCGACCCCTTTTGAACGCCCTCATCACGACATGACCACCATCGCACTCGGACAACCCATCATCCCTGAGCCAGAACGAGCAGGGGTCTTGGCTCGACAAGTCCTCATCACGAGCCTCGTCACGGGCATGTCAGGCAACGCAGAGATCCACGCTGCGGCCATCGAAACCCAGGCGGCTTCGTTGGTGGTTCAGGTTGACGCCATGCAGGCGCTCGGCGTGGCATTGACCGCTGGCAACGTCGCAGCCACGCAGGCCGCTCTCGCCGCAGCCGTGGTTATTGCGGAGGCGTCCCTGGCTGCGATCACTGTCTCGATCGCTAGCCTGCGCGTGACGCAGACGACCGGCACGCACGTCACGCGCCTCAAAACCATTCTCACGGACCAATACAATCCGCGCTTGGTCTGACCGATGAGCCTGCTGCAACGACGGATGACGGACTTTATCAAGCCGTTGCAGGAGGACATCTTCAAGTACGCCGATGCACTGGGTCTGGTTCCAACGGGCCAGCAGGCAGAGCTACTCAAGGAAGTACAGCGTGGGCACAAGAGGATCGCTGCCAAGAGCGGTAACGGTACTGGCAAAACAGCTATCTCGTGCGTCGTAGGTAGTTGGAGAACGATCCAGGCAGTAGACGCTCTCACGGTCGTCACCGCTCCTACAATGGAGCAGTGTCGAGGTGTCTGGCTGACCGAGTTCGGTCGGATCATGGACAAGTGCAAGTATCCGGTCCTGAAAGAACTTTTCAAGCTAACTAAGAGCCGTATTGTGGTCGGCGGCAGGGAGAAGTGGAACATCCGTTTCCGTACTGCGACAGATCCCAAACGTTTCCAAGGTATTCACCAGGCAAACCTCACTTTCATCGTTGAGGAGTGCTCGGGTATCGCAGCCGATATCATAGAAGCCATTGAGGGCAATCTGACGAACCAGAACGCAATGATGGTCGCCATCGGCAACCCGAACACTCGGGAGTGCGCGTTCTTCAACTTCTTCAATAAAGATCGCTCTCAGTGGGTCTGCCTCACCTTCTCATCGATCGACTCACCCCTCGCATCACGCGAGTTCATCGAAAGGATCAGAAGCATTTACGGAGAAGACTCTACTCCGTGGAAGGTACGGGTCCTGGGAGAGTTCCCAGATATGGACCCAAACTGCATTATTTCGATCGAAGATCTCGAAAAATGCCTCAAAACCGATAGAAACCAGGCAATTCGCGTCCCGCGTAAATACAACAGCCAGATCATCCCTGCGAGACAATTCGGGCTCGACTACGCACGTTTCGGAGACGATGAGAGCGTCAAGGTCAAGCGGTTCGGGGAGGCGATGCTCGACATGAGCTATTTCATGGGCCTGGAGCCGAGAAACCTCAACCGATCCGCTATGAAGGATCAGGTTGAGATGGGTTGGTCGAACCAGGAGACCGTGTTTTGTGCTGATGCGAACGGTATGGGTGACGGGGTGATGATCGACTTTCACGAAGCGGGCCGTCGAGTGCATGAGTTCAAGGCACAGCACAAGGCCAAGCGGAGTCAAGAGTTCGCAAACAAAGCTACCGAGTCATGGTTCCAGTTTGCTAAGAAATGCCATGAGGCCGCGAGCGGCGGGAAGCCGGTCCACCTGTTGAACGATCCGATGATGTTCGAGCAACTCTCCACTCGACAGTATAAGATGAGCAGCAAGGGCCTCCTCGAACTCGAAAGCAAGGATCGCTACAAGGATCGTACAAGTCGAGGATCCCCCGACCGTGCTGACGCCGTTTGCATGGCATACTATGATGGCGTGGAAGCAGAGACTAAGTTGATAAGGGAGCCGCAGCCGCAGCAGGTAGCACGGTTCCGCATAGGTGGTTTCGGGTGAAGTGTACCTACGAGGACGGTGGAGATGTGCGGATCACCCACGTCTTCAATGCAGATGACGGGCAGAGAACCAAACGAGGTATCTGCAACGTCTGCGGTCGCGTCTACACGGTCCTTGAACTACTGATGAGGCCAAGCGAGAGCGTCGGCGCAATGGCACTGGCATCAGAGATCAAAAAGGGGAAAGCGCGGATGAGGCTCGACCGTAGCGTATAGAAAAGGGCCGGTGCAGTCGTTCCTCTGCACCGGCCCCCCCGAGAGTCATCCCATTCAGCGTCGAGGAGAATCTTCCCGCTCCCCCTCGGGCGCGGAAGCCACCCTAACGCCTTGGATCGGGACTTGCAAGAACGTCTCGGATGGGGGATCCTGACGGCTAGAGTCCGCGCAGGTTGCTTGAGGAGCTAGTCGAATGATCCGAAATGGCGTTCTGTGTTCGCACCCGGCAACTCGCTGGGTTGCTGAGTTCCTCCTGTGGCTGATCGTGGCCGCGCTCGTCGTGTTCGCGGCATCGGGGTGCTCGGCGCTCGGCATCGCCACCGAGGGCTACGTCGAGCAGCGCGTAGAGGCGGTCAACGAGCACACGGCTGAGGCGGCAGAGGCCGTGGCCGTGTCGTTCGATCCTATCTTTCCTGGTCTCGCCACGCACGTTGGCGCGACGTTCAGGGGCACGCCCACGCGCCCGCCGCCGGTACCCGACACGAGCTTCCCCTGGCTGGAGCTTGTGGGCATCTTAGGTGCCGCGTGCGGGCTCAGCGTGCCTGCGGCCGTGAAGGTTACGAACCTGATCCGCGACAACCGACGCAGGGACCAGCACGAGCCGACCACGATGGCCGAGGCGTCGCAGCTCGGGTACTTCGAGCCCACAAAGAAGGAGGCGTGATGTCAGAAGTCACAACCCTCGGGCCGGGGACACTCACTCGGCTCGGGCCAGCGATCATCGTGGCGACCGGTGCGATCAGTGGCGCACTCTGGATCAACTCGTCGATGGCTGGCATCGAAAAGGTGCAGGCGTCGGCGTCGGCGTCGGCGGCTGTGGAGCGCGCAGAGATCCAAAACAAGCTAGGAATGATCGAGTACCGGCTCGGGGCGATCGAGCGCGGCACAGGTCATCCGTGGCTGCGCTCTGAGATGCGTGCCTGGGTAGACGACTTCATCGAACGCAACGCGAAGCGAGAGCCTGGGAGCACGATCGGCGTGGCGCGCATTCCGTGAATACCCCAACCGGGAGGCTCGAAATCCTCGGAATGCAAATGCACCTTGAGATACTTTCTTGCCCTGCTTTGCCTGCTCGCCATCGGCGGGTACGTCTGGTCCGTGGAGACGCGGATCCCGAAACCAACACATGCGGAGGTGCGTGACGTGAAGACTATTTGGATGAGCGGTGGTGTGAGGCAAGAGGTCAACACGCGGCGTGCGGAGGGCGAGGATGTGACCACCTTCCAGGATCGGCATTTCGCGGCTGTGCGTGCAGCGCAGGCGGACTTCCCGCCCGATGCGGCCTAGTATTTGCTTCTCCTGGGCTGAAAAACAGACCGCCCCCGTGTAAAAGAACACGGGGGCGGTCTTTTTCATTTCCGTAGGTACCGGCGCAGCGCGCTCAGAATGGGCACGAGTTGACTGCGCCCGAGCCAGTCATTGCAGCCCCGGTTGTAGAGGTCGGCCAGGGACGTTGCCTTGCCTTGTGTCGGCGTTGCGATGCGGAGGCCATAGTTGAGGTACTTCGTCGGGTCGCCGCCGTCGTGGAGCACCTTGCAGGCCATCAGACCCGCCCCGAGGAGCGGCAGGTAGTCGCCGCCGCCTGCGCCCTGGGAGAGTTTGCGGTAGGGCGTGCCAGCTCGGGGCGCAACGGCGAAGCCCTTGGGGACGTAGCCCTTCGACTTGACCACCGACGACTCGAACACGCCCTCAACGGCTTGCGCGATCTCTCGCCAATGGCCGTGCTCAGCGAGCCCGAACAGGGTGAGCCAGTGCTCGTAGGTATAGCCGCCGTCCATCGTCGTCGGCAGCGGGTCGGCCATCCCAGGACCGCCGACCCACAAGGACGGAGAGAGTCCTTGAGCGGCAGGAGAGCCTTCGGTGAGGCGCATGAATTGGCCCGAGCCGATCATCTGAGACTCTGCCGTGTCCTCAGCCATCTCTTTTGACACCTGAACCAGGCTCCTGCCTCCGTACATGAGTGTTTGCATCGCCCACGCAGGACCTCGACGACCGAAGTAGTTAGATCCCTGATGATCGGTTCCTTTCGGTGCGCCTGGATTTGAGTAGCCCACGTCTGTTGCGAACATCTTGAGATCGAACATCGCTGGTTCCCAGTAGATCAGAGCCAGTGCGCGGCCAGCCCACGTTGAGTTGCCCATGTGTTGATCGTCGGACGGGAGCCAACCATTGTCTCGGTTGAGTCCGAGGATCATGTCCCGATAAGGACACGTTCCATCAGTCACGTCAGCGGGCTTGCGGCGATCGTCGTACTGATCTCCGAACGGCTGGCAGAAGCGTTCGAGCTTCGTTGTCTTCGCCCACCCTCGGACGTTGTTGTATCCCTGGGGACGTGACGGATTAGCGAAAGGCTCTCCGTCTTCCTTGCGGAGGCAGTCGATGGCCGAGCGACCCATGAACGCTTTGTGTGCTTCCCAAAACCACGCGCCGTTCATCTGCCAGCCCGCGACAGGTTCGATGCGTTCGGCCCCCGGAGGAGCCGCTTGCGGAACTCCCGCGAGCTTCCACAACTGTCCGAGCGAGGCAGATGTCGGGGACTCGTTGCGAGCCTTCCACATAGCAGCCTGCTCACGCGCGAAAGGGATCGAGACCTCCCCCACCTTGCCGACAGTCGAGCAACCCGGAGCCATCCCGCCCGGTACATCGAAGTACAGAACTCCTTGGGCCGGGATGTATTCCTTCCCATCACCATGCCGAACACTGTCGAGCATGATGTGAGAGAGAAAGACGCCCCCAGCCCACTCTCCATCGTAGACGCCATTCGAGAGACGAACGGTGCCTAGGCGGGGATAGTAATGGACTCCGAGAGAACCTTTGAGGTGAGTCCACCCTGGTTGCAGGAAGACATCTGGGAATGGCTTTTGCCCATTCTGTAGTACGAGTGAGAACTTGATGGTCATTGGGTCCTTTGGGCTTCCTTGATCGAGAAAGGGAAGAGAGTAGGACCGAGAGGAAGAGGAGGAAAGGAATCCCAAGAAAACAACCCCAACCCCTCGGCACCTACCGGGCTTGCGCCCTTCTGCATACTACCTGAACTCCGCGTAGACGGCACCGTACTGCGGGTCAACGACCCCATTGCCTCCGCTGCCTACGACGGTCAGGAAGACATCCTCTTTTGCTCCGGCCGCAATGTCGATCCAGGACGATCTCGCGGTCGTGTCTGTTACATCGATCGCGGCTGAAACCTCCGACGTTCCGATGTCCGAGTAGTCACCGACCGTGATCGAGTGAGTCGTTCGGTATCGCAAGATGAGCTTGGAGCCTGCAAAACCGGCGGTGCCTGCCTTGTTCACACCGAATCGAACCTGTGTGTATCCGGTCAGATCGACGCCGAGGATGTGTCGATGACTTCCGCCAAGGAACGTCGCGGCTGAGGGCATGTCGGTCCACGTCGCCTGAGAAGAGGCAAGGCAATGGAGGTGTAGTACGAGACCGATCGGTCGCCACGTCGAGTCGCCACGCAGGACCTTCGTGGCCGTTCCCGTGCCAGATCCGAGCCGCGCTTCGGCAAAGGTCCCGCTTGTGATGAGTGATGCGTCGATCGTGTTGCCGCTCGCCGCCGCGAAAGTCTTGTTTGTGATCGGCTGCGCGAGATCAATGCAGGCGAGTTCGTAGTTCGTGCTGCTGTAGCGGGCGAAAATGCGACCGCTGCCTTTTGTTGCCAGCACGCCCGACACGTTCGTGTCTGATCCGTTGAAGATGACGCGCGGGAAAGTTCCGGTCAGCGCGTTCAGGACTTCAACAAAGTTGACTGCGCCTGATGTCGGCAGGATGCCGAGGGCCTTCACGCCGTTCGTGTCGTTCAGCTGCGAGACGTTCGAGACGGCGAAGCCGCCCATGTTCAGCGCGGCGGTCATCGCACGCGCTCCACTCACGAGCAGGTAGATCGTGTGGTCGTCGCTGCCGAGGCCGGAAAGTCCACTATGGGCGGTGACGACGCCAAGAGTGGTCCGCATTGCCGTGGCGTCGGCATCGTCGAGCAGCGAGAGCGCGAACGGGGTCAGGTCGAAGGTCGCGGCGGTTCCCGAGCCCGTGAATCGAATCCCCTTGTCCGCCGCGCTGGTGAGACCGGCGATTGCGGCAAGTTCGGCGTCAGCGATGGTCGTTGTGTTCCCGATGCTCGTGATCGGTCCTGTGAGGTTGGCGTTGGTCACGACCGTCGTGGCGAACGAGCCAGTGCCCGAGCCCGTCACGCCTCCGGTCAGAGCGATCGTTTGATCGCCTGTGTTCGTTCCGGACGACGTACCCGATTGCGTTGCGAGCGTGCCCAGCCCGAGCGTCGTGCGTTGTGCCGTTGCGTCCGCGTCGTCGATCAGCGCGCGACCGGCTGCGGTGCAAGCGATCTCCTCCAGGACACCTGCGCCCACCGTCGATCGCCCGAGCAGCTTGTCTGTCGCGCTGACGTTCTGAATGTTGGGGTAGCTTACTTTTGTTAGGCTCATAGCGAGAGATACCTCCTAGCCACGACGGTATCCCCGGTCTGGGGTATGTTACCAGCAGAGAAGGTGATGGTGTTTCCAGAGACATCGTAATCCTCGCCTGCTCCCCGTTGATCGAGTCCGTTTTTGACGAGGATGAGACTGCCAGCAGGACTCGGCCCAGCGATGAGTGTGAAGATGCCATTCACTCCGTTGATAGCCCCGGAAGGTACTTCTGCGAAATACTCTGTAATGGGAACGGGGGGAGCGCCCAGAATGGACCGGGTTACGCTAGCGACCGTAGCGAGAGATATCTCGGTGTTAGATGTTCTGGGTTGTGTCTTGACGTAGACATCGGCGAGGGACTGAACGGAGGGATCGTAGATCGCTTCGAGCCTTCTCGGATCTACGATGTACGCGACAGCGCCCTGTGCGTGAGTAACCACGGAAGTTCCGTACTGTCCTCGGAGGATTCCCTTGGGGCGATAGAAGTCATCTCCCAGAGGTTCGATTTCCTTCACAAACATGATCTCGTCATCAACGATCAGTAGTTGTCTGCCGAGGTCCCTATTCTCGGTCGAAAGCGTCTGGGAGAGTGTAGTCACATCCGGCCCGAGTCCAACACCGTACGGACCGAGGAGAAGCTCTAACGGATTATTGTCCATCCCCTGAGACAGTAGGATCCCCGTGACGAACTGGCTTCCGTCGCGGATGCGAGTGAAGGTGAGATCGTCGGAAGAGATGTGGACGCCAGCATCAGCTATCGTCGAGTTTTTTCGGATCCGCAGCACGCCGATAGCGCGGCGGCTGGCGAGGCGCAGTGCTTCGGGCAGTTCGATGAGAGTTACTGCGATATCCGCTACCGGCTCTACGGGATCGGGAGGAGTGATGTAGGCCGTCAGTGGCGCGGAAGATGGCGTGATCGAGTAGCTGTCTGTGGCGACTTGGATGACCGTCTGGCGAGACTTCGCCTTGGCCTGGACCTCCAACACGATCTGAGTCGAGTCGAAGTCATAGATCGTGCAGTATTGACCAGGGTAGAGGTCCGCAGCATCTCGCAGGACGGTAACTTGGGACTTCGCTAGAGCCGTCAGGACCTCGGGTGAGCGGCGATCTGCTACCTTTGCTGCCATCTGGGAGTCGATGACAGTGGGCATCTGGACGACGGTGCCTTTTTGGTTCTGGTCGATGGATGCGAGAGAGTCGTTCGAGTCAACAATGATATTGTCTCGATAGGAGAGGTCCGTGTCGGGGAAGCCGAAGAAAGCCTTGTCGTGAAGAGCATCGCTCTGTAGCTGGGAGAATCTCTCAGGCAATGGATTGCTGAGGAGTTGTTGGGGGACATGGGCGATGCTCGGTAGGGCGGAGGGGTCTCGCAGCAGAGAGAAGATGTACTTGCCAGAGATGCGGTCCCACCCGCAGAGCATCCCGGCATCCTGGAAGATGCTGCCAAGGATCGCTTGGAACTCATCCCCATCGAGACCGATGATGTTTGTCCTCAAGCCCTCCGCCTCAAGCGCAACTCCTACGGCAGCGAGGGATGGAATGTCGAAGTCAGCGGGGTCGAGTCCCACCCCGTGAGGGTGTGACTCAAACATCAACTGATGCACAACGTGTGCTGCGTTAGGCCCGCCAGGACCAGATCCGATGACGTATGGGAGCAATTGCCCAGAAGCAAATAGTGGGTTGAACAGGGTCTCGACTGTCTTCACAGTCGTTGTTCCTCCTGCCAGAAGGGTTCCAGCAGTAATGATGACGAGGGGTCGCGTGATTCGGACTGATGTGGAGCAGGCCGAAAGGTCGAGGGTGAGTGCAGCCGTGTATGTAGAAAGAGATGCGGGGGATCCGTGTCCGACAGCGTAGTAGAGGACGAAGCGATGCCAAGTATCCGGTTGCTCGACAGTTCCGGGTGCGATTGTAAAAATACTCAGACTTACATCTGCCGTGGAGCTGATCGTAAATCCTGTCGCGGGAATCCACTGGACTCGGGCCGAGTGGGTGTTTGAAACTCCCCCTAAGAACGGCCTCAAAGAAAAGGTGATGTCTCGCCTACCGACAGTCTTGAAGTCCTTTATATCAACACTGATTTGGGCTGCGATTGGACCGAGCAGGAATGCTCCGCCGACTGATGTCTGGTTCGTGTTCCAAGAGAGTGTTTCGACAGGAACACCAGACAGCGCGACCTCGTGTACGATTGATGAAAACGGATTGGTCAGGTCAGTGACGAGACTGACAGTGACTCCTGTTCTAGTCCAACTAGCGGTGGTAGGAGCGGGCAGGGTGTTGGTTGTGTTTGAGCCTGCGGAGTAGGAAGCAACACCTGCGTCGTAGGTCGATGACTCAATCGTCAGTAATCTGTTTGCAAACTCGGTAGAGTTGCCTGTGATCTTGAGTTTGTTTCCAGCGACAAAGAACGCTGTTTGATTGCTTTGGATTATGAATTTCCCGCGAGGAGGAGATTCAATGTGGCTAAACGCATCTCTGATTAGATAGGAGATGCTGGAAAGACCGGGCTCGTTATCGAGCCAGCCCAATGAACCACTCAACCGTTCCGGTAGCGAAGAGTAGGCGATGGAGATGGTGTCGCCCGCCTTGTACGGACGGACCTCGGGCTCGTACTCGATCGCAGGCCAAGTGGGGAAGCCGCCGAGACGCGCCTGCACCCAGACTACCCTCATGCAGAACTTCCACTTCGAGCGGATCCCCATTCTGGTGCTGCCAGCAAGGAACTCGTCTTCGGGAGAATCTTGCTCGCCCCAGTAGATTGTGAATGGACCGATCTCGGTAGAGATCGAGGTTCCGCTCGGATGAGAGAGCGGAGAGATGCCCCCGAGAGGGTTGAAGATGACCTTACCGTTGGACCAAATCCGATGCAGCCCGTGTCCTGGTCCGACACACAAGACGTGGTGCGCGCTCTCCTTGTAGACGAGTTGTTCACCGCTGGGAGCACCTCCCTTTCCGCCAGAAGCCGCTTCGAGGTTCGAGTTGCGGTCTCCTACCCAGACCACGTTGGGACCGACACGCCGCCGACCTACGAGTATGGGTATCCGAGAGCCCCTCGTGCTGGGAGAGTTTGGCTTGTTGTCAACAAGGGGCGTCTTCGGATCCTTAGCGAGCAGGCTCGCAGCTATCTTTGAGAGGATGAAAGAGGCAACCGATATGGCGACTAGCTCGACCATTTATGCTTGTCCATTACTCGGTAGATTCGGAAGAGTTCCACGGCGCTGCCGATGAGAGGCATTCCAGACAGGGTAACGCCAGACGCAAGGCATTCCCAGATGTGTCCCTGACGACCCCCCGCGATCATCGCGTGCCCCGGCCCGCCGCCCGATGGGCCGACCACGAGGATGTCTCCTGGCTCAAGGTACTCGTCGTCCGTGGCGTCGATCAGCGGCTCGTACCTGCGGCAGATCGCGCGCATGGCGGCGAGCGCGCCCTCACGGTCGTGCATCGCTTGGTCGGGAGGCAGCGAGACCATCGGTCCTCTGGAGTAGCCGTAGAGTTCGTCGGCCACGGAGCACACGAACCTAATGCAGTCTACACCGCCCTGTTTTTTTGATTGAAGCGCCATGTAGGGAGTCTTCTCCCAGGACTTGACAACCTCGTGGAGTCGATCAGAGCAGGCCAGCGCGCGCCACCCCTTTTGCATGACTCTTGTGTTAGAGCGCATCTTCAAAGAATGGGTTGTATGTCGGAACGGCAACTCCGATGTTCATAATGTTGGGAAGGTTGTTCCAGACGCCCCTACAAGTGTTTGGGCGGAGGTCGCACCCAGGAGTGACGCTCACAGCGATAGAGCCAGACGCAATCACTGTCTCTTCCCACTGGATCGGGACGAGGGAGTTGAGGATGAAAGATGTTCCCGAGATCCACTCCCGGATGCTGACGCGAACGTCGTCGATCTCGACGTATCCTTTATGCCAGTATCTATCGACGTGGGCGGACAGTCCTGTGATAGTGACCACGTTCCTTGTGATGGAGGTGATCAGTCCCGATTCGACTAATGCAGAGATGTTTACTGTGCAAGTCTTGGGGTCTCCGAACGTCCACTCGCACTGGTTGTTGGAGACGATGCCGCACTCTCGTTGGGTGCGGGTCTTCACCGAGGCGCACGCAAGCGAGAGGATCCCTTGCTTGCCTCCAGGATTGCGCGTGGCTGAGACGACATTGCCAACAAAGAGCTTTCGCAGCTTGTCGCTAGTGGGATTTTTTATCAGTTGCCACACTACTACGCGGATAGGTGCGAACGCGCGTCCGGATGTGACAGACAACCCGAACGACAGTCCGGTACTAACGTAATCGAACTCTATCTCAGAGGTGCGGTTCTCGAATGCTCCCGAGTACGGAGCAAGCGTGACCGAGAGTGTCGGACAGGGCAAGAACTCGCCCATCGGAGGGGTCGCGGGCAAGCCCTGGGCGTCGGTCAGACGCAGCACCGATGTCCCGTAGAATATCTCTACGAGAACGATGATGTCCTTGTCCGGGTCGGTGATCGCGCTGGTCATAGGTAGCTCATGGCGTAAGCTGCTTCGTCGATCAGGCTCTTACAATCGAACTCGTAGGAACAGACGTAATCTGTTTCCCATTCTTGCAGCAGAGAATCACTGTTGAACCTGCACAGGTGGGCACTAGTGATGTAGTCGATGTCGTCCGAGTCGAGAGTGCCGAAGAGAGTGAACTCTAGGGTGTTGGAGACATCCGCGATCGTGTCGATCTTGTAGAGCTTCCTTGTCCCGTCGAGATAATGCACCGACAGGTGCGTCAGTAGGCTCTCGAACTGCAAGCTCGATGCGGCAGCGACTACTCGGATCTGGGCAAGATTCGGTACCGAGGACAGCGTGAACAGTGTGAGAGGATTTTCGATCCAGAAGGGACGCAGCCTGCCCTTACGCGAGTCGAAGAAGCGCGCCGAGTGCCACGCCGATCTGCGGCTGTAGTCCTCGAATGTGCCAGAGAAGACGAGATGGGGGACGGGAGCTTCCGAAACGAATACTCCCGAAGTCCCTTGGGAGTCAAACGATCCCTCCCGCTCCACACGCACCTGTACGTTTTCTCGCCAGTTGGGCAGGAAATCGAAGATCGGATAGCCCTCAAAGTATGAGAGACCGAGATACGTCACGTCCTCATCGCTGAATCCGGGCAGGGTAGATTGACCGGAATACTCCAAGCACTCTTGCTGCCACTCAGCTACACTATCCGTGTGTGCTGAGAGATTAGAAGACAGCGAAATGTGTGCGTCAAAGAGAGGCAGTATGATGTCCCCGACGACACTTGCAGTCGTCAGGGGGGTGACGAAGGAGATCCCCGACATCTGGACAACGGCGATCTCGGCAAATTGAGCGGAGAGGAGGCCAGTGCTGAGCGAGTAGTTGGCAGGCAGCACCGCGACCCGCTGTCCTGGGAAAAACCGTTTCCACCGGGTATCGCACTCAACTAGGGTGGTGCTGGCGTTCTCGGCAATGGTGAAGTCGCTGTAGAGCGCAGCCGGGAACCGGGTCGATGCCATCCCGAATGCGTTGACAAGCATCCGTGTGGTCTCTTCACGAGAGAAGCCGGAGATCAGGGCTTTGGTAGCGCGTGTGGGGCGAGTCACGAGCCCCTCACGCTCCTCGGCTCCAGTGATCGGAGAGCGCGAGATGGCGGTCTGCCAGGATGTCTCCACGGAGAAGCTGCCACGCCAGTTTCCTTTCGAGATGAGAGGGAAGATGGCGTTTGCGAACGGATCGACGACGACAGCCGGGAAGGGCTTGCCGATTAGCTCAACGCCAAACTTGGTTATGCGGACGCTCATGGCAGAGAGATTCCTCCAGAAGCTCCAGTGTCTCGGAAGCCAAACGACGTACTAGAGATGTCTTCTGGAGTGCCTCCTACTGAATCCGTCTTATACCGGCTATAGCTCGCGCTGTTCCCGATCGTGAGCTGTCCGAGATCGACCACTTTCCCGTTGTGGCTGTAGCTTGTCATCAAGATATCGCTCGCAGTAGAGGTCTCTCTTGCGTCTACGGAGAGCCTGAGATTGAGTGCCGAGGAGTGTAGGGATGTTACTTCCTCAGTGTCGTAGAAGTCCCCAACGACTTCAAGGGGAGAGTTATCCACGAACGTAGTATCGTCGTCTGCGGTCCCTGTCGAGGCGTCGTCAATTGCGGCTTCGTTAGTCCCTGTGTTTGGTTTCCATGGTTCTAGGGAGCTAGTCATGAAGCTCTTTGACACAAGTGACTCGATACCTGTGATCCCAAGCATTCGGTTGTGTGGACGATTGCCAGAATCGTCCATCAAGATCAGATCATCGAGGTCGATGTAGACGGCAGCGCCGACATCGGAAGTGAGGGAGGCAAACAGCCGCACAAAGCCCGCCGTGCCTCCGTTGGCCGTGTTGCCGGTTCCTGTGGAGACGGACATTTCGTTGATCCGAAGGTCCCACTCACCGATGATGGGAGATATCTTTACTCGCAGTTCAACGTGATAGAAAGCATCAATGGGCAGGTTGGGGGAAGCGTACAACACTGTTGCGCCCCTGCGGAGATTGATTTGTTGCAGACCTCCCAAGTTCAGTGTCTCAACAACAATCTGTTGGGCGTTCGCTGCGTTCAACAAGCCGATGATGAGTCCGCTCGTGAAGCTACCCTTGCTGCGAAAATGGAAGCTGAGAATTGCAGTGATCGAACCGGGGCTGATGGCATGTGTGCGTAGCGAGAAGACTTGTCCGTTGACCGCTCGGAGACACTTACTGCCGGGGAACCTGCCAGCGATTTGTGTGAGCGATGCAGGAACGCCCGAGGGGGAGGACTCGACGAAACGACGTTCGTAATCGAGAGTCCCTCGGATGTGCTCAAAACCCTCCGCGATGAGTAGTACCATCAGGACTGCCATTGCGGCTTGTAGCCGCGCTCGCGCAGATATCTTTGCATGGCACCGTCTCCCTGAGCAAGCAGAGACTCCATCGTTTGTTCGTCCGCAACCATGTAGGCCCTCGCGGAGACCTCGACTTTTTGTTTGCTGCTGCTGCTGCCGTTCGAGGCAGGTGCTCTCCGGTCGCGCAAGCCCGTGGGCGCGGAGGTCTGAACACGCCCGAGCCCCGCGATCGAGGGAAGGTCGGCAGGGCCGGAGATGCTGTTGAGGTTGTCGAGGAAACGCACTCCTAGCGTGCTCACAGCATCGGGTTGAAGAACGTACTCGCCTTCGCGGAGAAGGGCCTGGATCTTGTCTCGCGGATCCTTGTATGAGCCGCCCGAGCCCTTCCCTCCTTGACGGTATTGCGGAGTGGACCCGCCGCCAGCATATCCGTAGATGTAACCGCCTTGTGCTTTGACGGTGATTTTTGATGAGACGGAGAGCTTGATCGCCGCTTCGACAAACGCGGAGGTCATGGCTTGGATTGCCGCCGAGAGCGGGACAATGTTTGAAACGAAGACACCCGTAATGCCTTGGACGCCAGCAGTCAGCGGTATTGTTGCTGTTGCGATTGCCCCCGCAGTGGAGCCCAAGGCAGACGCTACACCGCCCCCCGCAGTGGTTATCGCGGCAGCGGCAGCGATACCGGCCGCATCGATCGGAGCTTGCTTCGCGGCAGCAGCGGCGGCACCGCCCACTGCGTCAACGCCAGCCGACGCTGCGTCTCCTACGACTTCTGTTGCCGATGAGGCAGCGGCAGCGGCAGCGGCTTCCGCTGCAAGTTTCGGGAAGAGTTGAGAGACAAACCCAGCGATGAGATTGTCGATGACATGCTTGATGAGCATGTTCCCGAGACCGAGCAGCAACTCACCGAACCTCTCGGCTACGGTAGTAGTGTTCCTCGGATCGAAGGCGGCGGTGAAGGAATCTGCGAGCGTGGAGGACAGCCCTTGAAACGCAGTCTTTGTGAAGTTCGCAGCCGTCTCGAAAGCGGTGGGCACTTCGTGGATGAACTCCTTGATCCCTGAGAGGAAGCCTTCCGAGACCGGAGACGCCGCCTGTGCCCTCAGATTTGAGAGTTCGATACCGAGTTGACGCACCTCTTCTTGCTGCGCTTGGATCGCTTCCGTGCTCTCTTTATGCGTGTTGAGCATGGTAGTGAGGGTAGCCTTTGCAGCGAGCCACGCTCCTGTGGCTCCGACCAACGCGGACGCTTGCCGGTCGGTGCCCTGGTCGGCATCGAACTTCGCACGCTTGATAGCCGTGGTGAGCGCGAGTTCTCGGTTGCGATCCTTCTCTTGCTGGACAAGTACCTTCTGATCCTCTTTGATCTTGGCGATAGCAATCGCTTGCAAGACCAGGTTCGAGAGCGTCTTTCCCTCTAAGGCTGCAAGCTGTCCCTTGATGTGTGCCCTAGCTCCATGGTCGGAGGTCGAAGCAAAGTCGAGGTGCAGTGACTTCTCTTTCTCGGTAATCTCGAACGCGAGCAGCTTGCCTTTCGCTTGAAGGGCAGCGATCTGCGCGTTCGAGTCCGCGAGTTGCTCATCGAGACGAGAGCCATTTTGCTTGGCAGTGAGGATCGCGCCTTCGATATCGACTTGTGTCTTGAGGTCAGCGTTCTCCGAGTCGAGTGCCGCGAGGCTGTTTCTGCGGGCCTCTGTGATGTCATCGACGAGTTTAGAACTTTTCGCAAAGGCGATAGCTCGCTGGCTCTCTGCAAGGGCTTCCGCAGACGCACCTTCCCTGATTAGCAGGTTGAGCTGCCCTTGGAGTCCGACTCTAGTGAGCGTGTCCTTGGCTTTGGAGATGACGAAGCGGAGGCCGTCCTGCTGGGCTTTGTTTTGCTCTCGCAGAGCGATGAGGGCGCGTTCGGCTGCGTTGGCTTCGTTCGTTGCCTGAGCCTGCTGAGAGTCCTCATTCACGCGCGAGCCAGCCACACCGAGCAGGCGCTGCGCCTCAGCGAACTGCGCCTTGAGTTCCTTGATGCGGATCTGTGACTGCTCTGACTCCGCAGCACCGATGACGGCGATCTTCGACCCGTAGAGATTGAAGAGTTGTCGAGTGAGGTTGTTGCGGTTGGAGAGTGCTTCGGTGATCCGCTTCTGGGCGTTCTCTTCCCTGCGCGAGACATCGAGGATGTCCGTAGCGATCTTGAACGCTTGGGTGCTAGATGCGATCTGGTCGGCCTTAGCTTTGACAGTGAGTTGGGCCGCTTTGGCTTCCTCAACCGTGCTATCAGCAACCCGCAAGTCATCGACAGAGGCCGTGCCCTTCTCAACCGCAGCCTTGACGATGCCTTGATTCTGTGTCGCTTGCGCCACGTCGGAGTTGGCGTTGGAGACCTCCCTGATCGCAGCGAGAGCTTCCTGGATTTTGGTCTTCTGATTCTCCGAAGAGTTCTCGATTTTCTTCTCGACCGCGAGACGATCTTTCTGTGCGCGCAGGAGATCCGCTTGAGCGGCGATCTTCTGAGCGTCGATCGACTTCCCTTCTTTTTGCAAACGAGTCTGTGCTTCGGTAATCAGCTTGACTTGCTGTTGGACAGCTCCCGTCGTGCGGAGGGTTGCTAGGGTTGAGACGAGTTCGTCGTTCGCTCCCGCGATTTCGTCCTTGAGCCTCTTCGCCCCTTCCACGAGGTTATCGAACTCCTCGCCTCGGTTGCCGACGAGGCCGGGGATCTCTCCGATGACATCGGAAGTGGACCTCTTTTTGATCCCATTCCCTTCATCAGACAGCGCCTCGCTGTAGTTGAGAGTTGCTGTACGCACGTCAAAGAGGCGCTGCTGCAATCGTTCAAAGTAGCCGCCTCCTCTGTTGGCGAGGGCCTCGTGCGAAGAAGCAACAGCATCCATCGCCGCAGCAACTTCTTGTAGGGACTTCGCAGCGTCTTCCGCACCCCGGCTGATGACGGGGATGTCGCTAGGCACCGAGTTGAGAAGGGTCGCTAGGGACCGAGCCGTGAAAGCTACAAACTGAGCAAGTTTCTTGGTCAGGACCAGGAACACCTGACTGAGAGAATCACCAAGCGTTTCCTTGAAAGCCTTTCCGAGTTCTAGGAAGAAGAAACCGATTGTCTTTATGGAAGCTGCGAAGGAGGCGCTCTTGCCCGTTGCTTTCTCTAGGTCGTCGGAAAATCCTCCGATCGTTTGCTTGAGAGCAACGGCACCCAGCAGGACGATAGCGAATGCGGAGATGAATGCTGCTGATAGGCCGCCGACGAAGGCAAGGACGCCGGAAATACTGGCGAGGAAAGCTGCCCCGATACGCGTACTTGCGGCAGCTAGCGCGATTGACTTCATTGTCAGCGCGGTGGTCGCTGCGCCGGACAATAGGATCTTCTTGTGGAACATTCCTGCGGAGATAGCGAGCACCTTCCACACGACGCCTAGTGTGACGCTCCAGACCACAGCTTGATTGATCGCAGGCCCGAAAGTGCTTGCGATTGCTTGGATGATCGAGTTGATCGGAGAGAATGCCTTGGCGAGGAATCCGAAACCTTTGAGGATTCCTTGGACTAGCGTAGAAGCGAGAACGATCATCCCTCTAAGGAGGGTGGAAATCAACTCGAACACGCCCGCAGCGTCCTGAGTGGAGAGCGAAGTGATGATCGCTCTTGCCTGATCGACCCCCTCTTCCAGCACTTTCCCGAGCACGGAGAAAGTAGCAACCAGAGCCGGATTGATTGTGGCATCGTTGCCGATAACGATGCTGTTGTTGATTAGAGAGAAGAGCCCCTTGAGTTTGTCCGTGAAGCCTTCGAAGCTCACCCCGAGAAGGTTGCCGATGGCATCCTTTGCGTTCGAGAGCAGGACGTTGAACGTTTTGGCACCCTCTTCACTGGCGATGTTGAACGCAGTGAACCTCTGGTCGAGGAACTCGAACAACACGCCGAGTTCCTTCGCGCGGGAGATGTCCTCGTTTGAGATGCCGAGTGCCGTGGCGATACGGGTGTTCCGCTTAGAGATCGTCCCTTGGAGCAGGGACCGGATCTCTTCTGGAAGCTGGTTCTGCTCCACTCCGAGAGCCGACGCCGCCTTGGAGATCGTCGAGGCGAACTCGCGGATCTGATCGACCTTGAGGCCCGCCGTCAGGCCGGGACCGATCGCGGTCTGGAACGCGACCGCAAGCTCGGGGAACGTCGCCGCCGTCGTCAGTGCGTCCTTGCGGAGCAGCTTGAGTTGCCTGCGCGCCTCGGCCTGCGCGAGAGCCCAGCCCTCGGTCTCAGAAGCCACCCGCCCCGTCGCGGTCGTCAGCTTGCCCGTGGCGAGGATCAGGGAGGCGATGCCGAGGGTGGAAGTCTCGATCGTCGCGTTGAACTTGACCGCTTCGACGACCATATTCTTGAGTCCGCCGATGAAGAGGCGAACCGCAGTGAACGCGGCGAAGATGCCGAACAGACGACGAAAGGTGAACGAGATGCGGTTCCCTACCGATTTAGTTTCACCGAGTTCGTTGCGAAGCTCTCGGATGCGGGGAGTTGCCTTTTCCGCCTCCTTGGCGAACTTCTTGATCTCAAGGCGTCGAAGCTCCTGTGCAGTGTTGCGGGCAGCTTGCTCTTGAGGAGAGATGAACGCCCTACCCTGAGTGTCGAGGCCCTGATTCTTGAGAGCAGCGTTGACCCGTTCGATCTGTCCTCGACGTTCGAGGATGTCGTTGAGCCTCTTCTCGAACTTCTCTTGCTTGGAGAGTAAGGCGATGCCCTTCGGGTTGTAGCCTCTGTCCTTCAGCGCAAGGTTACGCCGGCGGATCTCGTTCTGCCGTTCGATGATCTCGTTTACGGTCTTCTCTAGTTGCTTCTCCTGCGTGAGGATCGCGTTGCCGCGAGGATCGAGGTTCCTTTCTTTGAGGAGCTTGTTACGTTCGAGGATCTTGTTCTGCTGGTCGAGGATCCTGTTGACATCTCGTTGCGCCTGGGTCGGCTCCGGCCCCTGCTGCTCGGGCGTGCGCTCCTTGAGGAGCTTGTTA
>Ga0163144_10007291_pt1 | contig 24264 bp, 24 predicted proteins | sample OliLak19BULKMAT1_FD_123175 | JGI IMG/M metagenome (GOLD analysis project Ga0163144, IMG submission 123175) | Freshwater microbial mat bacterial communities from Lake Vanda, McMurdo Dry Valleys, Antarctica - Oligotrophic Lake LV.19.BULKMAT1 | ecosystem: Environmental > Aquatic > Freshwater >...
CCTGCTGGCAAACCCTGGTTCCGCCGAGCGTCACAAGCAAGCTCCCGTCTGGATGGCCGCGCGGGACGAGGCGGTCTTTGAACTCTTCTATTCCGCTGGCATTCGCCTCTCGGAATTAACCTCCCTGGACGTCAAAGATCTCGATCCGATCAGTGAAACCGTACGGGTTCTTGGCAAAGGGGCCAAGGAGCGGATCTGTCCGGTTGGCCAGCCGGCCCTGGAAGCCGTCTCGCGCTACCGCAGCCTGGCCAACGTGCATTCCGGCCCCCTTTTCATCAACAAATCCCGTCGGCGACTCTCTTCGCGTTCGGTCTGGCTGGCCACGAAAAAGTATCTAAAGGCCGCCGGATTGCCAGCCGATCTCAGTCCCCACAAGCTGCGACACACCTTTGCCACCCACCTGCTGGACAACGGCGCGGATTTGCGAAGCGTTCAAACCTTACTGGGCCACGCCAGCCTGTCCACGACCCAGATTTACACCCATGTGACGGCGGAAAGACTCAAGCGGGCTTACGCATCCGCTCATCCCCGCGCCTGAAAGGAACTGGATGAACCAGCCCTGCAATTAAGCAGCCGGAAGACCTTTGTTCGCCTTCTTCAGAAGAGGAAGGCCGGTCTTTTCGTTTTCCGAGACAAGGTAGCCTTCGGGCAGGGCATCAATGGCCAAAGGTCCGGGAACCCCGGCAAAGTAGTAAAGAGTCACTTCCTGGCCGCCCTTAAGCTTCTGCAGGCGGGCATGGAGGTGATAGGTCTTGCCGGACTTTTTGCTGATAACATTGAATGCCATGATGTGAGTTTGTTGGGGGTTTGGGGGATCTCAATCAAACGATGCCAGCTTTGCTCAGGGTCTTGAAGGCTCCGTTTTTGGAAATGGTCTTGAAGGCGCGGGCGGTGGCTTTGACGGTGACAAACTTTTTCAGTTCGGGCACCCAGACGCGTTTGCTTTTGAGGTTGGGCGTATGCCAGCGGGCCGTCACCGCAGTGACGTGCATGCCGATGCCGCCTTTTTTCTTGGCGAGGCCTCGGCGGTGGATGGTTGAGCCGCGCTTGGGCTTGGCTCCGGTGATTTCACATTTAATGGCCATGGGAATTTTGGAAAAGCCGAGATACTCAGGCGGGTCACCTGACTCGTCAAGAGTGTTTTTGAAGCAAAGCCAGGTCGGCCTCGACCATGATCTTCACCAGTTCCGCGAAACGCACCTTGGGTTCCCAACCGATCTGACGCCTGGCTTTGGACGCATCCCCCACCAGAAGCTCGACTTCCGCCGGACGTTCGTAGCGCGCATCATGTTTGACATAGTCCTGCCAATCCAGATTGACCTGGCCGAACGCGTGCTCAAGAAATTCCTTGATCGAATGGGTCTCACCGGTCGCCACCACGTAATCGTCGGAGGTATCCTGCTGCATCATCAGCCACATGGCCTCGACATATTCGGGTGCATAGCCCCAGTCGCGCTTGGCTTCCAGGTTTCCGAGGTAAAGCTCTTTTTGGCGTCCGAGTTTGATCGCGGCGACAGCCCGGGTGATTTTGCGGGTGACAAAGGTTTCCCCGCGACGGGGGCTCTCATGATTGAAGAGAATGCCGTTTGTGGCATGAATCCCATAGCTTTCGCGGTAATTGACCGTGGCCCAGTAGGCGAAAACCTTCGCCACCCCATACGGACTCCGCGGCCAGAAAGGTGTCGTTTCCTTCTGCGGAACATCCTGCACCTTGCCGAACATCTCACTGCTTGAAGCCTGGTAGAATCGGGACTCGACCCCGGCCTCACGCATGGCTTCCAAAATCCGGATCGTGCCCACGCCTGTGACATCAGCCGTATACTCGGGAATATCAAAACTCACCCGCACGTGGCTTTGCGCACCCAGATGGTAAATTTCGTCCGGCTTCAATTGGTAGATTAACTTCACCAGATTCACCGAGTCCGCCAGATCGCCGTAATGGAGAAAAAGCTTCACCCCGTTGACGTGGGGATCCTGATACAGATGATCAATGCGATCCGTATTGAAGGTGCTGGCGCGGCGAATGATGCCGTGAACCTCGTAGCCTTTCGCAAGGAGCAAATCCGCCAGATAGGAACCATCCTGCCCGGTGATGCCGGTGATGAGGGCTTTTTTCATGAAAGTAAGATGGCGTTCTGGATGTCCAGCAAACGGCGGATTCCCGCCTTGCCCAGATCCAGCATGGCCGCAAGCTGCGCGTCGGAAAAAACCGCCTCCTCACCGGAGCCCTGCAATTCAACAAATTCCAGCGCATCGGTCATGACCAGATTCATATCCACACTGGCGTCTTTATCTTCGAGGTAGTTCAGATCCAACCGGGCCTCGCCCTCCACGATGCCCACGCTCACAGCCGCGACGCGGCGTTTCACCGGCGACTTGGAAATTTTCCCCGCCTTGATCAAGGTCCGGCAGGCCAGTTCAATGGCCACGCAAGCTCCCGTGATCGCGGCCGTGCGCGTGCCCCCATCCGCCTGCAAGACATCGCAATCCACCCAGAGCGTGCGGGGACCCAGCGCGGTCAGGTCAACCGCCGCCCGCAGCGAACGCCCGATCAATCGCTGAATTTCTGTGCCCCGTCCGTCCGGACGTCCCTTGGAACTGTCGCGCGGCTTTCTGGTCAGGGTGGAATACGGCAGCATGGAATACTCCGCTGTGATCCAGCCGCCGGGAACGCCCTGTTCCTTCATCCAGCGCGGAACAATTTCATCCAGGGTGGCAGCGCAAATCACCTTGGTGTTGCCAAAGCTGATTAAAACCGAACCTTGGGCGTGAGGGGCCACGCCGGGTTCAATTACAACGTCCCGGAGATCATTTACCGCCCTGCCATCTAGTCGTGCCATGAACTTTCCAAGGTGAAGGTTTTCGCGCACCTTGCGCAAGAATCTTTTCCGACAGATAATCTTTTGCGCCCGCCCGGCATCCAGCGTATGAAAGCCTCCGCATGATTTCACGTCTCGCCTCATCTCTCGCTGTTTTTGCCCTGTTCGGCGCACCGTTTGCGCGCGCCGAGCAGACCGCCCCACCCCGTGACAATCCCTACGATGTCATCGGCAAGGTCTTTGCCCCCTTCTGGAGCGTCCTGCTGGCCGCAACGAAAAGTCCGAACCAGGCCTGCACCATGACCATCGAGATTACCGAGGTCTCCGGACGACTGCCCAAGCAAATGGCCGGCGCCCAGCTCAAAGCCGCGGTGGAGTTTCCCGATAAAGTCAAACTCACCGCCCCGGTCCTTGGTGAAAACATCACCGTCTGCCGCAATGGCGACACGGTTTGGGCCATCCCTGGCGCGAAGGTCGAGTTCCTGCTCAGCCAGTTCAAGGTCAAGCCCCCGCCGACACGGAAGACCAAAACGCCTCTCTATCTTCCCATCACCGCGCAGCAGGCGATTTTTTTGCCTGCCCTCTTCACCATCATCAAGGCTGATGTGGCCGAGGTGAACACGCTCAATGGCGAGGAATGCCGCGTCATCACCGCCGGCCTCATGCCGGAACTGGCCAAGGCCGCCAAGGCCGAAGGTTTCCGCGCCCAGCTCTGGGTCGCGCCGGGCTACCTGCCCCGCCGCATCGTCGTCACCCAGCCCGACTTCACCGCCACGGTGGACATCAAAGACCTGCGCTTCGGACCCTCGCTCGTGCCTGCCACTTGGGAACCACCCGCAGGCATGACGGATATCTATCGCACGGATGCCGACATGCTCGACGCCGTCCTCTTCGTCGTAATGAATTCGCTCAAGATGAAAGAGGGCGACGCGCCTTGGCAACAGACCAAGCAACCTAAAAACGAATAGCCGCCACCCGAATCCGTGAGAAAGTATCCGCTGATTATTCTCGTGCTGCTTTTTGCCTTCAGTGCTGCGGCCATATGGGGGTCATTTTACTTCGATGCGCCCCTGCGCAGCGCCGTTGTCCAATCCCAAGGCAAGGGCTGGAAAAAAACCGACGACTACCGATTTCATGCCACCGTCCGCAGATACGGCGACTGGCCCTGGCTCATGCTGGCCGGGGGCGTCGGCCTGCTTGTGGCCTGGAAATTACGCAGCCGCGAATGGATGCGCATCCTCGCCGCCGCCATGATTGCCTCTACGCTCGCCGGCCTGCTCATCAACACCTCCCGGCTCACGACCGGGCGCACCCGTCCGCGCGATAGCCCGAAAATCGCCCAAGGCTTTTACGGCCCCTGGCATGAGGGCAAACTGACCATTGGTAATTCGAGCTTCAACTCCTTCCCGTCCGGCCATACCGCCACCGCCTTTGGTTTTGCCGGGGTCATTTTCTTCGCCTGCCCGTGGATCGGACTCGCCACGTTGGTTCTGGCGTCCGTCGTGGCCTGTTCCAGCATCATGATAGGTGCGCATCACCTTTCCGACGTGGTCGTCTCCATCATCCTCGCCCTTGCCGTAGCCTGGTTTGTCTGGAAATGGGTCCGTCAACACGGTGATAAAACCTGGCACCGTCTCCGCCAAAAACTCCGCCGGCCTCCCCAATAACGCAACCGGCTTGCCTTGAGCCTTTCAACCTTAAACACCGAGACGCCCATGTCCCAGCCGACCATCATCTACACCCAGACCGATGAAGCCCCCGCCCTCGCCACCTATTCCTTTCTGCCCATCGTCCAGGCTTTCACCAAGCACGCCGGCATCGCGGTGGAAACCCGCGACATCTCGCTGGCCGGACGCATCATTGCCCGGTTTCCCGACTTTCTCGCTGACGACCAGAAAATCCCCGACCATCTGGCCGAACTCGGCAAGCTCACCCTTGAGCCACACGCAAACATCATCAAGCTGCCCAACATCAGCGCCTCCGTCCCGCAGTTAAAGGCCGCCATCACCGAACTGCAAAAGCAAGGTTACAAACTTCCCGATTATCCGGACAAGCCGCAGACCGACGCCGCCAAGGACATCCGCGTCCGTTACGACAAGATCAAGGGCAGCGCCGTGAACCCCATTCTGCGCGAGGGCAATTCCGACCGCCGCGCGCCCAAGGCGGTCAAGGACTACGCGCGCCAGCACCCCCACACGATGGACGCCTGGTCGTCCCACTCGAAAACGCGCGTCGCCACCATGGACGCGCACGATTTCTACGCGAATGAAAAATCCGTCACCGTGCCCGAGGCGGGCAGCGTCAGAATCGAGTTCCTCCCCGTTGTCGCCGGGATCGCCGAGCCCGGCCCAGCCATCATTCTCAAAGACAAGATTCCCCTCCAAGCCGGCGAAATCCTCGACGCCACGTTCCTAAGCAAGAAGGCGCTCCGTGCCTTTTACGAGGAGCAGATCGAGCGGGCGCGCGGCGAAGGACTTCTCCTCTCGCTGCACCTCAAGGCCACGATGATGAAGGTCTCGGATCCGATCATTTTCGGACGCGCCGTGCGAGTGTTCTTCGCCGACGTTTTTGCCAAACACGCGGACGCCCTCTCTGCGCTCGGCGTTGAGCCGCTCAACGGCTTCGGAGACATCCTCACCAAGATCGGGACCCTTCCCGCCGACCAGCGTGCCGAAATCGAGCAGGATATCCGTGCGACCTACGAACGCGGCCCGGCGCTTGCCATGGTCAACTCCGACAAGGGCATCACGAACCTCCATGTCCCGAGTGACGTGATCGTGGACGCCTCAATGCCGGCCATGATCCGCGCCGGGGGCCGGATGTATGATGCGTCGGGGGAGTTGCGCGACACCCTTGCCCTCATCCCCGACCGCAGCTACGCCGGAGTTTATCAGGCGGTGATCGACTTTTGCAAAATCCACGGCGCCTTCGATCCCCGCACGATGGGCTCGGTGCCGAACGTCGGACTCATGGCCCAGGCGGCGGAAGAATACGGGTCGCACGACAAGACTTTCCACATGTCCGGTCCCGGCCTCGTGCGCATCATCGACCAGAGTGGACGAATCCTTATCGAACACGCGGTGGAGGAAAACGACATCTGGCGGGCCTGCCAGACGAAAGATGCCGCAGTCCGCGATTGGGTGAAACTTGCGGTCGAGCGGGCGCGAGCCACCGGCACACCGGCTGTTTTCTGGCTGGACGAACATCGCGCCCACGACGCACGGCTCATCGAAAAAGTGAACGCGTATCTCTCGCAGCAGCATACTGCGGGGCTGGACCTCCGCATCCTGGCTCCCGCCGAGGCCTGTGCCTTCACTCTGGCCCGCCTGAAAGACGGTCAAGACACGATCTCCGTCACTGGGAATGTCCTGCGCGATTACCTGACCGACCTTTTTCCGATTCTGGAGTTGGGCACCAGCGCGAAGATGCTTTCGATTGTCCCGCTCATGAGTGGCGGGCGTCTTTTTGAGACGGGTGCGGGGGGATCAGCCCCCAAACACGTGCAGCAATTTCTCGAGGAAAATCATCTCAGGTGGGACTCGCTTGGTGAGTTTCTCGCTCTCGCCGTCTCGCTTGAGCATGTCGGGCAGAGCTTCGCGAATTCGAAAGCGGCGGTTCTCGCCAAAACTCTCGACGAGGCGACCGGGCGGTTCCTCGTGAACAACAAATCTCCATCCCGCAAGGTCGGTGCCATTGGGAACCGGGGCAGCCATTTTTACCTCGCCTTCTATTGGGCCCAGGCTCTGGCGGAACAGGACCAGGATGAAGAACTCCGGGCGATTTTCTCCCCGATCGCGGAAGCCTTCGCGGAGAATGAAACCAAAATTGTCGGGGAGTTCGTCTGCATCCAGTCTCACCCTCTGGACATCGGCGGGTATTACCATCCAGACGAAACGAAGGTCGCCGAGGCCATGCGGCCGAGCCAGACTTTCAACCGCATCCTCGCCAGGGTTTAAGTCTTCCGGCATCGGCCTGCGCGAGGCGGGGAATTCTGCTTTTTTTCGTTTGCGAATCCCGGAACGTTCCCCCACCATCTCGCGCCTTGCCGGTCTGAGAAAAATCCGGCACCAAAACTCAACCAAATTTATTTATGAGCAAATCCGACGCAAAGCACCATGTCACTCTCATCCTCGGCGACGGGATCGGACCCGAGGTCGTGGCCTCCGCCAGAACCCTCATTGACGCGGCCTGCCCGCGCATCGTGTGGGAGGAGGCCGAAGCCGGCGCGGAAGTGTTCAAGAAAGGCGTCGCCTCGGGCGTGCCCCAGCATACGATTGATTCGCTGAGCAAAACTCGTCTCGCTCTCAAGGGACCGCTCGAGACCCCGGTGGGCTTCGGAGAAAAAAGCGCGAACGTCACCCTGCGGAAACTCTTCGAGACCTTCGCAAACATCCGCCCGGTGCGGGAACTCCCCGGCGTGCCCACGCGGTTTTCCGGCAGCGGAATCGACCTCGTGATCGTCCGCGAAAACGTCGAGGATCTCTACGCTGGCATCGAACACATGCAGACGCCCGACGTGGCGCAATGCCTCAAGCTTATCTCAACAAAGGGCTGCGAAAAAATTGTCCGCATCGCTTTTGAATTCGCCCGTTCCGAGGGACGCAAGACGGTTCAATGCGCCACGAAGGCGAACATCATGAAGAAAACAGAAGGTCTCCTGAAATCGACCTTCGAGCATCTGGCCAAGGAGTATTCCGACATCGAAGCCTGGCACATCATTATTGATAACTGCGCCCACCAGCTCGTGAAGAAACCCGAGCAATTCGATGTCATCGTGACGACGAACATGAATGGCGACATCATCTCCGACCTTGGCTCCGGCTTGATCGGTGGTCTCGGATTCGCTCCTTCCGCAAACATCGGACACGACGTGGCCATCTTCGAAGCCGTCCACGGCTCCGCTCCGAAATATACCGGCAAGGATGTCATCAATCCCACGGCCATGATCCTCTCCGGTGTGATGATGCTGCGTCACCTCGGCGAGTTCGAGGCTGCCAGCACCATCGAAAACGCCGTCATGGCCACGCTCGAGGCGGACATCCACCCGCGCGATGTCCAGACCGCCTCCGCGCCGGTTGGCACGAAAGCCTTCACTCAGGCGATTCTCGAGCATTTCGGCAAAATGCCCTCGAACTATGCGATCCGCCCGCACAAGCCGATGGTCGTCCCGCCGCGCCCGAAAACCACGGCCATCCGCAAGGTCGAAAAGCGCGAGACCGTCGGCCTCGACATCTTCACGGAATTTGACGGCACCGCCGCCGACCTCGGGCCCATGCTCGAAGAGGCCGCCAAGGGAACAGGCGCGAAACTTAAAATGGTCTCGAACCGCGGAACCGTCGTCTATCCTCTCACCGGCACGGATCCCGATGTCGTGAACCAATGGCGCTGCCGCTTCACCCTCGATCAGGTTGTGACCGAAGTCCCGACCACCCTTGTGAGCGGACTGCTCCAGGCACTCGAGGCCAAGGGCCTTCGCTGGATGCACATCGAGAAACTATGCCGCTTCGACGGCGAGGACACCTTCACCCGCGCCCAGGGCGAGAATTGATCCCACGCGGCCCGGCTCCGGCCGGGCGCGGCGTCCTCAGTTTTTCTTCACGGCCCCATTGCGGCTCTCCCGCCGCCAGCGTGACGGCGCTTACAATTGCGTGAGGCAGGTAACGCCTGGAATGAGTTTTCTGAAGCAGGGATTTGGTTTCTCAGTCCGGAACGCCGACAATTCCAGCGGTGGATGATGCCAGGCCCTGGACCGCTTCGCGCAACGCCGCCTCGGGCAAATGCGGCCCGATGAAGAGCGCCAGCGGAGACGCTACCCGGGGCGTCTGGCCGACGGGAAAAAATTGCGGCTCGTCGAAACGATCCACTTTTTGAAAAACAAAAAATTCCTCCGGCGCATCATAAAAACGTACCAGCCCTTTGGCCCGGATCACCTCATCGGGCAATCCTTTGAGAAACACACTGAAGTTCCGGCGCGACACTATGGCCGGCAGGGCCAGTTCCATTGAGGCGAAATGGTGATCGTGATGCGTATGGTCATGATCTTCGGGTTCTGCGGGATCGTGGTGGTGGTCGTGGTCGTGCGAACAGCCCTCTCCGCTGCCCAAGGTACGTTCCGGCTCTGACGCGAGATCGTCGCAGAGCGCACGAATCTCTCCGGCCAGGGACTCGGGAGTGACCCGCCGCCCGGTCAGCCCGAGTTCCGCCAGCGATTTTTCCACCTCGGCCAGCCGCCGTGGTTCCACGCTATCCCTGCGGGAAAGGTAAAGATGGGTGGCCGTGCGGGATTGGTCGCGTTCCAGCGCATTGTGCCAGAAACGTTTTTGCCAGCGCTTGGCATCCACCACGGTCATTTGCAAGGGCAGGGAAAACCGTCTCAAGCCCGGGTCCAGCGACAGCATTTCGATCAGTTGCTCGCTGTCCGTCGTGCCGTTGGTTTCGACGATGACCGCCTTGCCCGGACCGGGCACGAATTTTTCCAGCGCAACCAGCAACTCCTCGCGCGAACCGCAGCAGACACAGTCGCCACTGATGGCCTCCACCGCTTTGGTCAGGGTGCTGAGCTGCTCGGCATCCACCATGGCATTTTGGTAGTCATTGATGATGACGTGCGGCTCAACGCCGGCGGCGTTCAAGGCTGGCAGCAGCGCTTTAAGGAAAGTGGTTTTTCCCGAACCTAAAAATCCCACGACAAGAACGAGCGGAGTCACGCGTCTGAGACAGCCGTTTCACCCTTTCCGTTCAACCCGAAAAAAATTAAATTGCAGATGGCGGAGAGAACGGATGAAAAACGCTTTGTTCCCGCTCGCACAATCTCCGGCGCGCATCTCCGAAAGTTGCAAAACCAAACCGCGGCGGCTGTGTGCCGTGAAAAACAGGGCGTTGAGAACGTCTGCGTTGTAGTCGCCCCACTCTGTTGGGGCGTCTTCTTTCCCCGGGACACGGCAGCAGAGTGCCGTGGCTACAACCTGCAACTTTCGGGCACCTATGCCGGATCACACAAACCGCGGTCATGGTCAGCATCAAACCAAAAATCCGCAGCATGGGCTACATGCTCATCCCGCCATCCACCGCCAGGACCTGTCCGGTGATATAGGCAGCTTCGGCGCTGGCGAAATACGCAACCGCCGAGGCAATGTCATCGCCCGAACCGATCCGGCCCTGCGGAATCATGGCCAGGGCGCCTTTTTTCACTTCGTCGCTCAGCACCGCCGTCATGTCGGTCTCGGTGAAACCGGGAGCCACAACATTGACCGTGATGTTCCGGCTGGCGAGTTCGCGGGCCAGGGTTTTGCTTAAACCGATCAAGCCCGCCTTGCTCGCCGCGTAGTTGGCCTGCCCCGCCGTGCCGAGGATGCCGCTGACGGAACTGATATTGATGATGCGCCCGATGCGCTGCTTGACCATGGCGCGCAGGATCGCGCGGGTGAAGTTGAACGCCCCTTTGAGATTCGTATCGAGCACGATGTCCCAATCCTCCGAACTCATGCGCATGGCCAGGGTGTCGCGAGTGATGCCGGCATTGTTCACAAGGATGTCGCAGCGTCCGAAATCGGCCAGGATTTGCCCACCGCATTTTTGCACGGCCTCAAAATCCGCGACGTCCACCGCGTAGGGTTTCGCCGCATCGGGATGGTGCGCATTAAGAGCCTCGGCCACTTTTTGGGAGTTGGCTTCGGTGCGGCTGACCACCGCGATCCGCGCACCCTCGGAAGCGAGACGTTTGGCGATGGCTTCCCCGATGCCACGACCGGCTCCGGTGACGATGGCGACCTGGTTTTCGAATCGTTTGCTCATGGTCAGTATGTTGTTAAATTTTCACCCAACTCCGGGTCTTCGCACTTTGCGCGATGGCGGCCAGGACTTTTTCGTTTTGCAGTCCGTCCTCGAAAGTCGGCTGCACGCTTTTCTTCTCCACCACGGCCCTCACGAAATCCGCGAAGGTGTTCACGAACGTATGCTCATAACCGATGATGTGTCCGGGCGGCCACCAGGCACCGGCGTAGGGATGCACGCCTTCGGTGACGATGATGTCGCGGAAACCGCGCTTATCCTCGGGGTCCTCGGCGTTGAAGTATTGCAGCCGGTTCATGTCCTCGAAGTTGAACGCCAGCGAGCCCTTGCTGCCATTCACTTCAAGCGTGATGTGATTCTTGCGGCCTTGGGCGAAGCGGGTGGCTTCAAGGTTGGCCACCGCGCCGTTTTTGAATCGGCCGATCCAGGAAACTGTGTCGTCCACCGTGACCTTGCCGGTTTTTTTTCCCGCCTTCGCGCCCAGGCCTTTTCCGGCTTCCTCGAGAAGCGGGCGTTCCTTGATGAAGGTCTCCATCAAGCCGCAGACTTCCTTGATTTCGCCAACGAGATAACGGCCGAGGTCAATGATGTGGGCGTCAATATCGCCATGCGTGCCGGAGCCCGCGATCTTGGCCTGCAAACGCCAGACCAGCGGGAAATTGGGATCCGCAATCCAGTCCTGCGCATAGCGGGCGCGATAGTGGTAAATGCGGTCGCCGAGATCGCCGCGCTCGATCATGCGTTTGGCCAGCGCGATGGCGGGAATGCGACGGTAGTTGTGGCAAATCATGTTCACAACCCTCGCTTTTTTCACCGCCGCCACCATTTTCTCGCATTCGGTCACATCCATCGCGAGGGGCTTCTCGCAGAGAATGGCCTTCCCGTGCCTGGCCGCCTCCAGCACGATTTCGCAGTGGCTGTCGTTCGGCGTGCAGACATCCACGATGTCAATTTCCGGATCGCTGACCACCGCTTTCCAGTCCGTGCTCGCCTTCTGCCAACCAAGCTGCTCGCGGGCGGCCTCGACGTTTTTGGACGAACGTCCGCAGATGGTGTGCAAGGCGACATGGGCCGGCAGATCAAAAAACCTCGGTGCCTGGCGCCAGGCATTCGAGTGCGCCTTGCCCATGAAGTTGTAGCCGATCATTCCGATATTGAGAGTGCGTTTGGGCATAATAAGAGATTTAGGGTTGAAAGCGGATACTCCAACAAATGCCTCCGCCGCTGGAAATGAAATAATCCGCCCGATTCCGAACCGGCCTGCGCTGACAGAAATTCGAAGTCCCTACCTCTGCCTCAGACAACCCCGGCTAAATCTTCGCGGTCGCAGCAGCAGCACAGCCGCGAGGGCAACGAGACCTGCGCTTGTCGGCTCAGGTATGGCAGTCGCATCCAGAAGCACGTTGTCGAAATTCACCTCCACACCAGGCCCATTCAAACTCACCAGACGGATGGCTAGGAACTGCCCGGCGTTGGCATGGCTTATACCGGTTGTGAACGACACGGTGGACGTCAAAAAACGCCCTTCACCTGGAGACAGGGTGTTGTTGTCCGACGCGAGCACGGCAGCCCCTGCCAGCAAATCCACACGGTAGCCGGGGAATCCCGTGAAATTGAACGGCCCGGCCTGCGGAGCAAAATTTCCCACCGCGACGGTGAGAGTGTATTGCGTGGAGATCTGCAAAGTTGCGGCGAGTGTCTGGCTCAGACCCGCCTCTCTGTTCGCGGCATCATTGAGGAAGACCACGCCAATATTTGTCCCGGATGGCACCGGTTCAATAAAGGATGTCGTGGTGCCGGTATTCCACACTCCAAAAAACCGGGTGTTGCCCGTTGAACCCGTATTATAAACAGTCCAATTCGTAGGACCGGTGGATGTGCCCCCGACGAAAACTCCCCCGAGGCCGGCAGCCCCTGGGCTCTCGAAGCTCGGATTGTTGACGGTTAGCAAAACAGCCCTGGCAGAGAGCGGCAGAACGAGACAGGCGGCCAAGACCAAAAGAAATCGCAATGCCGAACCGCAGCGGCGAGGGATGAGGGGTCTCTGCAACATGATTATGATCATTTTGTTGTTGGGATCACATGTCACGCCCTTTCTCCGGCGGTTTCAGCGAATTATCTTGCTTTTCCTGGAAGCCCCCCTAGTTTCGCGCATCCGTCTCAGGTCGCCGGATGCCGCATCCGACTGCTCCGTTATCTCTTAACGGCACGGGCCAACTCAACCTCAACCACTACAAATCACATGGCCCTAATGGCAGAACTACAAGAAATGATCGCCGCCTCGGTGAAAAATTACCGCGAAGGCAGCATCGTTAAAGGACACATCCTCGAAGTCCGCCCGCGCGAATTCCTCGTCGATATCGGATACAAGAGCGAGGGAGTCATCCCCGCCAGCGAATTTGAAGACCCCGCCGACGTCGAAGTCGGCGATGAAATCGAAGTGCTCCTCGAGCGCCTCGAAAACGACGAAGGCATGGTCGTCCTCTCCAAGGAAAAAGCCGCCGCCCGTCAAAATTGGGAAAAAATCGTCGCCGTTTTCAAAGGCTCCGGGCTCATCAAGGGCAAGGTCAAGGCGGTGGTCAAAGGCGGTCTTATGGTCAACGTCGGCGTCGAAGCGTTCCTTCCCGCCTCGCAAATTGACATCATCCCGCCCAAGGATCTCCAGCAATTCGTCAACAACACCTACGATTTCAAAATTGTTAAATTAAACGACGACCGCAAAAACGTCGTTCTCAGCCGCCGCGAAATCATCGAGCAGGAACGTTCCGAGAAACGCCAGGAGTTCCTCTCCAAGGTCAACATCGGCGACAAGGTCACCGGCACGGTCAAGAACCTGACCGACTTCGGCGCCTTCATTGATCTCGATGGCATTGACGGCCTCCTCCATGTCACCGACATGTCCTGGGCCCGCCTCACCCACCCCGGCGAACTTCTCAAAGTCGGCCAGCAGGTCGAAGTGCAGGTTCTCGACATCAACAAGGAAAAAGAGCGCGTTTCGCTTGGCATCAAGCAAATGCAGTCCAATCCCTGGGACAAAATCGAAGACCGCTTCCCGGTCGGACAGAAAATCAAGGGCAAGGTCACCAGCCTCATGCCTTACGGGGCCTTCATTCAAATCGAAGAGGGCGTCGAAGGTCTCATCCACGTTTCCGAACTCTCCTGGACCAAGCGCATCGCGCGCCCGTCCGACGTGCTCACCCTCGAACAGGAAATCGAGGCCGTCGTGCTCGGCGTCAACAAGGAGGAACAGAAAATCTCCCTTGGCGTCCGCCAACTCGAACCCAACCCATGGGACGAAATCGAAGTCCGCTACATGATCGGCAAGCAGGTCAAGGGCAAGGTCCGCAACATGACCGCCTACGGGGCCTTCGTCGAACTCGAGGAAGGGATTGATGGCATGATCCACGTGTCCGATCTTTCCTGGACCCGCAAAATCAACCACCCGAGCGAAATCCTCAAAAAGGGCGACGAACTCGAAGCCGTGGTCATCGACATCGACAAGGTCAACCAGCGTATCAGCCTCGGCACCAAACAGCTCGAGAACGATCCTTGGAAGGAAATTGACACCCGCTTCAAGATCGGTGATCTGGTCAAGGGCACCGTCACCAAACTCACCAACTTCGGTGCCTTCATTCAGCTTCAAGACGACATTGACGGCCTTGTGCACATCTCGCAGATCAGCGAAGAGCGCATCGAGAAAGTCAAAGACGCTCTCAAGGTCGGACAGGAAGTCGAGGCCCGCGTCATCAAAGTGGACAAAGCCGAGCGCCGTATCGGTCTTTCCATCAAAGCCGCCAACTACGACCAGGAAGCCATCAAACGCGAAGCCGAGACGATGGACACCCTGCGTCCGGGCGAAGACATGGTCGGCCTCGCCCAGGCCTTCGAAGTCGCCGAGGAAGAGTACCGCCCTGGCGATACCAAGAAAAAGAAGTAAGCATTTCCCACGAAATCGCGTAACGTATCAGCCATGAGCAAACCCGAAATCACCGCCTACTTAAAAACCTCCTGCGGATGGAGCAAAGGCATCCGCGCCGTGTTCGAGAAGTATGACCTTACCTATACGGAGAAGGACATTATCCAGAACCCGGATTACCGCTTTGAAATGGAGCAAATCAGCGGCCAGCCCCTCTCGCCCTGCGTCGTCGTCAATGGCACGATGCTGGCGGACATCAGCGGCGAAGAAGTCGAAGGATATCTCCTCGACCAAGCCTTGGTCGGATCATCGGAAAAAGACACCGCCGTTCCGCTCAACGCCCCCTGCTCCGACGAGCAGCACGCCGCCATGATCAAGATGAATCTGTAAACCACGGATTTCCCTCCCGCGTAAAGAGCCCCGGTGCCGCAAGGACCGGGGCTTTTTCGTTCAGTAACATAAAAACTTTTTACTCCGTGCCGCCGTGTCTCTGTGGTTAAAATCCGATCCCAATGTCCGACCTCCTGAAAACGCTGAAAAAGACCTTCGGCTACTCCGAATTTCGCCCGCTCCAGCGAGAAATCATCGAGGCCACCTTGAGCGGACGCGATGTCTTCGCCCTGCTTCCCACCGGCGGCGGCAAATCGCTTTGCTTCCAGCTCCCCGCGCTGCACCGTCCGGGCCTCACCATCGTCGTGTCGCCCCTCATCGCCCTGATGAAAGATCAGGTGGATCAACTCCAGGCTGCCGGCGTGGCCGCGACATTTTTGAATTCCTCCCTCGGTGCCGCCGAAGCCAAGGCCCGGCTGCGCGGCCTCCACAACGGCGAATACCGTCTGCTCTACGCTGCGCCCGAGCGCCTGATGCTCGACAACTGGAAGGAAAATCTCCTCGCCTGGAACGTCAACGCCATCGCCATTGACGAAGCGCACTGCATCTCCGAATGGGGGCATGACTTCCGCCCCGAGTACCGCCAGATCGCCCAGTTGCGCGACCTCCTGCCCGGCGTTCCCGCCATGGCCCTCACCGCCACCGCCACCGAACGCGTGCGCGAGGATATCGTCAAACATCTGCGGCTGCACGATGCCGGGGTTTTTGTCGCCAGTTTCAACCGGCCCAATCTTTCCTACCGCGTCACCCCCAAGGATCAGCCGCTGAAGCAGATTCTCGATTTCATCAGCAAACGCCGCGACGACAGCGGCATCGTGTATTGCGCCACCCGCGCCGCCGTCGAGCGGGTCGCGGAGGGACTGGCCGATCGCGGATACGCCGCCAAGCCGTATCATGCAGGGCTGGATGCCGCGCTCCGTTCAGAAAACCAGGAGCTTTTTCTCCGCGATGAGGCCCGCATTATCTGCGCCACCATCGCCTTTGGCATGGGCATCAACAAACCCAACGTCCGCTGGGTCATCCATCACGACCTGCCGAAAAACATCGAGGGATACTACCAGGAAACCGGCCGGGCCGGGCGCGATGGCCTGCCCTCCGATTGCCTGCTGCTTTTCAGTGCGGGCGACGCCGCCAAGCAGACCCATTTCATCGAGGAAATGTCCAGCGCCCAGGAACAACAGGCAGCCCGCACCCAGCTTCGCCAGATGATGCACTACGCCGAGTGCTCCACCTGCCGCCGCAGCGAATTGCTGACCTACTTCGGCGAGGAATTTCCCGGCGACAACTGCGGCGCGTGCGACAACTGCCTGGAACCCCGCGCCACCTATGACGGCACGACCAACGCCCAGAAATTTCTCTCCTGCGTCTTTCGCATCCGGCAAGCCGGACGTTTCGGCGTGGGCATGAATCATATCATCGAAGTGCTGACTGGTGCGGACACCGACAAAATCCGCCGCTGGAATCATCAGGCCCTCACCACCTACGGCATCGGCAAAGATCTCTCGCGTCCGCAATGGGCCGCCATCGGGCGTGAACTCATGCGCCTCGGCTTAGTGGCCCAGGCCGCCGGAGAATTTCCCACACTCGACATCACGGAAAATGGCGTCGAAGCCTTGCGTTCCCGCCGCGTCATCATGCTGACCAAACCGCTGGACCTTCCCAAGGCCAGGCGTCCCGCCCATCGCGCCGGGGAAATCGAATGCGATGAAGTGCTCTTCGGACGCCTGCGCGATTTGCGCAAACGCCTGGCCGACGAACGCTCCGTCCCCGCCTACGTCATCTTCGGCGACGCCACCCTCCGCGACATGGCACGGCAATACCCAGCCAGCAAGGACGCCATGCGCGGCATCTTCGGAGTGGGCGAGAAAAAACTCGAAGAGTTCGGCTCGGTCTTCGCTGCCGTCGTGGCCGGACATCTGGAGACCTATCCGCGCCTGAGCTTCCAATCCTAGCAAAACAGGGCGGACTTCCATCATGCAGTGCTTTCATTTGACTTAGTCCGATGACTAGACTAAGCGGGACCGTGACCAAAACCCTCAACATCCACGAGGCGAAAACTCACCTGTCCCGTTTATTGGCGGAGGTGGCGGGCGGCGCAGAAATCGTGATCGCCAAAAACGGCAAGCCCATTGCCAGGCTGATTGCCCTCACGGATCGTAAGCCGAGGATGCCGGGACGGTTTCGAGGTCAGATCGCGGCGAGCCATGGCGGGTTTCTCGAACCGCTCTCGCCAAGGGAAATCGCGTTGTGGGAGAATGGTCACAAAAAGGACCCCTTGCGCGTGCCATGAAAGTCCTGCTCGATACCCATGCGATGCTCTGGTGGTGGACAGCCCCGGAACTCCTTTCAAAACCCATCCTGAAAATCCTCAGCAACCCGGCAACGACCATTCTGGCCAGCGCGGTTTCCGCTTATGAAATGGCCTACAAACACCATTGCGGGAAATTAATTCTTCCCAAAGGTTTGCTGGAAGATTTTGCGGCGGTGCTCGCGCAAGAGCGCTGGACCGAACTCCCTGTCACCATCGAACACACGCTGCTGGCAGGCAGGCTTCCCTCCCCTCATCGCGATCCGTTTGACCGTCTGCTGGGTGCGCAAGCTATCCAGGAAAAGGCAAACTTGGTCACGGTGGATCCTGCTTTTAAAACCTTCCCCGGCTTGCCTGTTTTATGGTGATTTTTTTATCGATCACCGGCGCAGAAGCTTAATTATGACCTCGCGGTTTCATTTCGACCGGCGGGGGCATCACAAGCGGATGCCGAGCTTGGTGTAAGCGGAACGGATTTCTTTCATTAACTCCGCCTTGCTGCGGCCATTGAGCAGGATTTGCAGCGTCTTTTTTTGGAACTCGTCCAGCGCCGTTTCGGACGACAGGACCGCCGGCTTCTCCGGGTGCTGCATATCTCCCGACCAACGATAGCTGCCGTCAGCAGCGACCTCGACGCCGGGCTGCTTTTTAAATTCGTCAACCGTTGCGTAGTAAGCCTCAACCTCTTTGCGCGTCACATTCACCTCGCGGAAATAGCGCACAAAAAGCTGACCATCCCCCTCGCCGTCAAGGTGCATGAAGAAATAGACCAGCAGGTAGGAGGTGAAATAGAGCCGTCGTGAAATGAGAGGATCCTGCTCCAGGATTTGGTTCCACTTCTCATTCGTAATCGGGAAAAGCTCATCGAGTGGATAGGGCGCCGGCACTCCGCGGCCTTCCTTCAAATGGTCGAGATAATCCTTGAGCCCGGTCTTGGCGGCGGAAAGACGGAAGCGCCCGGTTTTCAGTGGCAGATTTCCGGTATATTCCGCCGTGCCCTCCACGACCCATTGGGGCAGATACCTCAGCCAAAAGTGCATCATCTGGTGCGTCAACTCATGCACCAGCGTGCTGGTGTCGAAATCATCATCTTTGGCGTAGCTTTTTCCCACCATCTTCAGGCCGAGGCTTTCGAACGGAATGCGGAAGATCTTCTCACTGCCCATGTAAACCCCGCCGCTGTTTTTCGGCCCTCCCTCGGCCTCATAGACCGTCCGGGTTCGCAACAAACGCGCGCGAAAAAATCCCCCCTCGGCAGGTTTGGGCTCTATGCCCCAAGGCAGGGCCTTGAGCAATTCGTACGTGGCCTCAAAATTCCGCGACACTTCGCGCAGCAGGCTCTGGGTGAATTTCCCCTGGGACTCGAACTCGAAATGCGGGGTGCGATAGACGAATTTTTCATTCCGCTCATCTTCACTCACCACCTCGGTTTTGAAGGTCGCCGAATCCACGCCTACCACATCGGGCATCACCACTTTGATCGGCTGCTTTTTCTGCCAGGCGAGCAGGTATTCCCGATCCTCCGCGCTGAGTCGGTCCAGTGGCAGCGGGGAACGCCGGCCATCGGGTGCGCGAAAAAGAACCGTGGTTCCGTCAAAGCTCACCACCGCAGCTTGAAACCCCTCCCCCCCGACGGTTTTCCAATCGCGCGGCGGCTCCACCACGGCAAGTTCGGCCCTCGCGCTCAAACACAATCCGATCAGAAGGACCACCAACCCGAGGCGCTTGATCACTTGTTCCCCCGCGGCACTCCCAAAGCCAGCCGCCGGGCTTTTCTCTCCATCAACCAGGCGATGAGAATGCACACCTCGTAGAGCAGATACATCGGCCCCGCCATCACCAGCAGGGTGAAAATATCCGTGGTCGGAGTGATGATGGCCGCCAGAAAGAGAATGATCACCACGGCAAATGCGCGCGTCCGCTTCAGGACGGCATAGCTCACGATCTCCAGCTTCACCAGCAAGAGCACCGCAAGGGGAAGCTCGAAGGCCAGTCCGAAGGAGATAATAAACTGGGTCGTGAAGGAAAAAAATTCCCGCACGCTCCACTGGGGCCGCCAGTTGAGGGATTTCGAATAGTTAAAAAAGTAATCAAGCGTGGACGGAAGCACGATGAAGTACGCGAAGAGCACTCCCAGCATGAACAAGCCAAAAGAAACCGCCGCGGCGGGATAGAGCAGCCGTTTCTCCTTCGGATTCAGGGCGGGCAAGACAAACTCGGCGAGGAAGAAAACCAAAAAAGGAAAGGCCATGACCAGTCCGGCGTAGAAGGAAAGTTCAATGGCAATCGTCAGGGGATCGGTCACGCCGAAATTCGTCAGACTCATCATGCCGGGATCAATCGCCAGCAAAGGCCGTTCGATAATCCAAACTATGGTGCCCTGAAAAAAGAAGGCGGCCCCCATCATGACACCAAGGGCGATCACCATCTTGATCAACATGCGCCGGAGGTCTTCGATGTGCTCAAGAAAGGGCTTCGGGTCGTCCCTCAATTCCCGGAAATCAAAAAGCCTCCCCCAGTTCATGCGAGCAATTCCCCCGCCGTGCGCAAAGCCGCGACCACGGCAGTGCGTCGGTGAGCCCCCAGCCAGTCCACCCCTCCCGGACGCGCGGCAGTGGCTTCCTGCTCGCGATCCACGTGCCGATGCGGAGTTGCGCAGAGCGTTTCACTTTTCAGCACGCGCCAGCCGGGCTCCGCCGCGGAAATCATGGCAGGATATTTTTCCAATATGCGAGCCGCTGCGCGATATTTCCGGGCGAGGGCGCACCCGTCCCCTGCCGGGCGGCCAGACCGGACCGGACGTCAAAAACCGCGCGCACCACGTCGGGAGTCAGCAGGGCCGAGGCCGCCAGAAAGTCGGCGGATGCCAGTTGATCGAGGTTCACGGATTTTTGTGCGGCGAGCGCGACCAGGCGACCAACACTCTCGTGCGCCTGCCGGAATGGCACACCCCCGAGCACCAAACGGTCCGCGAGATCGGTCGCCAGCAACAGGGCGTCGCCCGCCGCACGGGTGGTCGCGGCCACGCGGAAACTCGCCGCGGCCATCATTTCGGAAAAAATCTCCAGCGCGGCTTTGGCGGTGTCCACGGAATCGAAAATCGCCTCCTTGTCCTCCTGCATGTCGCGATTGTACGTCAGCGGCAAACCTTTCATCGTGGTCAGCAGGCCCATCAGGTTTCCGTACAGCCGGCCCGTCTTGCCGCGGGTTAATTCCGCGATGTCGGGATTTTTTTTCTGCGGCATCAGGCTCGACCCCGTGGTGTGGCGGTCACTGAGTTCAATGAAACCGAATTCTGCGGAAGCCCAGAGGATGACATCCTCGCTCAGACGCGAAAGATGCATTCCCAGGATGGCCAGCGCGGCCAGAAGCTCGCAGGCAAAATCGCGATCCGCCACCGCATCCATGCTGTTTTGCGTGACACGGGCAAATCCCAGTTCGCGCGCAACCTCCTCGCGGTTCAGCACGATGGTCGAACCCGCAATCGCGCCGGAACCCAGCGGCATTTCATCCATCCGCGCCAGGCAGTCGCTCAGGCGCCCATGATCCCGCCCGGCCATTTCCACATAAGCCAGCAAATGGTGGGCGATGAAAACCGGTTGAGCCCTTTGCAAATGGGTATACCCCGGCATGACGGCGTCCGCCTGCCGCGCGGCCAGTTCCACCAGCGCCTTTTGAAATCCCCGCACCAGTCCGCACAGCGCGGTCATCTCGTCGCGCAAATACAACCGCAGGTCGAGGGCCACCTGGTCGTTGCGGCTGCGGGCGGTGTGCAACTTGGCTCCGGCGGCACCGATGCGGCGGGTCAACTCCGCCTCGATGTTCATATGAATGTCTTCCAGTTCGGGATCAAACGAAAATTCGCCCAGGGAAATTTCTTCTCCGATCTCCCGCAATCCGCATTCGATTTGGGAAAACTCCTCCGCGCTCAGAATGCCCGCATTCCGCAAGGCGCGCGCGTGCGCTATGCTGCCGATGATGTCATGACGGTAGAGCCGCCAGTCGAAAGAGACCGACTCGCTGTACGTTTTAAGCAGGTCGGACTGCGCCTGACGGAAACGGCCTTTCCACATGGCGACTTCAGGGCTTCTCCGGCCGCTGGTTACGGCAGGATCCCTTGGCTTTCAATTCGTCGCAATGACCTTCGATTTTCACCGCCTTGTTGGCCGGGGAGAATCCCAACCGCCGGCTGATGCAGTTTTCCAACAACTCCATGTTGGTGTCCTCAAATTCAATAATCTTATGGCAGTCCACGCAAATCAGGTGGTTGTGCGTGGGATGTTCGATGAAGTTGGGATCGTAAACCTTGGTGCCGGATCCCAGATCCATTTCCCGCAGCAGCCCGCTTTCCACCAGCAGAGGCAGCGTGCGGTAGACGGTGGCACGGGAAACGGATTTCTCGACGCACTTTGCCAGGATCAGCAACTCCTCGGCGGTGAAATGTTCCTTGGTGCCGAACGCCGCCTCGATAATGGCCTCCCGCTGCACCGTGCGTCGCAGGCCCTTGCTACCAAGGAAGTCCTGCAAACTGTCGCGGACGCGGTCGAGAATGTGGGTTTCCATCTGGAAGAGAGAATAAATTTCTGCGCGGCAGAGTCAAGAAAGCGCCAGAGGACTACGGCAAAGCAAAGCAAAGTACCGTTGCTGCATTCCTGCCCTGGCGGGGTTCCTCCATCTGCAGTCCATAGCCTCTGGCACCTGCCACCCTACTGCGGCGCGCCGATCTGGCAACTGAAAGATGATTTCTTCATTTTGTTGCTTGCGCAGTCCAATATGTTTTGCTACCCAAGTGTTGCTGCATTAAACCGCCTCCAGTCCTATGGGAAAAATTCTTGTATTCGCCTCCGTCCTCATCAGCCTTATCACCGCCGGTTTGGGTTTTGTTAACAAAACCAAATTGACCGAGACCAAGGAAACTCTTGTCACCACCGAGACCAATCTCACCAAAACCACTGGTGACCTCACTAAATCCAAGAGTGACCTAAAAACGACCGCCGAGAGCCTGGCCACAACCAGCTCGGAAAAGGCCGCCTTGGAATCCCAAGTCACCGGACTGCAAACTGCTGCGGAAAGCGCCAAAGGCGAAACCGCGAAGGTCACCGCTGAGAAAGCTGCTCTTGATACCCAGGTCGCGCAACTGACAACCGATCTTACGACAGCCAAGGATGAACTCACAAAGCTTCAGGCAGCCGGAGGAACGGCGACCGCAGCCCCTCCCGATGCGGAAATGCAAGCCAAGTTTCAGGAGCGGGAAACCGTCATCACTCAGCTCCAAGCCGATCTCGATTCGGCCCGCTCCAAAGTGGAAGTCTTTCAAAACGCCAACAACGACCGCATCGCCAAAGTCGCCAAGAAAGGTCTCGAAGGCCGTGTTCTCGCCGTCAATCCTGCTTGGAATTTCGTGGTGCTCAACCTCGGTGACAAGAACGGTGTCGTGAATAACACTGAGATGCTCGTCAAACGCGGCACCCAGCTTATGGGCAAAGTCCGTATCACCTCGGTCGAGCCGTCCACTTCCATTGCGGACATTGTGGCCAACAGCGTTCCCCAAGGCACCACGATCGCTCCCGGCGACAACGTCATTTACCAGACGGTCGAGGAATAAGTTTCCATGCGCCTGATCGCATACGCGACCTTTTGCGCGTTGACCATTTTTGTTTCTTCCTGCGCTCCGCAGGATGAGGAATCCCGCCGCACGAGCGAAGCGGGTGGAACCATCCCTTGGAACAGGCCCGCTGGTTGGGAAGGTCCGGGAGTCTTGGGTTCCCAACTCTCCCAGCAGCAGGGCGGCGGAAGCGGCTTTTAAGGAACTTGCCTCTTCGTGCCGGGCCGCATCCTCGTCATACGCGGCGGCGCAATCGGTGATTTCATCCTCACCCTGCCAGCCATCGGATTGCTGCGGGAAAATTTTCCCGACTGCCACCTGGAAATCCTCGGATACCGCCACATCGCCTGCCTGGCGGACGACCGGTTCTATGCCAACGCCACCCGCTCTATCGAATATGGACCGCTGGCGGGCTTCTTCAATCCCAAGGCGGACCTCGACCCCGAACTCTGTGAGTACTTCTCCGGCTTTCAGCAAATTCTCAGCTACATCTACGACCCCGATGAACTTTTCGGGCGCTGCCTGCGACGGGCCGGCGTAAAAAATCTCCTCGCCGCCCCTCCCAAAATCGGCGACGGCCTTCATGCCGCTCACCAACTGGCCCGATCTCTCGAACAACTCGCCCTTTGGCTGGAAGATCCCGGTGCCAGATTTTTTCCTTCGCCCGGGGACTCGGCGGCCGCGGAACGGATTCTCTCGTCACTGACTGCACCCTTCATTGCCCTTCATCCCGGCAGCGGCGGGGAAAAGAAAAAATGGCCGCTGGAAAACTGGCGTCAATTGGTTGAAACCCTGCACAAAGAAATCCATCCCGGCCACCTTCTCATCCTCGGTGGGGAAAGTGATGGGGATCGCATCGCTTTCTTAAAGGATGCGCTTCCACCCCATCGCGCCGTCTTTCTGGAAAACCTTCCCCTGACTACGCTGGGTGCCGTCCTGTCCCGCTGCGCGCTTTTCGTCGGGCATGACAGCGGCATTTCACACCTGGCCGCAGCGGCGGGCACACGCTGCCTGCTGCTTTTTGGTCCGACCGATCCGGATATCTGGGCCCCTGCAAACCCCGGAGTCCGCGTGCTGCGAGCGCCCGGCGGAGACCTTTCCGCATTGGAAGTTCGCAGCGTTCTGGACAGACTGGAGAAAATGCTTGCCGATGCCGTCTGAAACCATCCTTGCGATAGATCCCGCCCTTCGCTCCACCGGCTATGCCATCCTCGTCCGCGAGGGCAAAAAAATCACCTGCCCGGTTTTTGGCGTCATCCGCAACAACCCGAAAATCCTTCTTTCCGGTTGCCTCCTCGCCATCCGCGATCAGGTCAGAGCCGTCATTAATCAGCACAAACCGCAAGCCCTCGCCATCGAGGCGGTGATCTATGTGCAAAGTTACCAGACGGCCATCACCCTCGGCGCGGCGCGCGGTGCGGCCATCCTTGCCGCC
>Ga0163144_10007292_pt1 | contig 24263 bp, 14 predicted proteins | sample OliLak19BULKMAT1_FD_123175 | JGI IMG/M metagenome (GOLD analysis project Ga0163144, IMG submission 123175) | Freshwater microbial mat bacterial communities from Lake Vanda, McMurdo Dry Valleys, Antarctica - Oligotrophic Lake LV.19.BULKMAT1 | ecosystem: Environmental > Aquatic > Freshwater >...
GGGTGGGCGTTTATCCCAAGACCCGTGTGCAACGTCTGATTGGGGTGGAAACCACCGCGACCGCTCCACGAACCCCGGGGGTTCGTTCCGCTGCAGTGCTGGTGCGCGACGACCCTTGAACCGCGAGGGTCGTTACGCGTGCAAAGGAAACGCAGCGATATCCCCAGGCTCACCTCACCTCCGCGCGCTTGGGGCGAGGCTGACGAAACACCTTGTTGTCGAGTGCCCGTCACTACGGTGGCTCGGCACCCCAAACAACCCCCACGGTTGACCCGGGATTGGTCCGCAGCCTCCATTGGGCGTAGCGAATTTCCACGCCCGTTCCTTAGGTTGACGCGGATGCCGGAGGCGGGACCGTGCGGTCCCGTCGCGGCCTCGGCGAGGCCACCTACAACGGAGAAAAGTTACGACGCTCCGTTTAGGCTGCTTGCAAGGGCCGCACAACGGCTTTGATCTTGAGTGATCGCCGGTGATTTCTACGTTGTGAGCATTCTGGTCTTCCCAGCGAAAGCAGACACGGAACCGGTCATTGGCGCGGATGCTGTGTTGGCCGGCGCGATCGCCTTTCAATGCTTCGAGGCGGTTGCCTGGCGGAAACCGCAACTCCTCGAGCGTCACAGCGGCTTCGATTTGGGTAAGCTTGCGGAGTGCTGCCTTGAGGATCGAAGGAGGGAAGTCCCGTGGCCTCCGACCAAGCCAAAGTGCGTGGGTGGATTTGTCGGCAGTGGACTGAATCACGGGCTGCTGAATGACGATGCATGCGACGCAGGATGAGGCTGCCAGGCACGTGGAAATATTTGACCGCCACGCGCCCCTTGCAGGGGCCTGAAAACGAGGGCCACGGCTTGGAGTTCGCACCGCGGCGAAGCTCCGGGCCAGCTCTGCCGCCCATGCCAGCGGCAGAAGATAAGTCGACGTATCGGTTTCGACGTCGACCCGGGACGTACGGACCGGCTCGAGCGAACCGCGTTAGACTTGAATCTCGCCGGCCTTGGCCCGGCAGGGACAAAAGACGATGCCACTTCACGCCTGACTTCCAGCCCACAACCGTCTCCTCTTGGCATCGAAACTGCAACGGTCACTCCAGCCCACGTCGCTCGCCTTTGGATTCTCCAAAGGTCGCGACACACCCCAGCAGACCACCTGCACTCACCTAACTACCTGACAACGCATGAACATCCGTTATCCTTGGAAACCCGCGCTTTGGTCTTCGATCATCGCTGCAATGACCGTGACACCCTTCGCGATGGCGCAAAGCGTCGCACCGGTGGCCACCCCACCCAAACCGGAGGCAGAGGTTAAACTCGAAAAGTTCGTTGTCACCGGCTCGCTGATCAAACGCATCGCGGGCGAAAGCGCCCTGCCCGTGCAGACGATCACGATCGAGGAGATCGAGCAGCAGGGCATCACCAGCGCCGAGCAGCTGATCATGTCGATGAACATCAACGGGAGCGGGCTGGACAACCTCGCCTCCAACGCCGACGTCGTCAGCGGAGCCGCGCGCGGCAACAACGGGGCAACGGCGGCGAATTTGCGCGGTCAGGGCGCCGGTGCCACACTGATCCTGCTCAACGGCCGTCGCGTCGCTTCGCACGGCCTGAACGGCGGCGTGGTCGACCTGAACTCAATCCCCTTCGCGGCGATCGAACGGGTTGAGACCCTGAAGGACGGTGCCTCGGCGACCTACGGCACCGACGCCGTCGGCGGCGTGATCAATTTCATCCTTAAGACCAATTTTCAGGGTCTGATCGCCAGCGCCGCCACCGATATCACGGAGGATGGCGGGGGTGACGTCCATCGCTTCTCCCTGCTCGGCGGCATCGGCGATCTGGAGCGCGACAAATTCAACATCATGACCTCGCTGGCGGTGTCGGAACACAAGGTTCTCCGCGGCGACCAACGCGACTTCGTCAACACCTTCCAGCCGGACCGCGGCCTGTCGGTCGACACGCGCGGCACGCCCATCGCCACGGTCTTCCCGCTGTCCACCCTCTATACGGCCCTCAGCCGGGACAACCTCGACAACACCGGTCGCGGCACCGGCCCGGCCGACCCGCAAAACCCGGCCGTGCGCATGAGCTCGGGCATCAACATCGTCGACCTGCCGGGCGGCCCCGGTTACGCCGGTTTCGATGGCATGGGAGCCTACGATGAGCTGCTTTGGGCCACGCCCGGTGCCAAGTATGCCTCGGCTTGGGATACCGGCCGTGCCGCCGTCCTCCAACAGCCCGTCCGCAACACCAACCTTGTCACCCGCGGTACGCTCAAGCTCGGCGAACACCGGCTGATCGCTGAGGCGGTCCTGGGCCGTTCCGAATCCACCAAGAGTTTTTCGGCCAACCAGATCACGAGCGCCACCAACACGTCCAATACGTCGCTGCCCAACGGCACCGTGGTGCCCAATCCGTTCCGCAACCTCTCCTACCCGGGCACCGGGGCGGACTACAACCGCGTCTTCAACGCACTCGTCGCCTACTTTCCGGCGATCGCGCCCAACCGCGGGCAGCCGCTGGCGTTCCGCTGGCGTGCCACCCCGGCGGGCAATCGCGAGCTGGAAACGCGCAGCGATACGCAGCGGTTCCTCGTCGGGCTCGAGGGCCCCTTGGCATTCCTCGACAACTGGGACTATCGCCTCGGGGTCACGCGCTCGGAAAGCGAGAGCCGCTCCACGCTGGTCAACGGTTATTTCTACACCCAGGGCTTCGCGAACCTGATCAATACCGGCGTGCTCAATCCGTTCTCCTACACGCAGACTCCCGAGGCGCTCGCAGCGCTCGACAAGGTGCGGGCCAACGACGTCAAGCTTTACGGCGGCACGTTCACCGCGGAGAATGCCGACCTGACGGCCTCCGGCCCTCTCTTTTCACTGCCCGCCGGCGAGATCATGGCCGCGGCGGGCGTGGATTGGCGCACCGAAAAGTATTTCTTCGCCGGCGATCAGCGCCCGAATGCAAACACGGTCGAGGCCCTCGTCTTCAACGCCCCCTTTGACAACGCGCTCGCCACCGCCGGTACCCTCAAGCGCACGATCAAGTCCGCCTTCGCGGAGCTGCAGGTGCCCATCGTCAAGGGTCTCGACCTCAACCCGGCCGTACGAATGGATGAATACACCGGGTTCGGCCGCACGACGAATCCCAAGGTGACGCTCCGGTACGCCCCGACGGACAAGTTCCTCGTGCGCAGCTCCTACAGCACCGGATTCCGCGTCCCAACCTTCAAGCAGATGTTCGACCCGACGAGCCAGAGCATCTACGCCGGAAACGACTTCCCCGATCCGGCGCTGGGCACCAACGGTCTGATCACCCCGACCGCCCCGGCGGTCAAGCCCGACATCCTCAGCGGCGGAAAGGCGGACCTCCAGCCCGAGGAGGCCGTGATGTACTCCGCCGGCGTGGTCTTCGCTCCCACCGCCCGCATCAGCGGCAACATCGACTGGTGGTCGGTCGAGCGCGACGGCCAGGTGCAGATCCTCAGCCTGACCCAGCTGGCCCGCAACTACAGCCTGTTCACCGATCGGTTCCAGCGCAACCAGGCCGGCGATCTCATCGCCGTCGATACGCGCTGGGTCAACAGCGGCGAGACCGTGACCAAGGGCCTCGAGGTGGGCCTGCGTGGCGACACCGATGCCTTCAAGGGCAAGCTCTCCGGCGGCTTCGATCTTTCCTACCTCCTGGAAAAGAAGTCCCGCCTCCTCGCAAGCGCGCCCTTCGGTCCCAGTGAAGTGGGCCAGTGGACACGCTCAGGCGATCTCGGTATCCGGATCAAGCACACCGCCTTCGTCAGCTATCGCCGCGGCAACTGGACCGGCATGTTCCACCAGATGTACCGCGGCGGCTACGTCGACCAGGTGCTGCCGGGCGTGGCCAATGGCACGATCAAGCCCGTGAACAGGAATCCCAAGGTCGATGCCTACCAGACCTACCATCTGAGTGTGACCTACCGCGGCATCAAGAACGTCACCCTCATCGCCGGCATCAAAAACATCCTCAATACCGACCCTCCCTTCTCGGTCGCCTACGACAGCAACTCCGGCGCCGGCAGCAGCTGGGAGCCCCGCATCGCCGATCCACGCGGACGTTCGTTCACGCTGCGCGTGGACTACCGGTTCCGCTAAGACGGTCTGCCGTTGGCCCCCTCCGCCTCTCCGCCGTCCGCCGGCGGAGGGGTTTTTTTTGGCCGCATTCGAGGGTGCGGGCGTTCCCGCGGTTTGACCGGGTCTATGCCCTGACCAACGCGACCGCTTGTTTCATCGACGCGATCACCGCCGCGCACGCCGGCTCGTTGTCCATCGCGTTCAATACCTTGTTGAAGGGCTCCGCGCGCATCGGGCCGTCGTAGTTCAGCGTGACCAGTGCGCCAAGGAAGGCCGCCAGGTCGATCACCCCGATCGCCATCGGCAACTCGCGCTCCCCATCCTTTTGCTGCGCCTTCGGGATGCCCTTCGGCGCGTCATTCAAATCGACGCTCACGACATCGTCGTTCCTCAATGTGAGCAGGTCCGCCACGGTGTCACCGGCCATCAACCAATGCCAGCTGTCGAGCACCACGCCCACGTTGCCGGTGCCGATCTCGGCGATGAGTTCGCGTGTCTCGGCCAGCGTGTGGACGAAGGGATACTTGCGCCCAACGAGGAGAAGTTGGGTGCCGACATACTCCAGACCCAGGCGCAGATCATGGTCGCCGAGGACGCGGGCCACCTCACCGAGCCGCGCGGCATGCTGCCGGAAGTTCGCCCGGTAAGTCAGATCGTCGCTGGACGGCATCAGCCACGTGCCCACCCGCCGGACACCCGCGCGCTGGAGGCCGGCGGCGAGGCGCGGCAACTGGGCCAGCCCCGCCCGAAAGGTCGCGTCGTCCTTGCGAAAATCCACGGGCAGTCCCGCGGCCGCCCAGACAAGTCCCTTGGTGGCGAGATCGGCACGGGTCTCGGCCAGCTGCCCGGGTGTCATCGAAGCGAGTTCCTCGGTCCGCGGCTCGACCGCTTCGAATCCGTGCCGGTGGGCGAGCGCATTCATCTCCTGCTGGCTGTTCACGGTGACCCCGATGCTCCCGGGAGTGAACGCGATCTTGGCGGCCCACGCCGGTTTCGCCGCCGCGGTCACCGTCCCCGGTAACACCGCCCAGGTTGCCAAGACGGAGGTGCTGCGAACGAAGTCACGTCGTTTCATCGCGCCAGATCAGCGACTCGAACCCCCAAAAGCAATCCCGCGGCCGCGCACGGGCGTAAACTAAGGAGTTCGGAGTAGCCTCTGGGATGTCATCGCGATGCCAATCCCCGCGGCCTCGGCGAGGCCATCTACAACGGGGACACGTTGACGCCCAAGCGCGGCCAAAGGAAAGGGGGCGGCTGCGGGTCGACGGCCTCCGCTCAAACGCCGCGTCGGTCCGGGCCACGACAGAGCAGGGCGTTCCCCTCCGGGATTGAGTTTTTCGCTTTAGTCCATCCACCGTCTGGCTCAGCCTTGCGGCACTTCGCCGCGCTCTTGAGCTCTCCTTCCCAACCCGGTCCCGCCACTCAGCCACCGTCCACCGAGGACACGTTCGCCATCGGTCTCGACCCCGCCCGGTCGGAAACCGAGTGGTACGAGAAGGTCTATCAGGGGGACCGCATGCCCCAGCTCACCTTCCGCGCCCTGCTCATGGGCGGGATCATCGGCATGTTCATGAGCGCCGCCAATCTCTACACCACCCTCAAGATCGGTTGGGCCTTCGGTGTCGCCATCACCGCGGTGGTCATCTCCTTCGTCACGTGGAATCTGCTGCGCACCCTGACCGGGGGGCGGCTTTCGCAGATGTCCATTCTTGAGAACACGTGCATGGCATCCACCGCCTCCGCCGCCGGTTACTCCACGGGTTCAACGATCGCCACCGGCTTTGGTGCGCTCCTGCTCATCCAAGGTTACCACCAGTCCTGGCTGGTCGTTGCCGTGTTCACACTCTGCACCGCCGCCCTCGGGGTGTTCATCGCGGTTCCCATGAAGCGGCAGATGATCAATCGGGAAAAGCTGCCATTCCCCACCGGGATCGCCGCGGCCACCACCTTGCGCAGTCTCTACAGTCATGGGCAGGAAGCTCTCCGGCAGGCCTACGTCCTGATCTCCGGACTGGCCGCGGGCATGGTCGTCGGGCTCCTGAAGGCGCCGGAGGGGGCAGTCAAAGCCGTGGACACGTTTCTCCACCGCACCCACCTTCGGCTTCCGGACCTGATCCCCGCGGCCGGTTACTGGCAGGTCAACGGCCGCCAGATGCTGGGCTTCGGCTTTGACCCCAGCCTGCTCCTGATCGGTGCCGGCATGATTGTCGGCGTCCGGGTCGCGCTCTCCATGCTGGCCGGCGCGATCCTGCTCTATTTCGTGGTCGGGCCATACCTTATCGCACTCGACGCGGTCCACGCCGCGGACGCCTCGTATCTCGTCTCGATCCCGATGATCGGCGGCGGCACCCTCTACCATCTCCCGCGGTGGTCACTCTGGGGAGGCACCGCTCTGATGGTGTTCGCCAGCCTGACGGCCTTCGCTCTGCAGTGGTCGACCATCGCCCGGGCCTTCTCCTTTCGGAAGAAAGGCGTCGCGGTGACACCCGCGGCAGTCGACGCCCGCATGAAGTCCGTCGAAGTGCCCACCTCCTGGATGATCGCGGGGCTGATCCCGATCACGATCGCGATGCTCACGGTCCAGTACGTGGCCTTCAACATCAACCTCTGGCTCGGGCTCGTCGCGGTGGTGCTTTCGTTCGGCCTGTCCATGGTGGCCTCGCGCGCCACCGGCGAGACCGACACGACGCCGATCGGCGCCATGGGCAAGGTGATGCAACTGACGTTTGCGTTTCTCTCGCCGGGAAATGTGCAGCACAACCTCGTGTCGGCCTCCACGGCCGCCAACGCCGCCTCCGCCAGCGCGGACCTGCTGACGGATTTGAAGAGCGGGTACCTGCTCGGGGCAAATCCCCGCCGTCAATTCCAGGCACAGTTCCTCGGCATCTTCTTCGGGACCATCGCGGTGGTGCCGGCGTGGTTTCTGATGGTGCCCGACAAGGCCGCCCTCGAGCGTTTCAACCCTCCCGCCACCAACATGTGGCGAGCGGTCGCGGATGTGCTCACGGGCGGAGGCAACGCACTCGACAAACTGCCCCACAGTGCGCAGGTGGCGATCCTGATCGGGGCGCTCGTCGGGGTGCTCCTGCCGCTGACCGAGAAACTGGCGCCCCGCTTGCGGCCCTTCCTGCCCTCCACCATGGGTCTCGGGCTCTCCTGGGTCCTCCAATTCAAGGACTGCCAGGCCTTCGCGATCGGCGCCGTAATCGTCTGGATCTGGACACGCATCAACCGGAAGTCGTCTGACAACTACGCGATCCCCCTGGCTTCGGGCTTCATCGCCGGCGAGTCGCTGCTCGCCGCCGGTGTTGCCATCCTCGGCACGCTGATCGCGCTGGCATCCTGACCGCGCGGTCAACCTTCGGATCATCGCAGGACCTTGCCGTGGTCAGGCGGGTTGGCGGTGCCCACTTGCAGCGCAATCCCCGCGACGCAGCCGTCGGTCAATCGGCAAAGAAAGGGGAAGAAGGCGTCTTTGGAGATCGCCGGAGAAGGGAGTTGAATGGAGTGTCGAAGACCCGACTACAGTTTCGTCGGGTCGATGATCACGTGGCGAACGCGCTCGCGCTTCCACGTATACGTGGTATGGACACGTCCATCGGCGGTCTGGATGATCGCCGGATAGGAGTACTCGCCGGGCTGGTCCTCCAAGGTGAGCACGTCTTTCCAGGTGGAGCCATCCGTCGAGAGGGCGACCGTCAGCGGGGTGCGGCCCTTCTCGACCGGGTTGTAGATCAGCAGGTGCCGTCCGTCCTTGAGGGTGACGGCGTCGGTGCCTGAACTCGGGTTCGGAATCGAGGTCAGCTTGAACGATCCCCAGGAAACCCCGCCGTCGTCGGATCGGACCTCAAAGAGCCGGCCTTGGCGGGTGCGCCCAAGTGCCAGCAACCTGTCTCCTCCGAGAAGAAGGATGCTGGGTTGAATTGCACCCACTTCGATCCCGTCGTTCACGTACGGAGTGGCCGTCCAAGTCTTGCCTCCATCGACACTCCGCTCGAAATAAGCCCTCCATCGACTGGGTTTGGTCGGGGTTTCGATGCTGGTGGGGGAAAGCACGGTCCCGTTGGACAGCTGCACCGGTTTGTTCTTGATCGGTCCCAGCATGTTGGCCGGCATCCGCTGAGGCCGGCTCCAGCTCCGTCCCTCATCGGTCGAGGTCATGAACATTCCCCACCAACGCTGCGGGTCGGGTCCCACTTTGTAGAAAAGGACAAGGGGCTGTCCACGCGGCTGAAAGAGCACCGGGTTCCACGTGGGATGACGGGTTCCATCGTCCTGGACTCCGTTCGCGACCTCCACTCCCGGAGTCCAAGTCCCGTCCAACCAGCGGGAAACCCAAATCCCGACGCCGGGATCCTTCTCCCGGAGGCCACCGAACCACGCCGCCACCACCGTCCCGCCGGAGGTCTGGGCCACGGTTGAGGCATGGCATTGCGGATATGGAGCGGTTTCATAAATGAATCCGTCGGAAACGATCGCCGGCGCTGCCGACCAACCGTGGACGGTGACGAGGAGGAGCGAGGTCAGGATGAGTGCAAGTGGGGATTTCATGGGGATTGAGTGGAAAAATTATTGTTCCGAGGGGGCGGCGGGAACGTCGACGACGAAGATCTGGTCAAAGCGTCCGGCCCCCTGCTCCACGCTCCGAGCAAAGGCGACCTTGCGCCCATCCGGGGAGAAAACACAGGCGAAGGGCCTCGGCCCGTCCTTCGGATCGAGCGTGCGTGGCGTCAGGCGCACGGTCAGGCCGCTGCCAACCTCCGTGAGACAAACCCTGTCGTCCATCACATGCGCGAGGCGCCGCCCGTCCGGACTCCACGTGAAGGCGGAAGCGATCGACTGGACGTTCCGGGTCACTTGCCGCACCGGCCCTCCGTTCGGGGAAACCGTCCAGAGTTGCACCACGCCGTCGCCATCCTTCATCAGAAACGCGATCTGCGATCCGTCCGGCGAGGCGCGCAACCAGTGCCGGGGTTGCACCGCGACTCCACGCTGGTGGGAGCCGGCCGTGAACGTCAGGCGGCGCTGACGCACCCCGAGCGGAGGCGCCGGACGGCGGACCGCGGTCCCTTCCAGCGGCTCCTCCCCCCGCTGAGTCAGGTCATCGGGCAGGTCGACGATGAACACCTCGACGTGCGGACTCCCGTCAGGCGCCGTCACGGTTCCCTGAAATGCGAGGGCGTAACGCTGACGACTGCCATCGGCTCGAAGATAGCCCTCAAGCCCGACCCATCCCTCCTCGCACGCGCGACTGATTTCGTCGGAACCCGGACGCGGACGGTTCACGGTGCGGCTGACCACAACCGAAAACGTTTCGCCATCCTGATTCCGGGGATGTCCTCCGCCAACCCGAACCGGTTTTCCCAGGAGAGAGACCCCGAGGTTGCGTTGGTTGAGGTCGTGACCCGCGTCCGGATCGGAGCCAAGACGAGCGAGGACTTCATCATCGTAAGTGAAACTCACCCGGGTTCCGTCCGGACTGAACACATGCACGTGGGAACCACCACGCAAAGCTCCGGGGACGAACGGCGGCCCGTAGGTCATCGCATCCAACGATCGCCCCTTACCTGGACGAACGGCATCGACGACCACCCCGCGGCGTCGGGTGGTGGCATAGGACCAGTCGGGCGTGGGCCGCTCCGGACCCAGGATAAAGACAGCGCTGGAAGTCAACGGGTGCGCCGTCACGACCCCGCAGTGCGCCCCATCGGTCGCGGTGTAGATAACCTCGACCGCTCCGCTCGCCAGGCTGACCCGTTCGATCGTTCGACCGAGAAACTGGTCGTCACGCGGGCGGGTGTCATACACAATCCATGCTCCATCCGCCGACCAGACATTGACATTGGTCAGGCGGTGTCCCTGAAGAGCCGAAGTTACCTGTCGCTCGGCAGCGGGAGTGACCGATGACAATGCGGGGAGCATGAGTAAAATCGAGACAACGACCTGAGCGAAGCTTCGCTGAGACCAACCCACCGACATTCTCGAACAAACCAAACCTCTCTTGAAGCGCAAAAAAAACGCCGACGCTCCCGATCGAGTCCCTCGCACCCGCCTTGAGTGCGTCAACCCGGATGCGAAAGCAGGCAGCCAGCAGATTTTTCGATCATTCATCATCTGAACTCCCGTCTCGCTTCAGGACCGTTTCGCGACCGGTGGTTTCAAGAAAGCCGTGACGCCGAGGCCCACGATCAAAATCGCGGCCGTGCCGAAAACGATGATCAGGAACCCGTGGAAGGGACTCCTCATCGCCTCCGGGAACCCAGCCAGCTTGGGCGACAATGTCATCCATAAGATGACAATCACGCCGACGCCTACCCCGGCAAGCGCGGCTCGGCTGGTCACTCGTTTCGAAAGAAAACCCAGTAGGAATAACCCGAGGGTGCCGCCGCCGAAGATCCCCGCCAGCATCCACCAGGCGTCGAGCGCACTGCGCACCTGGGTCATGGCGAGGCCGATGACGGTGCCGAGCGCTCCCCAAACCACGGTGGTGACGATCAACATGCGCATGGACTGCACCTCGGTGGCCTGACGGTTGACGTACCGCTTGTAGTAATCAGAGACCAGGATCGTCGCCGATGAGTTCAGACTGCTCGAAACCGTGCTCATGGCCGCCGCGAAAATGGACGCGATCAGAAGTCCGGTGACGCCCGGCGGCAGGACCGTGACAATGAAGTAGGGAAACACCGAGTCGGACCGGGCGACGTCGCGATAGACGTCGGGCAGTTGGTCGGCATGCACGGTGTAGTAGGCGAAAAGTGCGGTACCGATGTAAAAGAACACCGCGGACAGCGGCAGGTAAAGCAAGCCACCGAGCCAGACACTCTTGCGCGCCTCGGAGTCGGACTTCGAAGCCAGGTAGCGCTGGACGTAATTCTGATCGATGCCGAAATTCTGCAGGTTGATGACCAATCCGTAGAGCAGCACCACCCAGAAGGTCGACGATGTCAGTCCCGCCCCAAATCCTCCGAGACTGAATTTGTTGTTCGCCTCGGCGATCTCGAAGAGCTGCGCCGGGCCGCCGGGCATGCTGAAGGTCATGATCGCGGCGCAGGCAATCGCGCCGCCAATGAGGACGACGGTCTGAATCGCATCCGTCCAAATCACCGCAACAATGCCACCAATGAAGGTGTAGAGCGTCACGGTCACTCCGGTTGCCAGGATGATCCAGCGGATGTCCCATCCGAGGAGGACATTCATCGGCAAGGCCATGAGGTACATCACCGCACCCATCCGGACGACCTGCGTCGCCAGGTAACAGGCACTCGCATACATACGGGCCCACGGTCCGAATCGCTCCTCCAGGTGAAGGTAGGCGGAGACATGGCCTTCCTTGCGGTAAAACGGAAGGAACCACTTGACCGCGATCCAGGTCGCGAGCGGCATGGCCAGGCTGAAGACGAACGGATTCCAATTATCGGCAAACGCCTTTCCCGGCAGCGCGAGAAAGCTGATGCTGCTGACATAGGTCCCGAGAATGGAAAGTCCGGTCAGCCAACCCGGCAGACTGCGGTTGGCCGCCGTGTAGCCCTCGACCGAACGGCTCCTCCTCCAAAACGAAAGTCCGACGGCCAGCGTCGCCAGAAAATAGACCGTGAGCACAACCCCGTCGAGCGGGGCAAAATGAGGAGAGGGAGCCATCGGAAAGTGCCGGCCGGGGTTCATCGGCCGGGTTCGAAGGAGGTTACGCCATCTGGCGAGCGGGCGAAAGTTGCCAGTCGGTGAACAGAGCCCCGAGTTCGCCCACGATCTTCGTGTAGAGCACCCGCGATTCGGGCGATACGATCGTCTTCGGTGCCCCGGGATTCAGGCCGCGCGCCTCGAGGCCCGCGGCGACGTTCAAGGGAAAGTTCAGTTGATCGATCACTCGCCCGACCTCCTTCATGCGGTGCGCCGCCGTGATGGCGTCGCTCGGTTGCTTCTCGATGCACTCGCAATAGATGGCGACCATCAATTCCGGCACGATGTTGACCAGTCCGCCAATGGCTCCGGCGGCGCCGAGGGCGAACACCTCGGGCAGTCGGGTGTCGGACCCCGACATCACGACGAACTTCTTTTGTCTGCCAAGGGCGATCAGCTCCTGGTGGTAGGCAAACTCCCCTCCGCTTTGTTTGATCGCGCACATCGGTGCCCGATCGGCAAATGCGGCCACCGTCTCGATCGGGATCCGCTTCCCGGTCAGCTCAGGAAAGTTGTAGAGCATGACCGGCAAGTCCACCGCGTCCGCCACGTGCAGGAAGTATGCGAGCTGGTCCGCCGGCGAAACCGGAAAGAACATCGGCGGCATCAGCCCGATGGCCGACGCGCCCAGCTCTCGGGCGAAACGCCCAAGTTCCACCGCCACCCGCGGCCGGATGTCACTCACATTCACGATCCAGGGCAGACCGTCCATCAAATCAGCGAGGACGGTCAGCACTTCCTTGCGACCCTCCGGACTGAATTGCGGGAACTCCCCCGTGCTGCCCAGCGCAAGTATGCCATGGATACCGTGTCCCTTGGCGAACTTGACCAGCTCAGCCAGGGCCTGGCGATCGAGACGTCCTTGCGCGTCTGCCGGAATCCATTGCGCCGAGTAGATGCCTTGCGGCTGAAAGTGGGATGACATGGAGAATCTCAGGAATGTGGGATGGAAAGTTTGGTCTGCGACGGGAGAAAAGGGCTCGTCAGCGCGTGCGGGGGTTGCGGTGAAGGTAGAAGAATCCGTCTTCCGCACCGATCAGGAGGTCGGGGATGCCATCCTTGTTCCAATCCACCGGAGTCGGTGTCGTGGAGTGCCCAGCCAAGCGGTGCGGATGAACGGGGCCGACGTACTCGAACACCCACAGGCCCTTCGCATTGCGTCCCCGACCCCGCAGGTAGCTCGCGTTCGGATCGCTGTTGGCCATGAGGTCAAGAACCCCGTCACCATCCCAATCGACGAAACAAAAGGTCCGGCGGCCGCTGCGCCCAGCGATCCCCGCATTCATCCTCAACAATCCAGACGTATCCTTTCCGATACCGGCCGGTTTGCCGTTGCTGCTGAACTCGGAGACGCCTTCCCCCCAAAACACCCGCTTGGGCGGCAGGAGTTGCAGCGTCCCGTCCACCTGCTTCCGGCGTTCGTACCAGGCCAGGTACCCTTCGGCGTCAAGTGTCACCAGGTCCATCAGTCCATCGGTATTGAGATCGACCATGCTCGGAGTGGAACGCCACTGCGTCACCAGATCGGCGCCGCGGGGCTTCCACCAGTTCCATGCGGGCCTCTGAGCTTGCCCACTCCAGACGACTTGAAGCACTTCACCCGCAGCCAGCTTCGGCTCAGTGCGCGAGCCCACATTCCGGTAGAGCGTCACATGCCCCCAGATGCCGAGGTCGAGGATATCCGGAAGCCCGTCCCCCGTCCAGTCACCGGCGCTGACGTTCGAATACCCCCACTTTGCCTCCGCCGGGCCTTGGATCGATCCGGTGGGTCCCGCAACGATGCGAATCGTCCTTCCGCCGGCCGCGAGATAAACTGGTGCCGCCCAACGGGGCGGCGTGCCCCCCAGATTCTTCACGAAACCAATGTAGCCGGCCGAGTTGCCGGTGATGAGATCCTCGAGTCCGTCGCCATCCCAATCGACGCTTGCGGGTGACGACAACGCGCCAAATTTCACGTCCTCCGCAAACTGCCGGAAGTAGCGGGGTTCGCGGAACTGGGGCAAACCATCCAAGATCTTCCCGGTATGCTCGATCAGGGCGACGCGGCCATCCTCGTCCCCCACGACGAGATCGATGAATCCATCCCCGGTGAAGTCAAATGCCACCGGGGTGATCATGCACAGATCCATCGCCAGCGGTTTTCCGCCTTGAACGATCCGGCGGCCAGCCGCGTAAACCGGCTTCGAGCGCGCGCCGGTGTTCTCAAAGTAGGTGAAGCCGTCGAGAAACTCCCCGCAAAGCAGGTCGAGATCGCCGTCGCCGTCGAAGTCGGCAAAACTTGGTGAGGGCATGCCATACACGTCCAGGTCCTTCCCTCCCGCCTGGAGCATCACGGGTTCGGCGTAAACCGGTTTCTCGGTGGTGCCGGTGTTGCGCAGGAGATAGACATAACCGTGCAGAGGACCGTTCTTCCAACGACCCTGTGAGTCATGGGCGTTGTCCCAGCCATAGTCTCCCCACCAGCCGATGCCGACAATCACGTCGAGACGACCGTCGTTCTCGAAATCCACGAAGCGCCACTGGTTCGCGCGGATGTTTCCCGGAGCCACGTGAATCTTTTCCGGGGCGGGAAGCTTCACCCCTTTTTCAAACACACTCTGCTTGAAGTCGGGATACTGACGACCCGGACTGGTCACGACGGGCTGACCGTCCACATAGGAAACCTGCGGGTAGCCGGTGGCGGCACCCAACCGCACGGCCGGGTGAAAAACGGGCAGTCCGGTTGAAGGGTCGATCTGGCCGGAGTTGCGGAAAAGATACGTCCCTTTGTAGGGCACGTCCGTGCACACCACCACAAGGTCGACCCAACCGTCACCATCGTGATCCATCGGCAGCGGCCAGGCCCACAAGCCGACGCCGAGGTCGACCAGCAAGCCGGGGCTGTTGTGTTTGAGTCGCGGCAGTTCCGATTGCGCCACCAACCGTGCGACCGGGATCAAGGTCAGTCCGAGGGCCAAGAGGAGAATGCTTTTCATGAGGTGTGTCAGAAGGTCAGAGCGTTGCGCGGCCGTTATCCGACGGAAGGCGTTTTAGAACGATCCACTCAGGCCAAAGGTGATGGCCGTGCCGTTGTACGTCGCCCGTTCGAGTCGCTCCGTGACGCCACGGTAGTAGTTCTGTGGCGCGTCGAAGATATTGGTGACATCAATAAAGAGACTCATCGCGCGCTTCGTCCGGTAGGTGAAGCCGAGGTTCATGGTCTCACGCTTGTCACGGTAACGAAGTCGCGCGGCTGCGGCATTGTAATCCCAGAGAGCCGCCCCAACGTAATTGTAGAGCACGCTCATGCCGTATTTGCCACGGCTGTAGGTGAGACGAACATTGCCGGTCTCGGGAACAAAGCGGGCGACGTCGCTCGTGGAGCGGGGACCGATTTCGCCATAATCGCCCTCGGTCGAGAGTTTGGTGAAGTTGGCGCTGAAGCCCAGGCCGCGCCAAATTCCCGGGAGGAAGCTGAACTGCTGCTGGTAGTTGAACTCCAGACCGTCGATCGTCGCGGTGCCTCCATTGCCGGAGGAGCGAATCTCATAGCCGGCGAAGTCGCCATTGAAGCCATTGTCGAGCCCGGATGCGACCGTGCCTCCGGAAATTGAGACGATGAAATCGGAGATGTCCTTGCGGAACCAGCCGGCCGCGAGTTGACCGACGGGTTCGAAATAGTACTCGAGGGTGACATCGACGTTCTCCGCATACTGAGGCTGCAGCGAGGGATTGCTGATGGTCACAGTTTGGGCCGTGTCGCTGAACGTGCGGGTCGGTATCAGATTCGTCCCCGGCGGGCGGCCGATGCTGTTCGACCAGCTGGCGCGGGCCTGGAAATTGGGCGTGAGCTTGTAGACCAGATGCACCCCGGGAAACCAGTCGGTATAGCTTCCGTTGTTCCGCGTGAGCCCATTCTGGTAGTCGCGCTTCGCCGAGCCGACCGGATCGGTTGCCCGCTCAGCCGTGGTCGAGCGCACCCGGGCGGCGATGTAGCCCACTCCCTCCACCTCGGTTCGCTCGACGCGGACACCGGCGAGCAGACTCAGCCGCCCGAGTCGGGCGTTGCCCTGCACGTAGGCGGCGCGGATGTCCTCATTGAGACTGCGGGTCCCGACATAGGTGCGTTCGGTCGCATAATAGAGATCCTCGCGCCAGTTCTGCGGATTGTCGCGGATGTCCTGGGCGATGGACGCGGTCTCGACAAACGGCAGGTCCCCCCCGACCTCATCGCTGAAGTTCATGTCGAGCTTTCCATCCACGAACTGGGCTAGCGAAGCGGTGCCGATGTAGTTCCATCGGCGCTCGCCGGCGATCTCCTCGATCTTGACGTCGCGCAAGCGGACACCGGTCTTGATTGAGGAGGCGAAGGCGGTGGGCAGCGCGTACTGCGCGTTGGCGCTGGCGTTGATGATCGTGGTGAAACGCTGGTTGTTGCGGTTGGTCAGGATCCCGTTGCTGTAACTGCCGGGGTTGTAGATGCTCGGACCGCCGGTCTGGAGAAGGGTGGGATCCTCCGCATCGGACTTGTCGGTGATCCAGCCGATTCGACGCGCATCCATGGTGAAGATACCACCGCCCGCGTTTCCATCCCGGTAGCTGCTTTCCAGCTTCGGCTTGGAGTGGCTGTAGTTGACGTCATAGTCCACCTTCAGGCGGTCGAAATCGTGCACCGCGCCGGCATGGGCCTGCCGCTGGTTGTCGAGGAAACTGTAGAGCGTCGAGTTAAGCTGCACGACGGCATTGTTGACCGGGCGGACCTCGGTGCGATTGTCGGTCCAGCCCGGAAGGATGGGGTTGGTGCCGGTCGGAAGGCCATTCGAGCCGATCGCGGCGACGGACTGGGAGGAGAAGGCGCGAACGGTATAGAGCCGGTTGAAGTTCTCCGGCGCGTCATTGAAGATCGTGTTGAGAAAGATCCGGGTTCGATCGGAGATCTTGTAGTCGAACTTCAGCGTGGCGCTCCGCTGCACGCGGTTGTTGTAGCCGTTCTGCCGGCGATAGTCCCAGAGGTAGGCGGGCGAGTCGCTGGTGTTCTGGTAGTCGAGCAGGGTCTGATCGACGCTGTTGACGTTCTCACTGTAGAAGAGATTCAGGGAGACGCCGAGGTTGCGCGATTCGCCCGCCACATCAAACACCTCCTGGTAGCCGAGGCTGAGCAGGGGGTGAATCGGGTGAGCCTGGCGCAGTTCCGGAAACGAGAAGAAAGGGGCGGCCCAGCGAGCAGCGGCGCGGTAGCTGATGCGGCGCTTTTCCTTCATGTTCAGAGGGGAACGGGTCTTGAGATTCACCGCACCACCCAAGGAGTCGGCGGCCATGTCGGGCGTCGGCGCCTTGGAGACCTCGATTTCATCGAAGAGCGCCCCGGAAATATTGTGCGTGCGGAAATCGCGTCCGAATCCGCCCGCACTGGCCTGCATGTTGCCGTCCACGCTGACCGTGTTGAAACCGGGAGCGGCGCCGCGGATCGAGATTCCGGTGACATTGCCCTCGTCGTCGAGATTGCCCACGATTCCGGGCAATCGGATCAGCAGTTCGCCTGCGGAGTCGTTCGGCAGATTTCCGAACGCGTCAAGCGAGACGACGTTCTTCACGTTAGGAGCGTTGCGTTGACGCATGATCGACGCCGCGTTGCCCTCCCGCTCCCCCGTAATCGTGAATTCGGCCATCTGATATACGGCGGTGTCCATCTCGAATTTGCGCGTCAGCCGCTCACCTGCCGCGAGGGTCACACTCTGGTGGATCGGATCGAGTCCAAGATAAGTGACGACCAGCGTGTGCGTACCCGCGGGCACATCCATGAGGCGAAAGGCACCGGACGCATCGGTAAGCGCCTGCCGACCCAGTTCCGGAAGCTCAACCAGCGCGTCGCGGAGAAAAAGGCCCGTGGCCGTATTGTTCACCGTGCCGGAGATCACGCCGGTGGAGGACTGCGCCCGCGCGGAGGAGAGCGCGATGAAAACGAGTCCGGCTGCAAGCAGCAACCCTCTGAGGAGGGACCGAAGGGACGGGTGGGACGGGATTGAAGTCATGGTAGGGAAGGATAAACGTATCGGCCAGGACGGACGGCATACGGAAGGGGGCTGCGCCATTTTGCTAAATCGATTGTTCTCGTTGACCGAGGACGCTAGGGAGTCAACTAGAAACGTTCTAGCCCAACCACGGCGGTGCTTCAGGACCGCGTCCCGGCGCGGTCAACTGCCATACCCGGCCACCGGTGCCAGCGGTGTGGGTGGAGGCGGCGTGAGACCGTGGGCGCGCAGGACGTCGTGGAGGGCCGCGATGGTCTCAAAGGACGGCTTGAAGTTTCCGAAGCGATGCCCTTCGGCGATGAGGAGGGGCGTCCAGCCACGCTGGTTGGGCCGGTTCCAGAGTTCAATTTTCGCTCCCTTGGCGTCGAGGAGTTTCACCACTTTGGGGAAATTGGCGAAGGCGGCACCGTGCATGGCGGTATCTCCAAGGTTCGAGAGCGCATTCAGATCCGCGCCGAGTCCGAGGAGAAAATGAACCGCCTCAATCGCTTCGTCCTCCGTGCCCGCCTCCTCGTCGGCCGAGCGGGTGCCCAGGCCCGCCGCGGCCATCAGCGGCGTGCATCCATCGACGTTGGTCAAAGTGGGGTCGGCCCCCAACTCGAGCAACAAGCGCATGAAGCCGGTGTCGGCCGTATCCGCCGCCAACAGGAAGGGCGTGCATGCGGTACGGGCGATCCGGCCGCCGGCGGAAGGGCCGCCGGTCAGACGCAAATTCACGTCCGCTCCCTTGGCAACGAGTTTGCGGATCAACTCCTCGCTGGTCAGGTTGCCGGAGCCCTCCGGGATCGGATCCCCTTCATCCTCCCCGCGATCGGGCTTCCGAATCCAGGAAAGGGTGTGCAGCGGGCTGTAGCCGGAACGAAGGTCATTGGGGTTCGCCCCGAGATCGAGGAGCAGGGCGGCGAGTTCAAATCGGCCGTTCTCAATGGCGAGGGTCAACGCACTCGTGCCTTTCTTCGGAAGTTTCCGGCCGGTCCGCGTCGGGTGCGTGACCGCGTTGAGGTCCACGCCCGCCTTGAGCAAAGTCCGCACAATCCCGATGTGGCCCGCCCGCACCGCAAAGAGCAGCGGATCGAGACCCGACGCCAGCGGCGTGCGGAAATCCGCGCCCGCGGCGAGCAACGCCTCGAAAACCGCCAGGTGGCCCTCCGCGGCCGCCCACATCAGCGCCGTCTGGCCCTGCGGAAGCCGCGTGTCGACCTTCGCGCCACGCGCAAGCAGCGCCTTGACGGGCCCAATCCGGCCCGTTCGAGCCGCGGTCATCAGCGGCGTCTCGCCGCCCGGGAGCTCTCCATTGGGGTCCGCACCGGCAGCCAGCAGCCGTTCGATGATCCCGGTGTGACCGTTGGTGCAGGCAAGGGAAAGCGGCCTGACTCCGTAGCGGTTGGTCGCGTTGACGTCGGCGCCGGCCGCGAGGAGCGACTCCGTGAAGTCGGCGAGGTCGTGATGCGCCGCCCAGTGCAGCGCGGTCATCCCATCCACCTGCCGGGCGTTGACCTCCCCCGCCCCGATCAGCGCGCGCACCGCCGCAAAGTCCCGCCGCTCCATCGCATCCACCAACGGCGGACCGGCGGCGGCGGATGAGCGAAAGGTGCCGGCCGCGAGGGCTGCGACGAGGATTGCGAACCGGACACGCGCGCCCGCTCGCGTCCACTCGCGGCAAAACCCCGCCGGTCTCAGGTGCAGCGTCATTCTAAGATCAAACCGACAGCGGCTGGAAGAGCTCGTCCATCCGGCCATTGCTGTCGGCGAAGGAGTCGAGCCGAACCCCGACCTTGTCGAGCAGCGTGAGATGCAGATTGGCCAGGGGAGTTGGCCGGTCGTAACGCAGGTGGCGGCCACCCTTCATGCCGCCGGCCGCGCCGCCGGCGACGAGAATGGGCAGGTTCGTATGATCGTGGACATTGGGATTCCCAATGCCGCTGCCGTAGAGAATCAGGGAGTGGTCGAGCAGCGTACCCGCGCCCTCCGGAGTGGCCTTCAGGCGCCCGAGGAAGTAGCTGAAGAGCGAGACGTGAAACGCGTTGATCTTCGCCATGCGTGCGATCTTCTCCGGATCGTTGCCGTGGTGCGAGAGCGGGTGATGCGGGTCCGAGACTCCGATCTCCGGATACGTGCGATTGCTCGTCTCGCGGGCCAGCTGGAACGTGCTCACGCGGGTGATGTCCCCCTGCATCGCGAGCACCTGCAGGTCAAACATCAGCCGCGCATGGTCGGCGTAGGACGCCGGCACACCGAGGGGCCGGTCGAGGTCGGGCATCGGTTTCTCCAGCACATCGGACTCGGCCTTCTGGATCCGCCGCTCCACCTCGCGGACCGTATCGAGGTAGTCACTGACCCTCGCCCGGTCCGCCGGGCCGAGCTTGCGCTGGAGACCGGCGATTTCATCGGTCACCCAGTCGAGCAGGCTCGCGCGCTTGCGCAACGCGGCGCGGCGCTCGGCGAGACTGCCGCCATCGCCAAAGAGACGCTCGAACACGATCCGGGGATGGGCCTCGGAAGGCAGCGGCGTGGTCGGCGACGACCAGGATAGGTTGTTCTGGTAGACACAGGCGTAGCCATTGTCGCACTGCCCCGTGGTCTGCAGCATGTCCATCGACAGCTCGAGCGAAGGCAGCTGGGTTTCGCGGCCCAGTTGTCGCGCCGCGATCTGATCGACAGTGGTGCCGAGGTAATAGTCGGAACTCTCGGTGTGCTTTGCCTTGGCCGCGCTGAGGAAGGCGGCGTTGGAGGTTGCGTGCGAGCCGGGGTAGGCATTGCGCAACTCCAGGTTGGTGATGGCGGTGACGTGCTCCTTGACCGGTTCGAGCGACTTGAGGATGGGGGTCAGTTCGCCGAGCCGTCCGGTGGGACCGGCGGGCACCCAGCGGGATTGGTCACAGCCCATGGGCATAAAGACAAACCCCAGGCGGCGAACCGGGTTGGCCGGGGTCGCAGTCATCGCGGTGGCAGCCGGGATCATGGCGTCAAGCAGCGGCAGGGCAAGCGATGCGCCCACGCCGCGGAGGAAGGTTCGCCTGGGGAGAGCTTTCTTGGTGATGATCATGGGAATTTCCTCATTTGAAACGGGGTACTGTTCACAATGCCGAGAATCAGCGACGAGAAGCGGAATTGATCCGGCTGGGCGCGGCGCACGATCTCGCGAATGGCGGGCGTGTCGTATGGCTCAAGCCCGCGTCCGAGCGCGAAGATCAACAGCTTTTCTGAAAGGGTGGCCGCGAAGAGTTCCGGGCGCTGGAGCAGGCCGTGCTCAAGCGCAGCCACGCCCGCGAACGTGCTGCCATCGGGCAGCCCGCCCGAGGCGTCGACGGGACGTCCCTCGTCCAGGCTGCGCCAGCGCCCGACCGCATCGTAATTCTCCAGGGCAAACCCCACGGGGTCCATCACGTCGTGGCAGCTGGCACAGGCCGGGTTGGCCCGATGAACCGCGAGGCGCTCGCGGAAGGGCAGCGAGGCGGACACGGTGTTGTCGGCGAGCGCGGGGACATCGGGTGGCGGCGGGGGCGGCGGTTCACCGGCGAGGTTGGCCAGGATCCAGTGTCCACGGATCACCGGCGAGGTCCGCGTGGCATACGACGTTAAAGTCAGGATACTGCCGTGCCGCAGCAACCCGCCCCGCTGCCGGGCTGCATCTTCGGCGAACGAGACCCGGCGGAAGTGACTGCCGTAGACGTGAGGCACACCGTAGTGTTTCGCGAGACGTTCGTTGAGGAACGTGTAGTCGGCTCGGAGCAGCTCCGTGATGCTGCGGTCCTCCCGGAGGATGCTTTCGACGAAGAGCTCGGTTTCGCGGCGCAAGGCCTGCCGGAGATTGTCATCGAAGTCCACGAACAGGCGGGCATCAGGCGACGTCGCTTCCAGTTTGTGCAGGTGCAGCCACTGACCCGCGAAGTTGGTCACGAGGTTGCGTGCACGCGCATCGGCAAGCATGCGCCGGACCTGCTGCTCAAGCAACGCCGGCTGGCGCAGCTCGCCCCGCACCGCCGCTTCGATCAGCGCATCATCAGGCAGGCTGCTCCACAGGAAAAAGGAAAGCCGCGAAGCCAGTTCAAGATCGCTGATGCGATAGACCGCACCCGGCGCGAGGCCGGGGGGATCCAGTTCGATCCGGAAAAGGAAAAGCGGGCTGACAAGGATGGCACCGAGGGCGTTTTCAATCCCGGCCTCAAATCCATCCTGATCCCGGCCCTCTCGAAAAAACTGGAGCGGCTTCGCGAGATCGTCATCCGAAACCGGCCGCCGGTAGGCGCGGCGGAGCAAAGGCTCGAGGATCAGCCGGGCGCGCCGCTCCGCCTCGGTCGCCGAGAGAGCGGTCTCCGGCGGGGACGCGGGGCCGGGCGGCGCCGCCAAGTCTCCGAGAATCGCACGGCGGCTCGGAGTAACGCCGGGCCCCCGGGCGTCGTACGGTCCGGTGATGGATACCTGATAGAGCGCGGGGGCCGTGCGGGGATGCCGGTGCAGATTGAACCGCGCGATGAACGGCTGCCGCTCCGTTTCGATCAACGCGAAGGGTGCCTTGGGAAATGTGACCACGACCTCGCGCGGGCCCGCCTTGACGGGAAGGCGGAAGGTGAGGTGCGCGTCAACCAGCTCGGCGTTCTTGTCGCCGGAGCGCGGTTGGACCGTGGCCAGGGCCACCCGCTCCCGATCGATCAAAACCTCGATCTCATGCGGTCGGGTGAGGCCCTCGACCTGCTCGTTGCGATCGCGGGCAAGACGGATCTCAATCTCATAGTCACCGTCCAGCGGAAAAACGCAGGGGATCGCCGTGCCGCCACGCGTGCCCAGCGGCAAGCCTTCGATGGGATGCTCCTGGGTCAGATCGGGGCGGACCCGAAAGGTGTCGCCACCCGGAGTCTTCCGCGGCGCGCCGATCGCCAGACGGGCGATCTTCTGCGCGGCGGAGACATAACGATCCAGCAGCGTCGGCGAGAGATTGGCGACGAGGACATTGTCGAAACCGTGGCTCGGTTCCTCGTTGGGAAGGAGCAATGACGCGTCGATCTCCAGCGCGAGCAGATCGCGGATCGCGTTTTGGTATTCGGTGCGGTTGAGCCGGCGAAGGCTATCTGTGCGACCCGGGTTGGGAGTTTCCGCAGCCGCGTGATCGAGCAGGGTCTCAAGGTGGGAGGTCAGTTCGCGGTAGGTCGCGGAATCCGGCCGCTCCTCCCCGAGGGGTGGCATCTGCCGGTGGTCGAGCTTGCGCAGGACCCGTTCCCACGCGGAGGCCTGGCCCCCGGGATTCCGCAGGTCGAGGGAATCAAAACTGAACTTCCCTTTCGCCACATCGTGGTTGTGACAATCGAAACAGTAGCGTTCAAAGAAGCCCCCTCGAGAAGCCCAATCGATCGCCGAATCCGTCGCGGCCCAACCGCCGGAGGCACCGGCCAGGCCGAACGCCAGCCCCACGCGGCACCTAACCGCGACAGCACGCGGAAGTGAGCGAAACGCGGTCAGCGTCGTAACAAAAGACTGGCATGAAGGGGGTTGCATTTCCACGGGGTGGTCCGCCCAACCCTCCGGAAGGAGGACCGGCGCCAAGGGATTCACCGGCAGAATGGCGCTCCTTCGCGTCTCGGCGAGGGCATTTTTTCGACCGATTGAGGGCCCGTCACAACGCGGCCCCAAGATACTCGCCGGACTCCACCAAGAGGCTTTGGTAGCGGCCTTGGAAGATATGACCGCTTTCCCGGCGAAGGCGATTGAACCGGGAAGCAAAGGTACCTTGCAAACCCTGCATGCCCTCCACCAAGTTGCCTTTGGGGTTCTCGAGGGTGACGTGGTAAGGGTTCGTCATCAGTGCACCCGCCAACCGAGCTTGTCAGCGACCTCGTCGAGCGTCGCCAAAACGCGTGCCTGGCCCCATTGGTAGCGAAGATCGCGCTGCACGGTCGTTGCCCCGATTGATCACGTGATAGATTCCGCCCTCAGACTCCAATCGCAGTTGGCGTGCCATGGCGGTCACGGTGTCGCAGAATGGATTCGCGCGTCAATCCCGAGCCCCAAAGCCTGACCCCTTTTGCCTGCCCGGCGGATCGTTCTGTTTGTCAAGAGTCAAGACATGACGTCTTTGGCTTGGCTCCCACCCCGCTCTCCGATCCACCAGCCCCCCCGCCGCGCTCAGCACCGCGTCAAAGCTCAAACACGAGGGACGCGATTTGGGTCGCCGAAGATACCCGTAACTTCCGATACGGTACCCCTCAAGCTCGTCCAGCCGCACGATTCCGGCCCGCACCGGATTGAGATGGATATAGTGCCCCACCGCCCCCAGCTCCCTGAGGTTCTCGACCAGAAACGCATGGTAACGTCCCTGAAAGACATGCCCGTGCACGCCTCGCACACGATTGAACCGATTCGCGAACGGCGGCGTCAAGCGGCTAGTGCACAATCTTTTTGTATAGCGGCATGAAAGACTTCAGCAGGAGATTGACCGTCGAGAACGATGCGAGGGCGGTTGTTGAGCCGCCACTCAGCTTTGACGA
>Ga0163144_10007293_pt1 | contig 24261 bp, 13 predicted proteins | sample OliLak19BULKMAT1_FD_123175 | JGI IMG/M metagenome (GOLD analysis project Ga0163144, IMG submission 123175) | Freshwater microbial mat bacterial communities from Lake Vanda, McMurdo Dry Valleys, Antarctica - Oligotrophic Lake LV.19.BULKMAT1 | ecosystem: Environmental > Aquatic > Freshwater >...
ATGACAAGATGACAAGTGGTTGGGTTAAGCCGCCGCTGCAATTCGCATTATTATAGGAGAAATTGAAAATTAAGCGAACTTAACAAGTTTTCTTTGGACAACCGAAATATACTCGGAGTATAGTAATTTAAGTTTACAAGTTCAAAAACCTTCTTGGAGAGCCCGCCATGAGCGACGCGCCACAAACCAATCGATCGGATGCCTCCCGCCGCGATTTCATGAAATCGTCAACCACTGTCGCGGTCGGTGCCGCTCTGGCCGGTTCCATCGCCAGCCGCGCCTTTGCCGCCGGAGACGACGTCATCAAAATCGGTCTCATCGGTTGCGGCGGGCGTGGAACAGGCGCCGCCGAGCAGGCCCTCAACGCGGACAAGAATGTGAAGCTGGTGGCCATGGGCGATACCTTCGCCGACCGCCTCGAAAGCAGCCTGAGCAACCTGAAAAAGACAAGCGTCGGCGGCAAGATCGAACTTCCGCCGGAAAAGAAATTTGTCGGCTTCGACGCCTATAAACAGGTGATCGACAGCGGCGTCGACGTTGTTCTGCTGGCCAGTCCGCCGCACTTCCGTCCCGCGCATTTGAAGTACGCCATCGAAAAAGGCAAACACGTCTTTGCCGAGAAGCCCGTGGCGGTTGACGGGCCCGGCGTGAGATCGGTGCTCGAAACCTGCGAAGAGGCAAAGAAGAAAAATCTCGCGGTCGTCTCCGGACTCTGCTGGCGCTACAACAACCCCAAGCGCGAAACCATCGCGCGCTGCCAGGACGGCGCGATCGGCGATATTCAAATCATGCAGTGCACTTACAACAGTGGGCCGCTCTGGATGCATCCGCGCAAAACGGAATGGAGCGACATGGAATGGCAGGTCCGCAACTGGACTTATTTCACGTGGCTGGCCGGCGACATGATTACCGAACAGCACATTCACAGCATCGATAAAGCCACCTGGGTGATGAAGGATACTTACCCGGTCAAGGCCACGGCATCCGGCGGACGGCAGGTGCGCACCGGAAAAGAGTTCGGCCACATTTACGATCATTTCAGCACCGTTTTTGAATTCGCCAACGGAGCCAAATGCTTCAGCAACTGCCGCCAGATGGCTGGCTGCGACAACGACATTTCCGATCATTTCTACGGCACTAAGGGCCGCTGCGATGTGTTCAAGCATCAGATCTTCGGTGAAAATGCATGGAAGTTCGCCGGCAAAGACAACAACATGTATCAGACCGAACACGATGAACTCTTCGCGTCGATCCGCGCTGGCAAGCCCATCAATAATGGAGACTACATGGCCAAGAGCTCGCTCATGGCCATCATGGGCCGCATGGCCGCTTACACGGGAAAGTCCATCACGTGGGACATGGCGATGAAGTCCAAGGAAGACCTGTCGCCGGCGAAGTACGAATGGGGCAGCATCGAGATGCCTCCCGTGGCCATGCCGGGAATGACGAAGTTCTCGTAAGTCGCGGACTTTTTTCAGCGCTCAGTAAAAAACGCGGTTCGCCGCGTTTTTTCTTTTACGCCGCATATTTCGGAATCGTGTTGCGTTGGCGTCCGCGCGCAAATCAGTTAGTTTCTCCGTCATGAAAGATCAATCCCCACGCGCAGCAAGCCAGGCAGAAACATCCGACAAAATCCGCGATGCCGTTCTGGAAGCCTTTAACCGCATCGCCGGCGACGGTTGGACTCACGTCCACGAACACGTGGCCTATGTCTTTCGCGAATTCGAAATGGGCCACCGCGCCAAGGGGCGCGCCGTTCATACGCTCTACGGCATGATGGCCCATCTTCGCCGTCTGGAATTTGCTGTTCAGCGAGCCCCGCGCAGAAGCTTGAACGAAGTCCGAGACGAGGGGCTTGATATCTACCTGGCGTTCCTGATTCTCGAGGGACAGATCACCCCCGACATCGCCAAAGAAGCAGCTCCCGGTCTGGATTGGATCGCCGTCTCACAATCATCGATCGCCATAGACGCCACTGAAGATCCTGTTGTGCGTTTCGGGTTGCAGCATTCGTTGCCGGATTGGCTCGCGAAAAAATTGATGGAACAGTACGGCGAAGAAGCACCCGCGCTTTGCGCTGCGTTGAATCGACGACCGCCGCAGATGGTCCGTACAAATACGTTGAAGCAGACTCGCGAAGGCCTGATCCGTCGCCTGAGCGGCGATCGCGTGATCGGAAAACCCGCGGCGCTGTCACCGCAGGGCGTCGAGATCGATCCGCCTGTCGAATTGTTTTCGCTGGAACCGTATCACAAAGGGCAATTCGAAATTCAGGATGAGGCCAGCCAGCTGGTGGCCGAGATCACCGCGCCGTCGCCAGGATCGCTGGTGATCGACGCCTGCGCGGGCGCCGGAGGTAAAACGCTGGCCCTTGGCGCGCTGATGAAAAATCGCGGTCGCCTGATCGCTCTCGATATTCACGCTGGACGTCTGGAAGAATTGCGGCGTCGCGCACGGCGCGCCGAACTTTCAAATGTTCAAGCGCTGGAAATCAAGTCGGCAACCGCCATCCTGGAAAAATTTATCGGCAAAGCGGACCGCGTACTCGTGGATGCCCCTTGCAGCGGAATGGGTGCGTTGCGGCGAAATCCGGAATCGAAGTGGCGCATGGTCAAAGGCGACCTCGAGCGATTTCCGCAGCAACAGTTTGATATCGCTAACGATGCGCTGCGCTTCGTCAAACCCGGCGGACGGCTCATCTATGCCACCTGCACCCTGTTTCGCGAAGAGAACGAGGAGATCGTCGCGCGAATCACGGAGTCCGGTGAATTTTCAGCCGTTCCATTGAAAGAAGTCGTCGGGAAGGCGCTGGCGGAGAAAATTTCCGACGCATCGGGTCTGGCGATGAAGCTGCTGCCGCACACGAGCGGCACTGACGGATTTTTCGCGGCTGTGCTGCGCCGGAAAAAATCAGTGCCAGAAAAGACCGGTTGATTCGTAAAGATAGTATGACGACTGCCAAACGGACATTCCGACTGCACGTTTCGACATACGTTGTCGTGCTTGCGCTTGCGGGCGTGCTGCTTTTTTTGAATTTCCAGGGCCGCCTGAGTACGGAGAAGGTCGCCGCCGATTATTGCACCGTGGTCAAGCAGGGCTGGCCGCAGACATTCCTCTATTCGGTTTATCACCGGCAAGGGCATTATTCAGGAGTGACCTGGTTCTACGGAAGCCTTGCAAAAAACATGGCACTCGCCGGATTCATTCTCCTGATTGAAGCCGCCGCCTGGGAATGGTTGATCCGTCTTCGCGACAAAACATCTATCCCTGAACGTCAGCCACTGGGCTGAACTTTTCGGAGCGGCGGCACCGCTTGATTACTATTCGGCGGCAGTCTCACTTCGTCATGTCTTAAACCCCGCTCGTTGCAATCATGAGATGGCCATCGCTCCGAAAACGCGCGCGGTTGAACGGGATTGTTCCCGTGCGGCATGTTAAGAATGCGTTAGACTCAAGAACAGTTCAACGATTCTGAAAAAAGTGGATTTAGCTGGAGTCCGGTCATGCGTGTTGCTTGCTGCCAACTTGATATCGTCTGGGAGAATAAAGCCGCGAATTATTCGAAAGTGCGGACGATGGTTGAGGCCGCCAAACTGCCGCCGCGTTCGCTGCTCGTTCTGCCAGAACTTTTTGCAGTCGGCTTCAGTATGAACATTTCCGAGATTGATGACAGCCGCTCAAACCAGACGCAGCGATTTTTGTCGGGGCTGGCCGAGCACTTCAACCTGTACGTCATGGGCGGCGCCGTTCTGAGTGAAAATGGAAAAGGCCGCAATGTCTGTCTGGCTTTTTCTCCGGACGGAAGAGAGCTCGCGCGTTACTGCAAGCTGCAGCCGTTCACGCTCGCGGGAGAGGCGCAGCATTACATCGCCGGAACCGAACTGGTGACATTTCAGTGCGACGAGTTTAAAATCGCGCCGTTCATCTGCTACGATCTGCGCTTTCCCGAAATTTTCCGGCAGGCCGCAATACGAGGAGCGCAGATCATCACGGTTATTGCGAACTGGCCGAACCGCCGCGAACACCATTGGGTCACGCTGCTCAAAGCGCGCGCGATTGAGAACCAGGCTTACGTCGTTGGCGTGAATCGCTGCGGCAACGATCCGCAATTTCAGTATTCCGGCCGCAGCCTGATCGTCGATCCGCACGGCATCGTCATCGCCGAAGCGGATGCGACGGAATGTGTTTTAACGGCCGACATCGACGTTGCGGCGGTGAACGACTGGCGCCGCGATTTTCCAGCGCTCACCGACATCCGGCCGGACTTTATTCCGTAAGTCAGACAGAGGATCGCCGACGGCATGCAACGGCTCCGCAAGCGCGCGGTATGGACCACCTGGCTTTACGGACGCGCCATTCTATTTCAGTTCCGCTGGACCATACTCGCGCTGTGGGTGGCTGTCCTTGCCGGCGGATGCGTGTACTGGCTGACGCCCGCCGAACGTTTTCTGGGGCCCAAGCCGGATTTCTGGTCATCCATTTATTTCACCTGGATGGCGATGCTCGGCCAGCCGTCGATGGCCGACACCTGGTATTTGAAACTGTTGTGCGGGCTCTATCCGCTGATTGGGTTTGTGATCGTTGGCGAGGGCATTGTGCGTCTGGCGCTGCTGGTTTCGTCGCGCGAGCACGGCGAGAAGGATTGGATGAAAGTCATGGCGTCAACGTACCGGGATCATGTCGTGTTGTGCGGGGTGGGGCACCTGGGGTTCCGCGTGATGGAACAGCTTCTGGCCTGCAAAGTTCCGGTCGTTGTGCTTGAGAAGGATCCCAACGCACGCTTCATGAGCCAGGTGAAGGCAACGGGAATCCCCGTTCTGATTCGAGACATGACCGAAGACCAGTCGCTGCTCGATGCCGGCGTGCCATTCGCGCGCGTGATTATCGTCGCCACCAACGATGACATGGCCAATCTCGAAGTGGCTCTCGATGCGCGAAAGTTGAACCCGAAGATCCGCATCATCCTTCGACTGTTCGATCAGCAGATCGCTGGAAAAATTTCGGAGGCGCTCACCATCGATGCCGCGTTCTCCTCGTCGTCGCTTGCGGCGCCTATTGTCGCCGCCATGTCGCTGGATACGAAAGTCATGGCCTCTTACGTCGTGGGCGGAGTCTCCTGCGTAGCCGCCGAAATCAGGGTGGAATCCAGTAGCATGATCTGCGGCCGGATCATTTCCGAAATTGAGAAATCGTACAACGCCCGCGTGGTCGCGCGCACGCTTCAGAGCGGCGTATGCCAGTCACCGCCCCCGATGGATGCGATGATCGTCAGTGGCGATACGCTGGTCGTTCATACGGCGGCCGCGAAGCTGACGGCGCTGACCGCCGATAGCAAGCTGAGGGCATGACGAAAACTTAGCGGCGCTTAAGCCAGCTGATCACTTCAAGCGCAATGGGGAGCAACATCGCGAAGACCACGAGCAAGCCTGCGAAAATATAAACACGCGAAATTTTGCGGCCCAGTGGCGTATCCGCACGGGCTCGCGGGCCAAGACCATCGGTGTAGTTATCGCATTTCGGGCAGCGCGCCGCGTCGGCATAAAGTATTTTGCCGCAATAGCTGCACTCCAGTTCATCGCTGCGTAGATCGTCACTCATGCACGCAGTTTAGCGCCGTCAGGGCGTTGTGCTCGGGCAAATGAACGAGTGAAAAGAACAAAAGCCGCTTATTTCTTGGCTTCTGGCTGGGGCTTGGGTTGAACGATCAGCTTCACGGTGTTGCTGGGGTAGACACAGCGCATGTTTTTCTTTTCCTTGCCGACCGGCACCTGCCCATCGCCGTTGACCATGAAGCTGTAAGTGCCTTCGGGGAGCTTCTCGGTCGCGATCGTGAGCTTCGCTTCGGTCTGCCCGGGGTCGATGCTTTTGACCGGGATGCTCATGTTGGGCGGCAGTTGATATCCCGCGCCATTAATTTGTACCGCGTTCGGCATCTCATCACTGCGCTTTAGAGTGACTGTCAAATCGAACGTCTGCCCCTTCACGACCGATATTTCCGCAGGCGACGCGGTGATTGCAAAGGGTGCTTTCTCGCGAACAGCAAGCATGATGTTGCGCGTCATTCGCGCGAGCGCTGGCGTGTTGACCGTGTCCCAGACGATGACTCCGCCGCGCGCTTTTCGTGAACTCTTTTTCCCTTTGATCTCGCTCGTGGCGACGACTTGAATTTCCGAGTGGCCAATCGCTGCATCCGGCGCCGCGGTGACAACCAGCGTACCCCATTTCACGTCCTTACCGATAACGATGGGATCGGCGCTGACGCCGGGCGGAAGATTTCTGGCTTCGACCGTAATCGACTCGTTGTGGCCCGACATGCGGAAGATCAGAATATCGAGGCGTTCCCGGCCGCCCTGATACAGCACGTGCGAATCGATCCTGATTTCATCCGGCGGAGAGCAGATTACGCGGAAATCCGGCTCCGCGTCGCGCTGAATCTCGAGCTGGTAAATGTAGTGCGGGCCGCCTTGAGCCTGGCGGAATAAGTGTTCAAGTCTCACAATAAAATCGCCATTTGCTGGAGCCGTAAACAGGTGGTTCACGTCTCGTCCATTGCTCGTGAAGCGCAACTGGCCGATGTTATCGCCGATGTCCTGCGCGTTGATCACCACATCCCCATTGGCTTTGAGAATCTCGACATCGGGGTCCGCCGGCGCGCCGAGCCGATTCGAGGTGACATTGATGACAAACTTCTCGTCCTTCTTTGCCGTGAAAATAAACAAATCCATATCTTCGCGAGTGAGCTGGCCGCTCACCAAGCAGGGGATTTCAAGCCGCTGCGCTTTGGCGATTTCATTGTTGGGCTCGGTTTCGAAAACCGGCGGCAGCGATGAGAAGCGCAACAGTTTGGCGTTGGAACTTCCGGCGTCATTTTTGACGCGCACTTCCATTCCATCCAGCACCGCCGACCACGGCCGCACCAGACCATTGAAACGAAGCTCGGTGGACAGTTCCGGTTCGCTCGGCAGCTGAATCTGCTTCATCAATTTCTGCAGAGGCCTGCCGTTGATCTTCTGATCGGTTGCTTCGCCGCCGGGAAGATTGCGTCCGTACAGGGCAACGTTCACGACCGCTCCTGGCGCTCCGCCGGGAGGAAGCATGAAATCCAGGTAGGGCATTGTTCCAATGGACACGCGGTAAAAATGATCGGGGCTTCCGTTGTAAGTGAAGTCGGTCAGCTTGATGAAATACTCGCCGTCGGCGGGCACATCGAAATCGATAAACGGATCGCGTTTCTCGTCACGGATGTCTTCGTCCTGACTCATGGCCAGCTGCTTGCCGTCGCTGCCGTAAAGCCACATGAAACCATCCAGCCGCGAGTCGATACGCCACGCGCGGCATTCAATCAAAACACGCTGCCCGCTTTTGGCGCTGAACTGAAACCAATCCACATCCTCGCCGCCGCCGATGCGACCATTGATCGTGGCGTTGAACGGAACTTTCGTCGCCTTTTCCTTCTCATTATTGGGTTCGGCCTCGAGGGCTTCCGCGAAATCGCTGACGACAAAAACGCGAGGGTTGCTGATGCCGAATTTGCCGATGAAACGAACGTCGTAATCGCCTGGCGGAACATCTTTCGCGGAGCTGACTTTGAACTTCGCGGTCTTCGGCGGCTCTGGCGGCTTTTTATCTTTAGGCGGATCTTTCGGTAAATCTTTCGGGGGCTCGTACGGGACGAAGACCGCGGTGATGCCGGGATGGCTGAAAAAAAGCGCCTTGGGTTCTTCAATGTTCTGCCCGGCGACTTCGACATCGACATCGCTGCCGGCCGAAATTCCCGGCGGATAAACGGAGTTCAATCGTGGCACGGCCAGTTCGGCATGGGCCGAGAAAAGAAGCAGCGACACCGAAAGAATGGAGAGCGTGGCAGAAAATCGAATCATCTTTTCTCCGTGCTCTCCGTGCCTCCCAGGTGAGGTCAAATCCTGCTTTGGTTTAGATGATCTCTGGAATGGGTGCGCCGAGATTGAGAATCTCAACGGGCCGATCGGCTTCGTTATTAAATGTCTTTTCGCGGCTGACACCCAGTTTGTGATACATGGTCGCGAGGACATCCTGCGGCGTTACCGGCCTTTCCTTGGGGAATTCCGCGCGCGCGTCGCTTTCGCCCAGCACCACGCCGCGTTTCAGTCCGCCACCGGCCATCACGACGCTGAAGACGTTGGACCAATGGTCGCGTCCGGCGGTGGCGTTGATGCGCGGCGTGCGGCCGAATTCGCCCCACACCAGAACCAGTGTTTTGTCGAGTTGCCCGCGATTGTCCAAGTCCTGAATCAGGGCCGCGAAACTTTGATCAAAGGTCGGCAGCTTAATTTTCAGCTCTTCGAAATTGTTGTTGTGCGTGTCCCATCCGCCCATGTTCAGTGTGACAAATCGCACGCCGGATTCAATGAGTCGGCGCGACAAAAGGGCGCTCTGCCCCCACGTCGTGCGGCCATACGTATCGCGGAGCTTTGGATCTTCCTTGCTCAGGTCGAATGCTTCCTGGACTTTCGGCGATGTGACGAGTTCAAAGGCCTGCTGCGAAAAGGCATCCATGCCCTGAATCACGCCGCTGGAATCGGCGTCGCGGCGCAGCGTGTCGAAATGCTTAAGGAGCGCGCGGCGATTCTCGAGGCGTTCCATGCTGATGCCGCTGGCGGCTTTCAGATTACGGACCTTGAAATCTTTGTTGTTCGGATCGCCATGTGTCTCAAACGGATTGTTGGCCACCCCGAGATAGGCGGCGGCGGAACTGCGCGGCGCGGTCGGCACGGTGACGTAGGCGGGAAATCCTGCCTGCCTCGGCCCCATCTCTTTGCCGACGATGCTGCCGTAACTGGGCATTTCGTTTGACGGAATATCGTTGGTCGGCTTGTATCCGGTCAGGAGCATGTGGCTGGCGGATTCGTGGCCGGAATCAGGATGCGTCACTGAACGTAGAATGGTGAGCTTGTCGCAAATTTTAGCGATCCGCGGCATGTGTTCGCAGACCTGATAGCCGGGCAGATTGGTCTTGATGGGATTGAATGTGCCGCGGAATTCAGATGGCGCCTGCGGTTTGAGATCCCACATGTCCAGATGGCTGGGCCCTCCGCCTTGCCAAACGAGAATGACGCTCAAGTCTTTTCCGTTGGCTGCCAGTTCACCCGCCGCCGCCTGCTTGCGCATGACGTCGGCTAAAGAGAGGCCGCCGAACGCCAGCGCGCCGGCTTTCAGAAAATTCCGCCGCGAAACTCCGTCGCAACTGCGGTAACTTCCCTGGTTGACGTCGATGATCATGGTGTGCTCCGATTCTCTTTACTGCATGCTAACTTTTTGTAATGCAAAATCCATAATGCATAAGCAACTCTACCCTTAGTGGTTGAACATAAATTCTTTTGAGTTCAGCAGCATCCAGCAGAAATCTTCGATCGCGGCTTTTCGATCCGGCGCGGCGGTGATGGATGCCACCGCATCCTTCAATTCGCCGGGCTTGGGCTTGCGCGCGAAACTGCGCAGATAAAGGTTCTCGATGATCTCGTCGTTGCTCTTTTTATCTTTGAGCAGTTCCGCGATGCTGCCCTTGCCATCGGAGAGCTTGCCCTGAATCTCCGAGGAGTTCATCAGGTGAAGAACCTGCGCCAGATTGGGCGCGTAACTGCGATCGCATTCGCAGGGCGATTCGCGTTCCGAGCGGCCGAACGCGTTCAGAAAGTAGCTGCTCACGGCCTGATCTGGCAATTCAATGGCGCGCGTTCCGAGCGGCAAGCCGGGGAACTTTTCGGGGGTTCCGGTGACAGAACAGACGGCATCGAGCAGCGCTTCGGCGGAGAGGCGTTTGGGGCGGTAGCGCGCGTAATTCTGACGGTCGCTCGCGTTGTATTGAGAAGGTTCCGCGCTGAGGCTGTACGTCTGCGATTTCATGATCGTGCGCAACAGGTGTTTGAGATCGAATTTGTGTTCGACGAAATCTTTCGCGAGCGCATCCAGCAGGGCGGGGTTGCTGGGCGGATTGGTCACGCGTATGTCGTCGACTGCATTCACCAGTCCGAGGCCCATAATGTGCCCGAACATGCGGTTGACGATCGCTTTTGAGAAATATGGATTGTCGGGCTGCGTCATCCAATCGACGAGTTTGATACGCGGATCTTCGCCGCGCACGTAGTCGTATTCCGGACCGTTCAGGCCCTTGGGCTTCATCGTCTTTCCGCTGCGAGGCTGCTTGGTTTCACCGGTCTTCTGAACGAACACGGCCTGATCGGCGGGGACATCGCCCTGCTTTTTGCCGACGCGCTGGAAGAACGCCGCGAAGCCCCAGTAATCATCCTGGCTCATTTTTTCATACGGGTGGTGATGGCAGTTGGCGCAGGAGACGCGCGTGCCCAGGAATAGCTGGCTGGTGTCGTTGACCAGATGCGTCTGGTTGCGCACATGGCGGTACCAGTTCACGGCGGGATTGTCGCCCACTTCGCCTTGCGCGGTCAGGATGGCGCGCGCGAACTGGTCGTAGGGCATGTTGGTCGCGAAGCAGTTGCGAATCCAGGCTGAGAACGCAAACGTGCCGCGCTTCTGCTCTTCGCCCTCGCGCTTGTTACGCAGCAGATCGCCCCACAGATTGCCCCAGAAATCGCCATATTCGGGGCGTTCCAGAATTTTATCGACGAGCTTGTCGCGCTTGTCGGCGGACGCATCCGCGAGGAACTCGCGGACCTCGTCGGCTTTCGGGAGCGTGCCGATGGCATCCAGGAAGGCGCGGCGGATGAATTCTTCGTCGCTGCATCCGGCGCTCGGGGCAATCCCGAGCTTGTGCCACTTCGTCAGCATGTGTTCATCGACGGCGTTTTTGGCTTTAAAGCCCGCGTAGGCACTCTCGGGAATGCCGCGGTTGTAAGGCACCGAAATTTTGGCCACATCCACCAGGCCCATGTAGCGGACCATGATCGCGCCTTCGCCGGTGCGTTCGAGCGTGTTCGCCAATCCGGTCGCGTCAATTTTCAGGATGTCCGGCTGCTGGCTTTTGTATTCGGCCTGCGTGGTCACATCTTGCGTGGAATTGTCGGTGAAGTGCGCGACGACGCGAAGCTGTTGCTCGTTCGTGCCGACCAGCATGCGTTCGCGCGGGAAGACCTCGATGCGCGCGGCCTTCGGATCTTCAGCCTTGCCGCGCGGCATGCCCTGTTCGATCCAGCGGCGCAGCATGGCGTATTCGGGGGCTTGCGGGTCCAATTTTTTGCCGCCGCCGTGAACCGTCTGATTCGTCGCCTTTCGCAGCAGCAGCGAGTGTTCGGGCGAAGCCGGAAATACGCGGCGGCCACGGCCTTCCTTGACGAGCGCGTCGTAATCGAGGTCGGGCTCGAAGCCTAATAAGGAGAGTGAGAAGCCGTTCTGACCGGTCGACTTCCCATGGCAGGCTCCGGCATTGCAACCGGCCTTGGTGAGAATGGGGACGACATCGTTCACGAAATTGAGATTGCGGCTGTTTGAATGCGCCTGCACCGTTATTTTCGCCGAACCGGTGGTTCTCTTCTTTTTGGCGTCCTGATAGGTGACCTTCAGAATGGCGCTGCCGTCGGCCTTTGGAAAGACGCGCCCTTTCTGGATGGTCGCGATGCCCGCGGCTTTTTTATCAAACGCATAGGCGGCGGAATGCGTGACGTCGCGCTGCGTGCCATCGCTCATCTCGGCGGTGACCAGAAGCTGAACGGTCTGATCGGAATTAAAAAGCGTCACCTCAGCGGGTTCAACGGTGAGGTGGACGACGCGAAGTTCGTCGGCGGCTTCAATGAACGGCGTGAAGAGGCTGAGCAATAGAATAAACGGCGCTGAATAATGGAGCGACTTAGGCATGGCCTTAGTTCCCCGTGCGGTGCGCGCTGCGTCGCAACCCCTCTACTATCAAATACAGTTCAGTGCTGAGCTCGTCACCACTTATTCATAAATATTTTGAAGACTTAACGATTTCATTTTGTTTGCAAAAGAGCGCCGACACATGAGCGCTTAGCAGGGTAGTAAAAAGTGTCCGAAGTCAACAAATCCGCTGAGGCCCGACAATGAATGTGAAGTCGAAAACTTTTGCACCGTGCATTTTGCTGATTGGGATTGCACTGCACTCACATGTGCTTTTCGCGGGGCAGGGCATCGTGGAGTTTTCCAAGGACGTGCTGCCGATCCTCAAGCGCAATTGCATAGCCTGTCATAGCCAGTCAAAGCCGAAAGGGGAGCTCAATTTGGAGTCCCCGGAGAGCATCCTTAAAGGAGGCGAAACCGGAGCTGCGATCGTTAAGGGAAAAAGCGCCAACAGCCTGTTGATTAAAATGGTCACGGGTCAAGCGGACACGTTCATGCCGCCCAAGAAAAATAAAGTCGATGCCGTGCCGCTCACAAGCGCTGAAATTGCAGTACTCAAACTGTGGATCGATCAGGGCGCGACCGGAAGTGCAATCGTCGAGAAAAGTGCGCCGATCGACTGGAAGCCCCTCCCGCCGGGACTGCATCCGATTTACGCTTGCGCCGTCACCTCCACGGGCCAGTTCGCCGCGTGCGGCCGCGCCCATCAGATCTTCGTCTATCATCTGCCAACCGGATCGTTGGCCGCGCGCTTGATCGCTCCGGCGGCGCAAACGACAGTCGCGGAGAGCGCTGATCGCGACTTCGTGCTGTCGCTCGCTTTCAGCCCCGATGGCGAAACGCTCGCGTCGGGCGGTTACCGCAATATCAAACTCTGGAATCGCATCGGGCCGGCGCCGGCCATCACGTTGGACGCCGCTAAATTTCAGGTGCTTGCAGCCAGCCCCGATGGGAAACGACTGGCGACCGGCGCCGACGACGGCCGGCTTATTCTTTGGGACGCGGCTTCCGGCGCGATGTTCAAGGATCTTGCGGGCCACTCGGGTTTGGTCCGCGCGGTGAGTTTCTCGAACGACAACACGAAGCTGTGTTCGGGTTCCAGCGACAAATCGGTGCGCCTCTGGTCCCACACGGGAGACCTGCTTTTCAAGCTCGATGCTCCCACTGAGGTTCACTCGGTGGCGTGGGTTTTGGCGGGGAAAGCAATTGCCGTCGGTGGCGCCGATGGGCTGATCCGCATCTGGACGCTGCCCGAAAGCGGGGCCGAGTTTGCCGCGCCGAAAGAATTGAAAGGCCACGCCGGAATCGTTGCGGCGCTTGCGCAGACAGCTGAAGGCAAACAGCTTGTCTCGGGTGGCGCCGACGGGTCCGTGCGGCTCTGGGAGGTCGAGAAGGCAGCGCAGAAAACGAAAATGGATCATGGCGCTGCGGTCAGCGCCGTCGCCGCGAAGAGCGATGGCAAGCGCCTCCTTTCTGCCGGGGCCAACGGGCAGACTAAACAATGGAAGTCCGACGGCTCGCAGCAATTTGTGTTTAAAGGCGACCGCCGCGCCCAGGACGCGCTGATCGCACTTGAACGCACAGTGGCTTTCTACAAAGACGAAGTCACGTTTTACAAGAACGCAGTGCAAGAGGCGGAGAAACAGAAAGGCGTTGAAACAGAGGCCCTGAAGAAGGCGACGGAATCCGCCAAAGCCGCTGAGAAAGCGAAAGTCGAAAAACAGCAGGCTGCGACGAAAGCCGTCGATGCAAAAAAAGAGGCCGACAAACAATTCGGCGAGCCGCTCGCGGCGATACGCAAAGCGACCGAAGCTAAAGAGGCCGCTAAAAAAATTCTGGATGCGTTGAAAACCGAAGCCAAGCCCTTCAGCGACAAAGTGTCTCAAGCCAAAGCCGCCGTCACCAAAGCATCCGGATCCAAAGCCCTGGCGGATAAGGAACTGGCCGCGCTTGCTCCCGCTGAAAAACCAGAGAAGGTGCGCGACGCGAAAGCCAAGGCCGACGCAGCGGCTGCGGCCTTAATTCAGGCCGGCGCGGCACAAGCGGCGGCTGAAAAAGATGGCGCGGCGACGCTCGAAAAATTAAAGACCGCGGACGCGGCCTCGAACGCGGCGACAAAAGCATTCAACGATTTGGCTGCTCAGCACAAAGACGCCGCCCCCAAATTTAAAGCCGCTGAAAAAGCCGCAACCGATGCTGAAAACGCCCGCGAACAAGCCGAGTTCGCCAAGTCCGTGGCCGATCAGCAGCTGGAACGGACCACCGCGGTGCTTCAAAAATCCGAGCAGACATTAAGCACCGCCAAAGAGAAGATCGCCGCCTTCGAAGCCGATCAGAAAAAGACCGACGCGGCGTTGGAACCCGCAAAAAAGGCGTCCGTCGATTCCGAGAAACCCATACGCGCTATCGCTCTTTCCGCAGATGGCAATGTGCTGGCAACCGCGGGCGACGGCAAAACAATTCAAACGTTCAATACAGAAACCGGCAAGGGCGGAGAACCTTTTTCTATAAACACGGAAGCCGTGCAGGCGCTGGCCATGCTTGCCGACGGCCGCCTCGTTTCTGGCGGCGGCGGAAAAGTATGTATCTGGAATACCGGCAGCACGTGGAAACTGGCGGCAACTCTGGGGAGCGGCGACGAAAAGTCGGTGATCGCCGATCGCGTTTTGGCGCTCGAATTCAGTCCGGACGGCAAGCAACTGGTATCCGGCGGCGGCATCCCATCGCGCAGCGGAGAAGTGAAGTTCTGGAATGTCGCGGATGGAAAACTGGTTCGCGAAATCCCCGATGCGCATAGCGACACCGTCTTCTGCGTCAGCCACTCCCGCGACGGCGCGCGTCTGGCGACGTGCAGCGCCGATAAGCTCGTCAAGATTTTTGACACGGCTTCCGGCAAGCCGCTGAAGACGCTGGAAGGGCACACGCAGCACGTCTTAAGCGTGAGTTGGAAACGCGACGGCCGGATGCTCGTCAGCAGCGGAGCCGACAAAGTTGGAAAGGTTTGGGATCTGCTCACTGGCGAACAGAAAAAGACGATCGACGGATTTAAAAAAGAAGTGACCATCGCGCGCTATTTCGATCCTGCGAACGAGATTCTGCTGGCTTCGGGCGACGGTCAGATTAATTCCGTAAAAGAAGATGGCGGGCGCAATCGCAGCTATAAAGGCAGCAGCGATTACGTTCAAACCGCCGCAATCTCCGCTGACGGCAGCGTCTTGATCGCGGGCGGAAACGATGGCGTGCTGCGTGCCTTTGAAAGCAGCACGAGTAAGTTGCTGAAAGCTTTCGATCCGCCTGGCGCCGAAAATAAAGCGGACCCGGCGAAGAAACCGTGAACCTGTTTTCACCAGGGAACCGTGGCTCGCGTGCGTGCCTCCGTTTGCCGAACGGCGCCAGACCGACTAACCTGTCGCGCGCAACACACTTCAAATGAGGAGACGCAGGTGCGAACAGCGCGAATGGCTCTAGGTCTGTGCTCGTTGATAATCTCGACAGCCGTGCACGCGGAAAATTGGCCGCAGTGGCGCGGGCCCGCATTTAACGGAACAAGCCTCGAAACCGGCCTGCCTGAAAAATTCAGCAAGACTGAAAACATCGCCTGGTCGATTCCGCTCAGCGGCGGAAGCGCGGCCACGCCGATCATCTGGGAGGACAGCATTTTCGTTACTTCTCACGATGGCAAAACGAAGGATCTGCAGGCTGTCTGCATCAATCGAAAAGACGGAACGATTCGCTGGAAAAAAAATATCGGCATTGAAACGAGCAAGGCGTCGCCGACCGGTAAGAACACGCACGCGTCGCCTTCCGCCGTGACCGACGGAAAGCGCGTCTGGTTCACCTTCGGCAGCGGAGCGATCGTCGCCTACGATTTTGACGGCAAGGAACTGTGGTCCAAATCGCTTCCCAAAGAGTACGGCGCGCTGACCTACATGCACGGCTACAGCTCCACGCCGCTGTTGCATGAAGGAAAATTGTACGTGCCGCTCTTGCGCCGCGAGCACGCCGTGGATAATCCCGGTGCCCGCGCTGACAAACCCTACGAAAGTTTTTTCATCTGTCTGGATGGCGAAACGGGAAAAGAAATCTGGAAGCAAGTGCGCGTCGGCGGCGCCAAAGACGGGGGCAAGGAAGGCTACACGACCCCCATCCCCTTCGTGAATAACGGCAAGACGGAACTGGTGCTGACGGGCGCCGACGCGCTGACTTCGCATGATCCCTCAACGGGTTCGGAAATCTGGCGCTGGGTTGGATTTCAGAATCCCGGCGATTCGCGCACCTGCTGTTCAGCGGTCATCGGCGAGGGTCTCATTTATGTCGGCGCGTCGCAGCGCAATCCCACGCTGGCCATCAAGCCCGGCGGAAGCGGCCTGCTACCGAAAGAAAATCTGGCTTGGAGCTACGCCGAATTTCCCGCGAACGTGGGCTCTCCGCTGCTCTACCAGGGTTCGCTTTACGTTGTGGACGTGAAGAAAAAAATGGTGAGCTGCCTGAATGCAAAAACGGGCGAACGTAAATGGGTCGGCAACCTGGGAGTGACCGCCGAGTTCACCGCGTCACCGACGGCGGCTGACGGTAAAATTTACTGCATCAGCGAAGCGGCGGATGTCGTTGTTCTTTCCGCGGGACCGGAGTTCAAGATTTTGAACACGGTCGCCTTTGACGACGGCGGCGTCTCCAACGCGTCGATCTCAATCGCGCACAAACAGCTCTTCATTCGGACAGGCTCCGCGCTTTATTGTGTTGGAAAGTAGTTTTCAAAAAAAGGCCGGGCGATAAACGCCCGGTCAAAAATAGTTGCCCTGCACCCGCATAAACGTTACAGCACCCTGCGCGCGGTCATGGAAGTACTCGTCACACCACGCATTTGCGAAACTTGGCCTGTCGATTTGCCGCCTGTTCGCGAGGATATTTTATTTTTAAGCACGTTTAAGGCCAGCTGCCGCGTTCTGCAAATCGGGACTCGTTCAACACGGCCTCCGCCATGGAAGTGATGATGTGGTGTTTTCAGCGACACCAAATGAGGCGCGCTGATCACGAATTCTACCGGTCACCTTTTTATCCACGTTGCGATTGGGAAAAACGCGCCCGCAAGCGCTGTTTAAAATTAGACAGCCGTTCTTGACACGTCCTGCCGATGCCACGCAAGCGATCCCATTTTTCCAAAATGACCGCCTCATTTAATTTTAATGCCGTCGATCAAGTCATCGAGGTCTTCCGTTTTCTTTCGCTTCGATTCTGGACCTTTCAAACCATCTCCCGGCGCAATCTGCTCCGCCAGACTCTGCCGTGGCCCTTGAAACAGGACGAAGCCCCACAAGTTGGGATGCAGGCGCGCCTCGGATGGCGCATCGCTCACGATACCGGTCGCTTTGTTGGACCAGTACACGCGGCGCATGACTTCGGTGCCATTCGGCCCGGTCACCAAGATGCCCCAATCCATTTTCGTGCGCACCCCCGGTTGCGGAGCCAGCTTCAGCGCGGACAACGGCACCGAAATTTCGACAGTGTATTTTTGATCTTCGCTTTTGACTGCCATGCTGACATCGTCGATCTGGACGACTTCATCAAAGCGGGCCTCGTTCACGGGCGAGACAACGCGCCACGCCTTTTCGTCCGGCGTTCCGGGAACAACCGCGCGATAGAGCACCGCCGCCGGCTTGTCCTTCATTTGGGTCAATAGCAAACGGATGTCGCCAGCCACCGGAGCCGCGCGCGTGCCATCGGCCGTGGGATCGACGCCGATCTGGATATCAACCGCCGCGCCCGTTTTGAAAAGACGGTCCCATTGCTCGCCGCTGTTCTTAAAGGGGCCGAGATTTTTTACCTGGTATCCCAAGTAGAGCCGGTGGTCGTCGTAACTCATGTAGAACTGGATGTCCCCGCCGTTGCTTGCGGATGGCGCATCCCAATCATTGAATTCGCCATCGATGACAGGCGGGCGTCTGGTGCGGTGGCAATCCATCACGGGCGCGCGCATGTACACGTCGGTCTTCTGCCGGTTGTTTTCCCAGGCATGGAGTTTTTTCAAATCCTCGGGGGAGACCGTGATCTGTCCGCTGAAACGTTTGAATTGATCGAAGCCCGTAATCTCACACACCGAGATGTGATTGTGCCCGCCCACCGCATAAAACTTGCCGTCTTTGGCGCGGCAGATGTAGCCTGAAAAATGCTCTTCGCCGGGCGTCACATCCGTAAGCATCATGCCGCGCTCATGTTCGCGCATGCTCCACGGCCGCGCCTGTGCTTCGCGCAAGTCGCGAAACACCGGGCCGACCAGCAGCCCGTCGTGGCTCCAGATGTTCCACGCGCCGGCATTCGTGTGCATGGCGACAAATTCGCCCAGCGGGTGGCCGGGATTCTCTTCGTGCGCGATGAATCCCAATTGAGCGACGACCTGTTCCGGCGTCCACGCTTTGGCATTGTGAAGCGCCTGGCCGATGGGTTCGCCTTCCTGCTGGTAGGTCCATAATTCGCGGCCATCCGGCGCCAGCACGGCTTCACGCAGCACATCACCCGATCCGATGCGATGAAAATTTCCATTGGCCAGCCGAAAAATAATGCCGCCTTTCAACTGCGGGTATTCTTTTTCTTCATAGACCGGCGCGCCATTCGGCAGGAATTCTTTAACTTCAAAACGCAGCGGTCCGCTCATCAAACTGAAATCGCTGCTGAACATCGTCAGGGAGCCCATCGAACCCTTTGGCTTCACCACCACTTCGTCCGCCTGCACCGCGCCGTCGCCATTGCGGTCGGCCCAGGTGAAGCGATGTTCGCCCAGCGAGATATGTCCCAGCGCCGACACCAGCTCGCCGCGTTTGAGCGGATCGAAGGAGATGGCCTGTCCGGCAGCCGCCACAAGCTTCAAATGATCCTTGTCGTACAGATAGACGGCGCCGACCGGGTCATTGTGGAACTCAGGCCGCGAGACGAAGTACAGCTTGCCGTCGCGCCGCATCGGAATTTCACCCGGGGGCCCGGAGCCCAGCCAGAGCAGATTCTTCAGCCGCGTTTTCCCGGTCTCCCAATCGAGTTCAAACTCCAGCGGCCCATACACCAACCGCGATTTCTCTTCAGGGTCCAGCTTTCCGCCGCCGCCATATTTCGTATTTCCGAGGTATTCGCTTTTGAACGCGCCGTCGCACGTCCAGCGCGTGATACGCTTGGGATGGTACTGTTCTTCAACGACCCAGAGCTGGTCCGTGTCGTCGATATCGATTGACGAGATGCCGCCGAGTCGCTGGGGATTCCACGCTCCGACTTTAAAACCTCCATCGGCGCCAATGGCGCGCAGAAATTTTCCGTCGGCGCCATAAACACGAATGTGGTGCCGTTTTTCAGCGACGTCGGCAACGTAAAGATTTCCGGCCTTGTCGAATGCCAGGTCGCGCGGCGTCTCTAAATCGGAGGCCACGTCGCGGCACTCTCCGCTCTTCAGGTCGATCGCACTCACTTTCTTGCCCTGAATTCCGAACAGCTCACCCTTGCGATTGAATGCAATCTGGCCCAGTCCGGGCACGTGAATTTCGTGCTCCAGATTACCGGTCTTCGAATCATAAACTTCAACGCGCTGCGTCAGCAAGGGATCGAGAGGCGCCGCGCCACCGAGATATTTCACCGGAACAACTCCGTAAACACGGCAGCGCTTGGGATCGATGCGCTGCCCTCCACGATCAGCGCGCACGCCCCAGGTATTGCGGTCGCCGCCGTCGAACCATTGTTCAACCAGCCGCAGCCTGACCGCGCGCGTCTTGATTTCTTTGTTGAAGTCGATGCAGGCGTCGAGGTAGCGCGCTTTATTGTTATTGTTCTCATCCGGATGATAAAACTGGCGGCGGCGCTGCTCGTATTGCGCTACCTCTTCCCAGCCGTCTTTACCATTCATATCGATGGGACCGGCGGGACCTTTGTAGATATCAATGCGCACGAGTCGCGCGTCGATTTCCTTGATCGCCAGTCCGCGCACGGGCTGTTCCCGCGCGTACTCCATGAGGTAAACGCCGGGATTCGTCTCCGTCAATGACACCGTTCGCTCGGCATCCCATTCACCAGAGTCATTGATCTTCCCGGAGTTCGTGCGAACGGTCAGTCCCTCGTTTAGTGCCGCGAAGCGGTCTCGCAGCAGTTTCATGCCTTCGAGTTGCGCCACCCATTCCTCGCGCTGTTTGCCATTTCCGGATGAATCCGCTTTCAAACTTCCCACATCTGTAGATTTTTTGCTGGAATCCAGATCGTCCACCGTATCGATCAAATTCGCGAGCGGGTCGTCGATATCCGCGCCGGTCTTCGTAAACGATAGCCGCAGCGCGCGCGTCATCGCGCCCTCGGGCAGCGGGATGACCTGCCAAACCGTTTTGCCGGCGATCGGAATTTGAATCCAATCGGCATCGTTATCGACATCCGGCGGATAAGCCGCATTGAGCTTCATGTAGCTCAGTCGCAGATGAACGCCCTTCATCGCGGGCATCGGAAAGATGAGGCTGCCGATGGCAATGGGCTTGTGAAAGGCCAGGAGGATATGCTGCTTTCGGTTGCTGCTCTTTTGGGATTCAAGGAAGGTGAGCGCAGAGGACGAACTGCCGGCGACGGGCTCCACGAGCCGGAACAGTTTCCCGAAATCGCCCTGCGGGTCGGGCGGAATTTCGTTCGGGAATTTTGGTTTTCGCGGCATCGGGTAGCGCGGGAAGCAATGGGCGATATCGACTTCGTCTGGCGTCGTTGCATTGACTGAAAGCGGTGCTTCTTGCGCATCGACTGCAATGTAGAGCTTGCCGCCATGCGCCGCGATTCCGCGCATGCCGCGCTTTCGCGTGCTCGACGGTCCGGCCTTCAAAAAGTCGCGAACGTGTTTTGTCTTCAGATCGATGGCCCAGACGCCGTCAACGGTGCTGCCTAGAATAGGGCAGGCCGCAAACACCGTGTCGCTCGTTGCGGCTAGATAGCGCGCCCCGGTCCACGCAGCAAAGGAGTGATGAGCCCATGATTTTTTTCCCGTCAGATCGCATTCAATCAGCGAGACGCCGCTTTCGGCGACCGTCGATCCAAAAAACACGCGATCGCCCGCGACCGTGACACAGGAAGGCGGTGTGTGATCGGCCATCCATCCGCCGGGTCCGCTATGACCGTTCTGCCACGGCGAATTCTCGGGAGCATTCATCGCGATATTTGGGAACGGCGTCATCTCATACTTCAACTGCAAGCGCGGGTAACTGATGGCGGAGAAGGTATAGGTTCCCGCGCGCACGCTTTTGCCGAGTTCGTCGCGCAGATCCCATCCCGCGAGATTTTCGCCCTTCTTCTTGTCGCGCCGCGCGAATAGATTGCGCACGCGCGAGCCGTCCGCAGCATTAATGACCATGGTCACTTGCCGGTCGTCTTCGAGTTGGAACGGAATTTTTACGGGCGGCTCGTCTTCCACCATGACGGGATAATTGCCTTGGGGCGCGGCCTGCGAATCCAACTTGATGAAAGCATGAAGACCATTGATGGAAGCGACCAATGGATCCTGTGTTTTGAGAATGCGAAGCCTCAGCCCGCGTGTGGTTAGCGGCGCAAACTCCACCCATTGCCCCTGGTGGCTGGTGATTTTGACGTCGCGCACGCGCTTCCATTCGTCGTCAGTTCCCGCGCGCGGATGCATCGTCTCCGGTCCAACATAGTGATCGATCTCGAACTGAACGAGATTGCTGTCGAGCCAGAAGCCATGGAACGTCTGTTTTTCCGGCCACGCCATCATGAACCAGCTTGGCGTGATGTCATTGATCGGCGGCGTGGGAATGCGTCCTTCTTTGTCTTTTCCGGAGCTCAACCAGTGTCCTTCGCCGCTGCTCACCAGTGACGCGGCATAGGTAAAATCGTGCGAAAAAGTCGCGGGCGGTTTGTAATATTCGCGGTCGGCGTAAGCGAGGCTCCACGGCATGACATTATGCCAGCGCTCGCCAAGCACGCGGATGATGCGCATCTTGGAATGCCCCCCGCCGCGCTGGTCCACGAATAAAATCGCGCGCGTCTTTAGGGGTTGCGGCGGTGTCAGTGTGCGGCCGCTCGATTGCCGGGGCAACACATCCAGCGCCACCCATTGATCTTCTTTAGTGACATCGCCCGGATGATCCGCGTCGTTCTTCAGAAGGAGGGCTTTCTGAAAATCGCCGGCTGCAAACAGGCTCGTGATCGTCACTGGTTTCTTGAACGTGATTCGGTATGTGAACGTGTCTGGAACACCGGCTTTCTGCGTCCCCTTCTCGCCCACGCGCCCCGCCGACCAGTCGTCGCGCGGCGCATTGGGCGATAAACCCATCAGTGCGGGAATCAGATCCGCTGGCGCTGGCGTGGCCTGGCCATTAACAAAACTGGCGCATTGGGTCACATCGAGATCATCGCGGGTCAACGGCGTGTGAAATGCAGCGCCATGCGCGGCAGTGCCGAGCGTAAGGGAGATGAGTAACACCATCGGTAAAATTCGTAGCATGGATTCCTCGGATATTGATTTTTGATTCCGCCCCTTCGAGGTATTCGTGAAGACAGCAGAGGTTGACCACTAACTGTGCCTCTTGAAAAAGAGAGCCCACCTTTAAGTGTGGACCCCGTACCGTGGTCTGGGCGTCTCGCCCAGACAATTGCATAGAGTAGTCTTTCCGGGCGAGACGCCCGGACCACGCTTGCACGTTCAATCGTGAACTGCTTTAAGACATTAGGACGTAGATAAGTACAACGCAAAGCGGCCTTGTGTTGACAAGATTTGGGCAATAGGGCGGAAGACTTTGTGGGTTATCGGACTTTGCGGAAGGCGAAAAGGGCGAGGGTGGTCAGAGCTAGAACGATGAGCAGGCGTGAGAGGAGAGAGGTGTGGCGTTCGGGGGTATTCGGCGTTGAAGCAAGGGCTGTTTTTGATGCGGGAACGACGGGAAGAGCGGAGCCATTTTCGAGAACGGGGCGGCCGGTATCGACCAGCGTATTGAGAAGGGCGTCCATTGTTTCGGCGGGCACGGCGGCGGTCTCAATCTGTTTGTAGCCGGTCAGGCTTTCTTTGTCGGCGGCATAGTAGGAGAACTTGCCCGACGAGCGGCGCGCCATGATTCTGCCACTGTCATCGGGAGCGAGTACGATCTGACCGATGTCGCCGCCGAGGACTCTGAAAACGTGCGGGGCTTCACTGTCGCGGCTTAAGGCGACCACGGCGCGCATGTTGGATTCAAAACGCGCCTGGCCTGAGGCAAAGACTTCAAAAGCTCCGCGTCTGCCACCGAAACATTTCACCTCAATCAGTTGGCCGGCAACGAGCGCGCCTTTGTACGACTTTTTTATTTTAAGCGTGGTCATGGAATAGGGAATGGGCTCGGACTTATCGCTCTCCGTTTGTTTCACGACGTCGACTTCAACGACCGTCTCGGCGAGGCGCACGAGATCGGCCACGCTGTCGGTCGAGCGCGTCGCGGCTTGAGGAATACTGCCGCACGCCAGTGCCGCGAAGCACAGAGCGAGGAGTAACGCCGAGCCTGTTTTGCGTGCGTCCATGCTCAATGCCATGCAACTGAGTTGCCACCAAACTTTTATTTGTAAGCGACTTATTCGTATAGGTTTATTGATTCGTTATGGGAGCGTTTGAAAGAAGTGTCGAGTCCTTCGGACAATGCTTCGGACACTCCATCGAGTGAACGGCGAGACAGTTCCAGAAGGGCTTACTTGCGCTTGGCCTTTTTGGGCTTCTTCACTTTAATTCTCTTTTCGACCTCAACGGTGACCTGGCCGACTTTTCCGTTAGAGCTGACTTGGACAGAGTACGTTCCGGGGGAGGTAAACACGTGCGTGGCGCTGGCTCCGACGCGTGTCATGCCGTCGCCGAAATCCCAGTGCGTCTGGCTGTCGCCGCCTTCTTGACTGAACGCGACGTTGAGTTTGGCCATGCCTTTATTGGGCGATGCGGTCACCAGAAGATCGGTCACGGGCAGGTCGCTTCCCGGGCTATAAAGGGCGCGGATGCCGGCCTGGTCGTCGATGTGAAGGGACTCGGCGCCGGGGAGCAAGACGGAGTGCATGGAGGGATAATTGCGGTCTGATTGCTGACCGTAGAGATCGTTCAGAACGATATCGGAGTGGCTCAGGCCCAGGGCGTGCCCGAGTTCATGCAGCACGGTCCCATCGAGATCGGCAAACTGCTGTTTCTTGATAATGGACAAGCCGCCGGCGCCGCCGCGCTGCCAAGTGTAATGGGCGGCGTTGATCACAATTTTTGCGGATTGAATGTCCATCTGCTCGTTGCAGGTGAAGGTGGTCCACGCCAGGTACAGGCTGTCGGGAACCTGCGCGCCAGTGGCATCCCAGGTGAGTTCGATTCCGCCCGTTTCTTCAACAAAGGTAAGCGTCCCGTTGGATGCGGCGGACCAGGCTGCCGTGGCGGCGAGCATGGATTCACGGGCGATAGCGGGGGCATCGGCGGCCAGATTCCATTTCACTGTATGG
>Ga0163144_10007296_pt1 | contig 24259 bp, 23 predicted proteins | sample OliLak19BULKMAT1_FD_123175 | JGI IMG/M metagenome (GOLD analysis project Ga0163144, IMG submission 123175) | Freshwater microbial mat bacterial communities from Lake Vanda, McMurdo Dry Valleys, Antarctica - Oligotrophic Lake LV.19.BULKMAT1 | ecosystem: Environmental > Aquatic > Freshwater >...
ATTCGGCGCATGATTCTCTGCTCCCTCGAGCGCGCGGAAGTGGAAACGGATTCAGCGAAACGAGACACCGCGATGACCATCGTGATCGTGGGGGGCGGCCCGACTGGCGTGGAGCTGGCGGGAGCTCTCGCGGAACTCACTCGAACCGTGCTGCACAAGGATTTCGATCACATCGATCCGGCCAAGGTTCGCGTGCTGTTGATCGAGGGCAACGAACGCGTCTTGAAAACCTTTCATCCGGAGCTTTCCGAGCGAGCCTTGGAACAGCTGATCGAGCTGGGCGTGGAGGTAAGATTGGGCGTGCGCGTGGAGGCCATTCGCGAAGGCGAGATCGTCGTGGCAGGGGAGACGATTCGCGCCGACAACATCATCTGGGCGGCGGGCGTGAGCGCCGCGCCATTGACCCAATCGCTCGGAATTGAACTCGACCGCGGCGGTCGTATTCCGGTGCTGCCCGATCTAAGTGTGCCGGGACATCCGGACGTGTTCGCGATCGGTGACATCGTTTCGCTGGTCGATGCCAAGGGCGTGCTGGTTCCCGGCGTGGCCCAAGGCGCGCTCCAAATGGGCGGGCACGTGGCGTCAACCATCGAGCGGGAGTTGCGGGAGGAAAAGGGGAGTCGGCAGGCGGCCGCGCGCCGGCCGTTTGTGTATAACGACAAAGGATCCATGGCGACCATCGGCCGATCATCGGCCGTCGCGGAAATCTCCGGTCGGAAACTCAGCGGATTTCCCGCCTGGCTCGCATGGCTGGTGGTCCACCTCCTGTTTCTCGTCGGATTTCGGAGTAAGTTCTCGGTTTTGATGCACTGGATCTACTCGTACTTCACGTATAAACGGGGGGCGCGCATCATCACCGGGGTCTCCGGCGAGAAGTCCGCCGGCTCGGCTTAGTGTCCGTCGCCGCGCCGCCGTTGAAGCCTCCCCGCTGCGCGCCCCTAAGGATCCCTGTGAGAGCTCGCGCTGAATCCGCTGCATCGTGATGCTCCACGATGGCGGCGGCTGATCAGCTCGCCGATCGGACGCCGCGAAACGATGGGGCGCTCAGCCCATTGAACGTGTAGATCGCCTGCTCCGTTTAGGCAAAGAGTCAAAAATGTGTATGTTCGCGAAATAGTTGTCGCATTGCTCGATGTCCAATGTCCAAAGCTTCCGGGAACGGCAAAGCACCGGTCCGCATAGCGGTCGGTGCAGCGGGTCGCGACAACGTCAGTAAGTCAGAGCGTGCTGGGCTCGGCTGGACTGGGTTGACACGGAAAAATCATCCGACGAATCGGGCATGCATGCTTCCTGCACCCGCGGTGCAATGGCATTGCTGGGCACTTGCTGGGGCTCTGCTGGGACCATGCCGGCCGCACTCACGACCCGGTGACGCCTTGACCGGCTCGCGCTCGCTGACGCCCGCGGCAACGTTGCGGAAAGCTGGCTGCTGGTGAACAGGGCGAAGCCGATGGCGGTCTTCACGAGCTGCTCAGTCAGAGCCGGGGCCCGTCCGTTCACGACCAGTTCTCTCGCCTCGGTGATGGCCTGCTTTACGGCGGCGAACGGGTACTCACTCTCAAGACCAAAGTTAATGAGCAGCTCGTGGATCTGGTTCGACTCGCCGGGGAGGCAGAATTTGCAGAGGCACTCGATGTCCGCCCTTGATGGCTTCCGCGGAAGCTCCACCCATCGGCATCGACCCGCCGGCCGGCAGTCGGAAGTCCCATCTTTCGGGCGATTCGATCGCCCTTTGTGCGCAAACGGTCGTGCTCGTTGGCTGCGTCATTTGAGAGGGATTTCTGCGCGGTCATGGCTTCCCCGAGGGCGACCGCAGAAGGCGAAGCCAGGACGATTTCACGGCGGGCGCGTCGAAATTCTTCTGGCTGATTTCGGCAAAGATTACCCCAGAGCGTGCGTGGGTGTTTCGTCTGGGCGTGATTCTCGCGCATCGCGCGCTCGACCGCGTCCGGATCGGCGTCGAATGCGTCAACCACGGAGGCACGACGAACGGTAAACGGGTTTTTCTGGTTCAAGTCTGTAATGCAGATCGAGTCCGGTTCTTCCGGGCTAAACCAGGCGAGCACGCGTTCATGAACTTTTGCAGAGGTCTGCTCATCTTTATAGATGAACTTCCGGCGCCCGATCTGGATCTCGACGCCATTTGTTTTGACGGTCAGTTCGCGACGATGGCGGGCGAGCAGATACCGAAGCTGAGGTGGTAGCTGGATCGGCGGGGATTTCCGAAGCTGAACAAAAGCCTGCGACGCAGATAACCCATCGAGCATCTTTCCGTTCTGCACGGACTCATTGTAGGCGTTGCAGATCTTTTCCAGCTCAGCGACCCACTCCTCGAACGAGTAAAAGAATTCACCTGGCAGAGCGTGTCCGCCCTTCACGTTTTGCAGCGCTCAGACCTTGGCGAAGTAGGCCGCCCAAGGTACTGGCTTCTTGCTTCGCATCGCGCAACCCCTGGTTGACCTTCAGGAGGCCATCCAGCTTCGCCTGAATCTCGATGAGTATGTCCAGTTTGGCCGCTTCCATATAGTTAATTGTTCTGATTTTCGGCCGCGATTGTAGCAGTTCGCTTCGCCATTTCCGGCTTCAGTCGCCGCCGCGCCTGTGCGATCTCGGTGAGCTGGAGCGCACCGGTCACCGAGTTCATGGCGGAGATGACCTTCTCAAAGGTGGAAAGAAGCTGCCAGAGTTCGCCAGCCTCGCTGAGATCCAGATAGAATCCAACTATCTCAGATTCAGTTTTGAGGCTCTTCAATGCGAGCAACTCGGGGCAACCCGCGCATAGTTCATGCGCAGTTATCAAGGCGGACTCTATTTCCGCCATCTTGCGGATAACATCGCCCAAAGTGCTCACAGCGATTTTTCCCGATGCGTTCCCGCTTGAGTTCGGTGTATCCGTGGCGTCGTTACTATTCATGGGCGGTCTCTGTTGTCTTGAGGAAATCGTTTAGCTCACGGGCGATTTCGCTGAGCCGTGCCCGAGAGAGAGAAGTGAACAGCTCGTACGGCCGGGGGCCGGTCATCCTGGAAACGATGAACTCGCGATAATCTTCGATCGGGATGCGGTACGAGCTACGATATGCGCTTTTGCCTTTGCCATCGAGAGCCCCGAGCTGACCTTCGACGATCAGGTCCGCGACGTGTTTCGCCGTCCAACCGAGCTTTGCAGCCACCTCCAACACGGTGAGCGTAACCCGGCCAGAAAAGTCCAAGCTGGGGAACGGGAATGCCGCCCCAGCCCCTGACTTCGGTTGAACCACGTTCCGCGTCGATTTCACAGGAACGCCTCCGGGAGAACCATTCGCATGTAGCGGTTGGAGGGAAGCGCTGGAACGTTCGCGGGCTCTTGTCGCGATATGCTCAAGTCTTTTGCCATCACCAGACGCAGGAGGTCGCGGACTCCTTCATAGATTGAAACCTGTTCCTTTATGCTCTCTTCGATCGCCATCATGCCGGAGACGTCGGACGTCCAAAACGCGGCTTCACGAAGCGCCGCCACCTCATCCTGCATCGTCCGTGCACGAGCGCCGATAGCGAAAATTTTATCACTGATCTCTGACGCCTTAAATAGATGGCGGCGAGCCTCACGGATCGCTTCGAGGCGCTTAAGAATGTGCGCGCTATATTCCTGTTCCTCGGGTGCGAGGATCTGACTTCCGTCCAAAATCCCTACTGCTATCTCTACGCTCGTAAGCTCTTTGTGCATAGCGCCGTTCAGTGTCTCGACCGTCAACATGCGACGGGATTGGGAAATCTGGATACGCCCCAAGTGGGCTTTGGAAATCGTTTTATGAGTACGTAGGTTTGCGGCTTTGGTCATTTGATTGAGGTTGGAAGTTGAAGCTTCTATACGGTGGAAAGTCTTTGAATATTGATCCTGATGGTGAGGGTGTGCCGGTCTGGACTGACCGATACCTCAACCATCGGAGTCGCGCTGCGCTGAGTGCGCTGGAAGTATCCGCATAGGGCAGACACCTCGGCGTGAATTCCGAACTCGGTCTTGAGACGAGTCTGCGCCTCTTTATAGGTGATCCCTTGCCCTGCCGGGCCGCCCGTTGTCAGCCAGGCGGTGAGCGCCTGCTTTTGATGCAACGGCATCAGGTCCAACGGTGATTGGGGGGCACGCTTTTTCTTCGGCTTCGCGGGGAGCGCACCGTCGGATTGATCTTCAACCGATGGGGCACCGTCGGAAAGGAATTCCCGCACAGTGCGCGAAAGTGCATGGGGAGATTCCTCCACGACGATCTTATGTAATTTTTGCGCGGCCTTGCTCATACGCAGTATCCCGCAAAGCGCGGAGAGGGGAGCGCCGCCAAGCAATCCGCCCCTCCGCGCAGTGTGTTCACCGAAAAAGGTGACCGCCGTCCCACCCCCCGTCTTCACGTAATATTTGTCGCATTTCTCGGGGTCGAAATGTCGCGTGATTTCCCTTTCCCATCGGAATCAGCAGATTGCGAATGTCGAGGGTAGGACACCTCTCGGACATTTGAAATGCGACAACTATTTTAAATGCGACAAGATCACTCTGCGGGGTCGGATCGCGCTGATTTTGTAAGTCATTGCCCTATGCTTTAAAACTGGGTCTTGAGCCTTCTTCGCGCTGATTTTCAAATGCGACAACTATTCCGTGAATGCTCAAATGTGAGTAAGTTTTACACTGTAAGGCGCCTCTGCTATTGACGTGATGGGGGTAAAGTGGGTTGAAATGGGGCACTTTGGAGCAGGTTGCTCCGTTCCCACATGGTGCAGTCAGTCAAATCCGTCTACACGGGCCTCTTCAGGCACACGCTGGACGACAAGGGTCGGCTTACGATCCCGTCGGCGTGGCGTCATGCCCATGCGGAACAGGACACGTTTCTGGCGACGCCGCATCCGGACGGTTACATCGCGGTTTTGCCGCCCGCCGAGGTGGACAAGCTGCACGACAAGTTTTCCGCGCTGAAACTGAGCGACGCCGAAGCTCAGGCGTTTGCCGCCCGCTTCTTCTCCCAGACGCAGAGTTTCTCTTTCGACAAGGCGGGCCGAAGCGGCCTCACGGCGGAACTCCTCCGCCACGCTGGCATCGAAAAAGATGCCGTCCTTGTGGGTTCTCTCACGAAATTCAATATCTATAATCCAGCCCGTTGGCAGCAGGAGGAGGCACGCACCGCGGGCGAAAACTTCGGCGACCTGATGCGTCGCCTCGACATTTGAGCATGCGTCATTCTGCAAAAAGCAAGAGCCTCCAGTTGAAAGCTCCGCTGCGTAAATCGCCCCTCAGCGCTTCCGCCGCCGGACGACGCACCTATCCGGCTTGGATTGATGCCGACGAGCGCATCGCTGCCTTTCCGGCGACCGTGGTGCATTCCCGGGTCCGCGACGGACTTCTCCCGCGACAAGTGGTCGAAAGCGCCCAACCGCGTCAAGTGAAGCCGCTTCAACTGAAAACGGTCGCCGTGAAACCGGCGAAGGGCCGCAACTCCGAAACTGTCACCGATGGCGATCGCACTCGATGAGTTTCCCTCTGGCGTCATGACCAACGGCCACCAACCCGTATTGCTGCGCGAGGTCATGGAGTTTCTCGCACCGCTTCCGGGTGGTCGCTTTCTCGACTGCACGTTCGGCGGCGGCGGGCACACGCGTGCCCTGCTCGAGGCCGCACCTCTGGTCAACGTCATCGCGTTGGATCGCGATCCTGCGGCCACGGAACGGGCAGCGCCGCTGCGGGAGGCCTTTCCAGGCCAGTTCGACTTGGTGGACTTGGATTTTGGCCGCCTCATCGAACTTCCCGCGGACGGCTTTGACGGCATTCTTTTCGATCTCGGCGTGTCATCGTTTCAACTTGATGAGACTGAGCGCGGCTTCTCCTTCCGAAACGACGCCCCTGCCGACATGCGGATGGATCCGCGAGTGGGCCAGCCCGCCAGTCAATGGCTTGAGACCGCCGCGGAAGCGATGCTGGTGCACGCGATCCGGAACTTCGGCGAAGAGGAGAACTGGCGCCGGGTGGTCCGCGCAATCCTGGCTGCCCGCGGCACGGGCGCACTGGCTCGCACGGCTTCGCTCGCCGAGGTGATTGCCAATGCGATTCCGCCACGTGATCGCCGCCTGTCGCGCATTCATCCCGCGACGCGGGCGTTTCAAGGCATCCGCATCGCGGTGAACGATGAACTCGGCGCGATCGATCGCGCGCTACCCGCGGCCTTTGCCAAGCTCGCGTCGCCCACCGCCACTGTGCCCGGCGGCGTGCTGTGCGTCATCAGCTTCCATTCGCTGGAAGATCGCCCGGTGAAACAGTTTTTCCGTCGCATGTGTGGTCAGCCTGAAAGCGCGCGCGACAGCCTGCCTCAGGATTACCGCATCAAGTTGGCCGAACCGCTCACCCGCAAGCCGGTGACACCGGACGAGGCTGAACTCTCCGTCAACCCTCGCAGCCGTTCGGCCCGACTTCGCGCCCTGCGCAAGCTCTGAGCCGATCAGCGTCGTCACCCCTACCACCCCCCCCGTTTCCTTTCGCCATGGAAAAAAATTCCCAAGCCTTCGTGAACCAGATCGTCGTGTGCCTCCTGGTCACCATCTGCTTCGGCGGCACCGTCGGACTCGGCACGGTCCTGATGCGTCACCAGATTTCAACTACGGCCAACCTCAATCGTCAGCTCACCGCCGAGCTCACGGAAATGCGTCGGCTGATCAGCGAGAAGACCGCCGCGATCGAGGGTGAACAGCATCCGGAACTGCTCCGCGGCCTGAACACGCGGATGCAGCTTGGCTTGGTGCCGATGAACGACGTGCCATTATATAACGTCACCGAGGATCCGGTGCGTCGCATGGTCGAGCGCGCCAACGCCGGCGTTTTCACCGACGGGCCTTCGTCGATCCGGTTCAATCTCGCGCAGCATTGATGCCATGTCCAAGGGGTTCGCCTCGAGTTACCGCATCGTCCTCCTCGGCACCGTACTGCTTGCGTGCCTGGGCGGGCTGGCCGTGCGCCTCGTCTGGTTGCATGTCGTCAATCGCGACGAACTCCTGGGAACCATCACGAAGGTCCGTCATCAGCTGATTACGGAGACCGCGCGACGGGGTGATATTTTTGATGCGCGGGGGGCCATTCTCGCCACCAGTCGCGCGACGAGCGACATTGTGGTGGATCCGAGTTTTCTCCGGCCCCAGGACGAGCCGAAGTGGTCGGAATTGGCGCGGTTGATCAACTTGCCGGAACTGGAATTGCGGCGGATCATGACCACGAAATTTTGGACACCGGTTCCGGCCACGCCGGCGGCTCCGCTCGTGTTCGCCGTTTCCAGTGGTGGCCCCATCGCGGCCACCGAGTCACCAGCGGAGTCTGTCTCCGAAGAGGAGCAGCATGACGGCGCCGCGGACGCCACCGGGCGGCGTCCCATTCAGTGGGCGAAGTTGCGTGAAGATGTTCCGGATGAGCTTTACCGCGAAATTGAGAAACTCGGGATCCGCGGCGTTTACCGTGAAGTCGGCTATCGCCGCGCGTATCCCAGCAACCAGCTCGCGTCACATATTATCGGATACGTAAATCGGGCCGGTGATCCCGGTGCGGGTATTGAGGCGTATGCCGACTTCTATTTGCGTGGACAAAATGGCTGGCGGGTGGGGGAGCGCGATGGCCGTAACCGCGAACTCGCCCAGTTTCGTTCCCGCGAAGTGCCGCGCGTCGATGGCTATAATGTCACGCTCTCGCTCGATTTGATCGTGCAGGACATCGTCGAGCAGGAACTCGCCGCCATCGCGGAGAAATTCCGGCCGCTCAAGGCGACCATCATCGTCAGCGATCCGCGCACCGGCTTCATCCTCGGGATGGGGAACTATCCCTCGTTCAATCTCAACGAGTATAACAAGGTGCCGAAGGACGAGCAGGCGCGGATGAAGAATGTCGCCGTTGCCGATGTGTACGAACCCGGTTCGGTGTTTAAGATTGTCGCGGCGGCCGCGGCGCTCGAGGAGCGCCTCGTCACGCCGTTGCACGTCTTCGACTGCGATCTGGAGATGGCCCTGAATCGGGACCGGGGCCGCATGGTCTCGCTGCCGTCGGAAGATCACCGGATGGGCGAGTTGACCGTGTCCGAGATCATCAGCCATTCCAGTAACAAAGGCGCCGCGCAACTCGGGCTCCTGCTCGGTGAAGCCCGGCTCTACGATTATACGCGGAAATTCGGTTTTGGTCGCACCCTCGGGTTTCCAGTGGGCGGCGAAGTGCCTGGCTTGTTCGCGCACTATAAGAAGTGGGTACCAATCGACATTACTCGAATCACGATGGGGCATTCGATCGCTTCCACCGTGTTGCAGATGCATCAAGCGATGACGGTGATCGCGAACGATGGCGTGTTGCTCCGGCCGCAGGTGATCAAGTCGATCACGAACGCCTCGGGTGCGATCGTTTACCGGTATGGTGCGTCGGAGTTAAACCAGGTGATTTCGAAAGAATCGGCGCGGCAGGTGGCCGCGATGTTGATGGGGGTGACCACCGAAGACGGCACGGCGAAGGAAGCGGCGATCGCCGGCTTCGACGTCGCGGGCAAGACCGGCACCACACAGAAGCTGATCGAGGAACTCCGCGCGGACGGCAGCACGCGCCTCGTTTACTCGCGCAAGGCGCACGTGGCGTCATTTGTCGGATTCTTTCCCGCCGGGAATCCGCAAGTTGCGATCTCAGTCATTGTGGACGAAGCTAAAATGTCGACCCCAAGTGGCGTGGCCTACGGGCGCCTGGTCGCGGCGCCTTCGTTCAAGCGCGTTGGCGAACGCCTCATTCCTATTCTCGACATCAAATCTCATCATTCTGCGCCCGTGCCGCCCGGCTTCTTCGCCACTCACAAAGGAGGCCGGCTGTGATCGGTTACCTGACCTCCAATTATCCGCTGATCCACGCGTTCCAGCCTGCGCCCGCCCGGCGGACGCGGCGTGAATCGCTCGCCCTCAACCGCGTCTTCAAAATGGCTCCGAAACTCTCCGACTATTTCAACGACGGCGAGATTCTCGCGGTCAAAGGCATTCTCGACCGGCCGATCTCGGGACTCTCGATCGACAGCCGTCGCGTGGTGCCGGGCAGCCTGTTTTTTGCGCTGCCGGGTCTGCGAACCGATGGCGCCAGCTTCATTGATGAAGCGGTGAGCCGCGGCGCGGTGGCCGTGGTCACCCAGACGATGCCCGCCCTGCCGCCGGCGCGGGTCACCTTTATCCAAGTCGCCGATGCGCGCGCGACGCTGGCTCGCGTCGCGCAGCGCTATTACAAGTTTCCCGATCGGGAGATGACGGTGGTGGGTGTCACTGGCACGAACGGCAAAACGACCCTCACCCATCTGTTGAAGCATCTGCTCAACGGCGACCAGCGCGTGGGCTTGCTGGGCACGATCAGTTACGATCTCGGCGCGCGCACCGTGCCTTCGTTTCGGACCACGCCCGAGGCCCTCGATCTTTACGGGATGATGGCGCAAATGCGCGACGCCGGCTGTCGCCAGGCGGTGATGGAGATCAGCTCGCACGGGATTGACCAGCAGCGCGTTCGCGGGCTGCAGCTCAGGGTCGCTGTCTTCACGAACTTGACGCGCGATCACCTCGATTATCACGGTGACCTCGAAAGTTATTTTGCCGTGAAGTCGCGACTGTTCACGGGCGAGACCGGCAGCGTGCCGAAAGTGTCGGTCATCAACCTCGATGATCCGTACGGCGAAAGACTCGTCGCCCGCCTCCGTGCTGAGGTTCCGGATACAAAAGTCGTGACGTTCGGCGAGACTCCGGATGCTCAGGTGCGGGCGGAGAACGTCTCCCTCAAGTTCAAGAGCACCACCTTCCGCCTCGTGTGGCCCGGTGGCAGCATGGAGATCGATTCACCGCTAATTGGTCTTTATAACGTCAGTAATCTTCTCGGTGCGATCGCGACGGCCTGGGGCCTCGGGCGCGATCCTTCGGTCATCCTTTCGCGTCTGCGCGGATTCAAAGGCGTGCCTGGCCGCATGGAGCGGATCGAGGAAGGCCAGCCGTTCAACGTCCTGGTGGATTATGCGCACACTGATGATGCCTTGCGTAATGCCTTGGGCATGCTCCGGACCATCACGCCCGGCCGGGTGTTGGTGGTCTTTGGCTGCGGGGGTAATCGTGACCGCTCGAAGCGGCCCCTCATGACGCGCGCCGTGCAGGAAGTCGCGGACTTTGCTTTCGCCACGGCGGATAATCCGCGCACGGAAGCCATGGCGCAGATCTTTGATGATATGCACACGGGAGTGACGGCGCCGGAAAAGATTACCTGGATTGATGATCGCCGCCGTGCGATCAGCCTTGCGCTCGACATCGCCAAGCCGGGCGATTGCCTGCTGATCGCAGGCAAGGGGCACGAGAGTTATCAGGAGTTCGCCGATACGGTGTTCCCCTTCGACGACCGTCAGGTCGTACGTGAGTTGCTGGCCATCAAGTCTCTGAAACCCGGCGCGGAACCCGTCGGCTAGCATGCCCACGTTTCTCCCTGACCAACTCGCAGCGTGGACCGGCGGTCAATGGACCGCGCGGCCGGGCTCGCCGTTGACGGGGTTTCAGATCGATACGCGAACGCTGCGCGCTGGCGATGTGTTCGTGGCGATCCGAACGGAGAAACGCGACGGTCATGCGTTTCTCGCGGAGGCTCGCGAAGCCGGAGCGGCGGCCGCGCTGGTGGCGGAGGCGAACCCGGACGTGGATATGCCGCAACTTGTCGTCCGCGATCCTTTGGTCGCGTTTCAGACGATTGCGCGCGAACATCGCCGCGCGTTTCGCGGCAAGGTCGTGGGAATTTCTGGAAGTGCCGGCAAGACTTCGACGAAGGACTTGCTGGCGATCCTCCTCGGTGGCGGAAGCGGCGTGCTCGCCACCGAGGGTAATCTCAACAACCACCTCGGTGTGCCGCTCACGCTCACGCGTTTGGATTTGGAGCGCCATAATTTCGCGGTAATTGAGGCGGGGATCAGTGGGCCGGGGGAAATGCAGCCGCTCGCCGACATGATCCAGCCCGACGTGGTGCTGATCACGCTCATCGGCGCGGCGCACACGGAGGAGCTCGGTGGCATCGAAGGGGTCGCGCGCGAGAAGTCGATTCTACCTGCGGCCACAAAGACGGCGGGCGTGGCAATCTTTGCCCGCGATACGGCGGAGCACGCGCCATTTCGGGCGTTGGGCGTGCGGACCATGGTGGTCGAACGCGCCGAAGTGGTGCGGCCCGCCGAGCCGCTCCACAACACCATCTACTTTGCGGTGTCGCATCGGTCCGGGCAAACGGCTCTCGCTCTTGCCTATGGCCTGGGTGCACCGCTGACGTTTACGATGCGCCGCGTGTCGGACGGCCAGGCGCAAAACGCCGCGCTCGCGATCTGTGCGGCGTTGTGGCTGGGCGTGGCGGTCGAGGTCGTACAATCGCGCCTCGCGGGCTGGCAGGCGGCGAAACTGCGCGGCGAAATTCGGCGGGAAAACGGGCGCCTGCTTTATCTCGATTGTTACAACGCCAACCCGGCGTCGATGGCGGACGCGCTGTCCGTGTTCGACTCCATCGCTCCGGCGGCTGAGCCGCGGCTCTATGTGATTGGGGGCATGGAGGAACTCGGCCTCGAAGCGGCGGCGTATCATCATGCGCTGGGACGCCTGCTGACGCTGCGGCCGAATGACTATTTGTTCGTGATTGGGACGCATGCCCACGCGGTGTGCGCGGGTGTGCTCGAGCAGGGAAATGTCACCGAGCAATTCCAAATTATGTCGTCCCTCGAGCCGGTGGCCGCAGCGGTCGCCGAATGGCATGGGGCCGTTTTTGTGAAAGGCAGCCGCCGCTATCGGCTGGAAAAAATCCTCGAGGTGCAGACCTTGCTTCCATTCTCGTGCTGAGTTATCTCGCAGATTATTCCGAGCACTTCGGCCCCCTGCGGCTGCTGCGCTATATTACGCTCCGGACCGCGCTGGGCGCCCTGACCGCGTTGATTATTGGCTTCGTCATCGGACCGATGATGATCCGGAAATTCAAGCAGCTGAAATTCGGCCACGGCTATATTGACGACCGCACGGGTGCACTTGGAGCGAGTTACTTCGACAAGAGGAACACGCCCACGATGGGCGGTTTGATCATCTTCATTTCTGTCTTTATTGGGTCCCTGCTCTGGGCCGCGCCGAACGTGTGGGTGTTTACGAGCTTGTTTGTGTATGCGGCACTGACCGTGCCCGGCTTTCGGGATGATTACCTCAAGGTCGTGCACAAGAACCGCAACGGGATCTCGTCCACCGAGAAACTTATCTGGCAATCGCTCGCGACCTTCGGCGCGCTCGCGGTGTTGCTGCTGCATCCGGACAGCGCCACGGAGATTCGCGAGTTTTGGGTGCCGTTCGTGAAGCAGGCGGTGATCAAACACCTGCCGTGGTGGATGCTGCTGGTGTTGATTTATCTTTGGATCGTCGGCTTTAGTAACGCGATCAATCTGACCGACGGACTCGATGGTCTCGCCGCGGGATGCACGATCACGGTCGCGCTCGTGATGGGCATCATGGCCTACCTCGCGGGTAATGTCATTTACTCGGATTATTTGCTGATGAGTCATGTCCCGAAAGTAGGGGAACTGAGTGTCATCTGTGGTGCTCTGATCGGTGGCTGCATGGCGTTTCTCTGGTTCAACTCGCACCCCGCCGAAGTCTTCATGGGAGACACCGGATCGCTGGCGCTCGGCGGTCTGCTTGGCGTGATGGCTTTTATGATCCATCAGCCGCTCACGCTGGTGATTGCCGGCGGCGTGTTTGTCATGGAGCTGCTTTCGGTGGTGATGCAGGTGGGCTATTTCAAGTATACCAAACGCCGGTTTGGGGAAGGACGGCGGGTGTTCCTGATGGCGCCGATTCACCATCATTTTCAGAAGAAGGGCTGGCCTGAAACCAAGGTCGTCCTCCGCTTTTGGATTCTTTCCTTAGGCTGCGCGCTCGCGAGCCTTGCCACGCTTAAACTCCGATGACGATGAAACAGGTTAAAAAACCTACCGAACATGCTCCGTTGCGTCCACTCCGCCCCGTGGAGAGCGAACTGATCCGTGCCCGTGCCATCAATTCCAACGCCCTCATCGCTCCGGGCCTCGTGATGGGAAATCGTGCCTTCCTTAGCATCTGGGAAGCAAGCCGGGCCCGCGGCCGCACGGCTGCGCGGTCCTCGTCCCAAGGCTGAGTCGCGAGCACCTCACATGTCCTTGATCCTGCCCGACTCTCTCCGGCCGTTGCTCGCGAAACCCGTCGCGATCATGGGCGGCGGCGTGAGTGGGCAGGGCGTGCGGCAACTGCTCGCGGCACTCGGGGTCGAGGCAGTGCGATATGATCAACGCAAGGGCGAGGGCGAGGACTTTACCCCGACTGCTGCGCATCGGCACGCCCTTGTAATCTACTCACCTGGTTTTGCTCCCGAGCACCCGTGGCTCGCGGCGGCCGCCGCGGCTGGCGCCGAGTGTTGGGGCGAAATGGATTTTGCGTCCCTGTTCTGGCGCGGCCGCGTGGTTGCGATCACCGGCACCAACGGAAAAACGACCCTCACGGAATTCCTCACGCATGCGCTCCGCCGCCATGGCTGCGGTGCCACCGCGACAGGAAATATTGGCTATCCGCTTTCCCACCTTGTGGCTGAACAAGACGGCGGTGCCGCCGAGGCGTTTGCAATTTGTGAAGTGAGCTCGTTTCAAGCGGAGTCCTTCCGTCATTTCCGGGCCGAGGCGACGCTCTGGACCAACTTCGGCGAGGACCATCTCGAGCGTCATCTCACACTCGAGCGTTACTTCGGAGCGAAGTGGCGGCTGGTGGTGCAGACGGCGCCCGGGGCGGCATTTCTGGGTTCATCGGTGCAACGGTTCGCGCGAAAATTTGATCGGCCTCTGACCGGGATGGTCGGCGTGGCCACGGAGGAGCAACCGGCGGATCCGCGACTCGCCGCGACCGTATTCAAAAACTACCCACAGCGGGAAAATTTTCTCCTGGCCGCCGCCTGGTGGCAGGCGAACGGGTTCGAGCCAGCTACACTTTTTTCCGCGGCCGCGAGTTTTCGGGTGGCCAGGCATCGCCTGGCCAGCGTGGCCGAAATCGACGGTGTCACGTTTTGGAACGACTCCAAGGCGACCAACTTCCAGGCGGTGGAGGCGGCGCTGGCAGGGTTCGACGCGCCCGTCGTTTTGATTGCGGGCGGACGATCGAAGGGGGGCGACATCGCGGGCTTCGTGCATCGGATCGCGGGGCGGTTGAAGCACGCGGTTCTCATCGGCGAGACCGGCGCGGACCTGGCGTTTCATGCCTCCACGTTTCGGCTCGCCCATAGCCGGTGCGCGACGCTCGCGGAAGCAGTGCGCCGCGCCGCGGAACTCGCGCAACCTGGCGATCACGTTTTACTGAGTCCGGGATTCGCAAGTTTCGACATGTTCCGCAGCTACGAAGACCGGGGGAACCAATTCGAATCGTTGGTGCGAAATCTCGGTACACCCGCATCCAGTTTGGGGTAGCGTTCGCCCGCGCCTCACTTCACAACCCGTCCATCACTCCTCCTATGAAAATCCTGAAGATTTTCGGCATTGTTGCCGGCATCCACGTATTCGCTCTGATCCTGATATTTGCCAATCCGGGCTGCAGCTCGACGACCAAGCGTCTGCCCCGCCCGGCCGACACCGCCGAGTCGCCGATTTCCGCAGCGTCAGCGGCTGTTTCCGACTCGCCCTATTACACCTCCGGCGGCACGTCGTCGGGCGGAACGTCCATGGTGACGTTCAATCCCGATGCTCCCGCCACGGCCGCTCCGGATGTGCGTTTCACCCCCACGCGTCCTGGCACGCCCGTCGCCGGCACGCTGGTCACCGAAGCGGTGTCCGGTGTTATCCCCGTCTCGACCTATGTCGTGAAGGCTGGCGACAGCCTCTGGGCCATCGCGCGCAAGCATGACACGACCGTCGCTCAACTCACCGCGGCCAACAACATGAACGCGAAAAGCAGCCTCAAGCCGGGTCAGAAGTTGTTGATCCCAGCCGGAACGGTCGCGCCCGGTGTAGCGGTCAATGGCAAAGTGGAAGGCGCCCCGAAAGCCGCGGTGACCGCCGCTCCGAAGTCGGCTGGAAAAGCGACTATGAAGCACGTTGTGAAATCGGGTGAGTCCCTCGGCGTGATTGCGCGCAATTATGGGGTCAAGGCGGGCGACATCGCCGTCGCGAATCAGATCTCGGATCCGGCGAAAATCCTCGCAGGCACAGAGCTGATTATTCCAGGCTGGCAGGCCACCGCGGCCAGGAAATCGTCCGCTTCCCAAACGCCCGCAACCTCGACACCGCCCCCCGCTCCGGTCCAACGTCGCGAGTCGGGTGCTCCGGCGGTCATCGCGATCGAGCCTGGGCCCTCGGATCAACAACCTTCGCCGTCGGCGCAAGTTCCGTTGATCCGGATCGACGAGAGCCCGATCACCCCGGCTCCGAAGGGCTAATCGGCGGCACCGCGCTAAACCTTCCCTTCCCGCTCCGCCCACTCCCGCCTCAACTTCGTCGCGCTTGCTCATGCGCACCGACCGTTTGGCCCCATTGCCACCTCCGGCAGGCTCCCTCTTCAACCCTGCGACGATCATCGTCGTGTGTGCGTTGGGGCTGACCTCGCTTGGGCTGACGATTCTGTTCAGCGCGAGCGCGTGGCTCAAACAAGGGCCGTATTTTTACCTGAACAAGCAACTGATCGGCGTGGTGGGCGCGGCGGCGGTGGGATTTATCGCGAGTCGGATCAACCTGGATTACGCGCGTCGTTACGCTTGGTGGATCACGGGGGCGATGGGTGTTCTTCTCGTGTTGGTGCTGATCCCGCATATCGGCGTCGAAGTTAAAGGAAGCCGGCGCTGGCTGGGAATCGGATCGCTGCGGATCCAGATTTCGGAGTTCGCGAAACTTGGGCTGGTGTTCTGCCTCGCGCATTACCTGGCACTCAACCAGACGCGGATCGCGGAGTTTCGCCGCGGCTTTTTTTCCCCCCTCGCGCTGATTGGCGGCTTCGCCGGCCTCGTGGTGCTCGAGCCTGATTTCGGGACGGCGGCACTGATGGTGGCGGTCGGCCTGGTGCTGGTATTTCTGGCCGGCGCAAAGTGGCGCTATATTGTTCCGACGGTGGTTATAGTCGTGGCCGGTTTTTCGGTCCTCGTGATGTATACTCCGAACCGGCTGCGACGCATGATGGAGTTTCTCAGCGAGGAGAAATCGTATCAACTCCGTCAGGCGCTGGCCGCCTATGCCGCGGGCGGGGTCGAAGGTTCCGGGTTGGGCCAGGGCCGGCAGCAACTCAGCTATTTGCCCGAGGCGCACACCGACTTTATCTTTTCCGTGATCGGTGAGGAACTCGGCCTCTGGTGCACACTTGGAGTGGTGGCCTTGTTCACCACGATTCTCGTCTGCGGACTCCTGCATTTACGGCGGGCGCCCAATCTGTTTCATTACCTGCTGGTTGCCGGCTGCGTCCTCCTGATCTGCGTACAGGGCATTATCAACATCGGCGTGGTGACGGGCGTCTTCCCGACCAAGGGCATGTCACTTCCCTTTATCAGCGCGGGGCTCTCCAATTTGCTCCTGATGGGACTCCTGCTCGGCGTAATCTGGAACACCCATCGGACGTGGGGACGGGCGACGTTGCATGAGGACGCCCGCACCATGCGTGAGGTCCTCGCATGAGCCGTTTCATCATCTCATGTGGTGGCACCGGCGGCCATCTTTCTCCCGGGATCGCCCTGGCGGAAGGCCTGCGTGCGCGCGGACACGAGGCGTTGCTGTTGATCAGTCAGAAGAAGGTCGATGCCCGGCTCAGCGAAAAGTATCCACAATTACGATTCGAGCGGATGCCCGGGACGGGCTTCAGCTGGCGCCCCGCCCAGTTTTTACGCTGCGTGGTTTCGCAGGCCCAGGCCTTCGTCTTCTGTGTCCGGCTTCTGCGCCGGGTGCGACCAGACTGTATTGTCGGCTTTGGCGGATTCACGTCGGCTCCGCTCGTTCTCGCCGGGTCGGTTGCTGCCATCCCTGCGGCGTTGCATGAGTCCAATCGCGTGCCGGGCCTGGCGATCCGCACGCTCGGGCGACTGGCCCGTCGGGTATACCTGCCGCCGGGAATTCGCATTCCGGGTATCCGAACTCTGGCGACGCGTCACGTCGGGCTGCCGGTCCGCCGGGAGATCGTGCGGATGCCGCAGGGGCCGGCGCGGGCGGCGCTTGGACTCGACCCGAACCAGCGTCTGCTGGTGTTGCTGGGTGGCAGTCAGGGAGCGGCTTCACTCAACGACTGGGCCCGCGCCCATCTTGCCGCGTTCGCCGGGGACGGCATTCAGGTGTATGTCGTCACCGGACTCGGCAAAGGACAGGAAGGCGTCGTCGAATTAAAGGCGCGGTCGGGCGAGCCGGTCCGCAGTGTGTTCACGCCCTTCAGCGATCGTATCGCCGAACTGTTATCGGCGGCGGATCTCGTGGTTTCGCGCGCGGGCGCCGGCACGCTGGCAGAGCTTATCCGCTGTGAAACTCCGGCGATTCTGGTGCCGTATCCACAAGCCGCGGACGATCACCAGCGGGCGAATGCGGCGTATTTCGAGCGTCAGGGTGGCGGGATTGTGGTGCCGCAAACCCGCCTCGCGGCGCTCCGGAGCGAGGTGATGGATATTATTTTCAACGACTGGCTGCTGCGCAAATTCCGCAGCAACCTGCAGCGCATGGATCGGGCGAACTCGCTCGATCTGATGCTCACCGATCTCGAAGGAATTGCCCGCGGCGATCATCCCTCGGGTTTCGAAATGGCTCCGGCCTGAACCCATGAGACCGGCTGCCCGTCCTGCTTTATTCGGTCGCGACCTCCAACGCCTTCATTGCGTGGGAGTCGGTGGCATGGGCATGGGCCCGCTGGCGATTTACCTGGCGCAATCCGGATTTGTCGTCACGGGCGAAGACGATGCGTTGACGCCCGACTTGCGGGCCTTGCTTACGCGGGAGCGCATCGTGATTGCGAGCATTCCGGATGATGCGGAACTGGTGGTGTATTCGTCGGCCATTCGGCCGACGCATCCGGCGTGGGCCGCGGCGAGCATCCGGGCGCTTCCGTTGGTTCGGCGCGGTGAGTTGCTGGCGGAGGTCACGCGGGAGAAGCGCCTCGTCGCGGTGTGCGGCTCGCACGGCAAGACCACGACCACGGCGATGCTCGCGACGGCGCTGCGGCACGCAGGCGTTCCTGCCGGCTATATTGTGGGAGGATTATTTGCCGATGACACCCCTCCGGCGCGAAGCGGGGCGAGTGATTGGATCGTGGCGGAGATCGACGAGAGTGATGGGACGATCGAGCGTTTCACGCCGGAGATTACAGTGGCGGTGAATTTGGATTGGGATCACCCGGATTATTATCGACGGATGGCGGATCTCGAAGCGACGTTCCGGGCGTTGTTTGCGCGGACGCGAGGGACGGTGCTCGTGAGCGATGCGTGTGCCATGAGCGCGCGCGTGGTGAGCACCCTTTCAAGCGGTGGAGCCTCGACCGGAGCTGTGGGCCCGGCGCAAGATCGCGACGGTCCCGAGGTGGCGGGCTTTGGACGAGCGGGAGATTTCCGCAGTGAGATCGTTGCGGAGGTGGGTGAGTCCATGACCTTGCGGCTGAGCGGTAAATTCAGTTTGTTGGATGTGAAGGTGCGGGCGCGGGGCGAGTTTAATGCCGCCAATGCGACCGCCGCGCTCGCCGCGGCGCAGTTGATGGGTGCGACGATTTCGGCGCAGTCGCTGGCGGAGCATCCGGGAGTGCGACGGCGGCAGGCGTGTTTGCATGCGGCGGGCGGAATTACCGTGCTCGAGGATTACGCGCACCATCCGGCAGAGATTCGCGCCTTGCTGGGCAGCTTACGCCGGAGGGTTGAACCGGGTGCCGGGCGTCTGATCGTGGTGTTTCAACCACATCGATTCAGCCGGACGGCTCAGTTCAAGTCGGAGTTTGCCGCGGCGCTCACGATGGCGGACAGCGTGCATTTGCTGGATGTATATTCCGCGGGTGAGGCTCCGATCGCGGGCGGCACCACAGCCGATATTTACGCCGAGCTAAAGCGTACAGCGGGAACTTTGCCGGTGAGTTATTTTCCGGCGGGCGACCAGGAGTTTTCGCGGGTGTTAGCGCGCGAGGTGGCGGCGGGCGATCTGGTGGCGTTTGTGGGTGCAGGCGATATTGATCGGAAGGCGCGTGAGTGGCTCACGGTGCGGCGGGCGGAGGAAGCGGCGACCCTGCGTTGGGACGGGCTCGGCTCTGCGCTCAAGGCGGTGGTGAGTCCGGAGACGCGGGTGAAACGGGAAGAGCCGCTGGCGACAAAAACGACGCTGCGGGTCGGGGGTGCGGCGCGGATCTACGCGGAACCGGCGAGTCTGGCTGACCTGCAAGTTTTATTGCGGGAAGCGCAGCAGCGTCAGCTCGAAGTATTCATTCTGGGACGCGGTTCGAATCTAATTGTGCCGGACGAGGGGGTGAACGGGCTGGTGCTGTCGCTGGCGCACGAAACGTGGGCGGGATTTGAGGCACGGGCGAACGGCCAAGTTTGGGCGGGGGCGGGCTTGCGTTTGAAGAACCTCTGCGGCCTTACGGCCAAAGCGGGCCTGGTGGGATTTGAATTCCTCGAAGGAATTCCGGGCAATGTGGGGGGCGCCTTGCGGATGAATGCCGGTGCGATGGGTGGCTGGATGTTCGATGTCGTCGAAGAAGTCCAAGTGATCGCGCTCGACGGCTCCGTGCGCACGTGGGCCAAAGCGGAGATGCATGTGGATTACCGGCACTGTGCCGAGTTGCAGCACGCGATTGCGCTCGGAGCACTGTTGCGTCCGGCGGCGCAGGCGGAGGCAACGGCGATCAGCCGGCAAATCGACGTGTATCGGAAAAAGCGACACGAGAGTCAGCCGCGCGAGCCGAGTGCGGGATGTATTTTCAAAAATCCGCCGGGCGATTCGGCGGGGAGGCTGATTGACGAGTGCGGGCTCAAAGGAGAACGCGTGGGCGATGCGGAAGTGTCGGTAATTCACGCGAACTTCATTGTGAATCGCGGACACGCTCAAGGGGCCGACGTGTTGGAGCTGGTGCGGCGGGTACGCGCGCGGGTGAGCCAGATGAAAGGCGTCGAGCTGCAGCCGGAGGTGCTGCTCTACGGCCAGAAGTGGGAGGACGTTTTATGAGTAGTGCGATGCCCATCGTGGCGGTTTTTGCCGGCGGCACATCCGCTGAGCGTGACGTTTCCCTCGGCTCGGGCCGGGCCTCGGCCGTGGCTTTGGCCCGGTCATTTCCCACGCGCCTCTTTGAGCTGAGCACGAACGCGATTCCGCCCGGGATCGATCCAGCGCGGCATGTCGTCTTCTCGACCTTGCATGGGACGTTTGGAGAGGACGGCGGGATGCAGCGGTTGCTGGATGCAGCGGGAATTCACTATGCGGGCTGCGATGCGGAGAGCAGTGCGCTGACGATGAACAAGACTCGGACCAAAGAGGCCGCGGAGGCGCGCGGTGTGCAGGTCGTGCCCGGACTTGGTTTCGACGGGAGGGAAAAGCCGACGACGGATACGATCTTTGCTCAACTGGGAGAAAGTCTGGTGCTGAAGCCGAATAATGAAGGCAGCAGCGTGGGCTTGAGTCTGGTGTCCACGCGCGCGGAATTGGAAGACCAGCTGCGGGGGATTTCGAGCGGCAGCTGGCTGGTGGAGAAACGTATCATCGGGCGCGAGCTGTCGGTCGGAGTGTTGGGCGGTAAGGCGATGGGCGTGGTCGAGATCAGGCCAAAATCCGGAGTGTATGATTTCACCAGTAAATATACCAAGGGCCTGACTGAGTACTTTGCACCAGCGCCCCTCGAGTCCCCGATGACGTCAGCGGTGCAGTCGGCGGCGGAGATAGCCTTCGCGGCTTGCGGCTGTCGTGACTACGCGCGCATCGACTTCATGCTCTCGACAACAAATCAGCTTTATTTGCTGGAAATAAATACCCTTCCGGGCATGAAAGAAACCAGCTTGCTGCCGATGAGCGCGCGTTGCGCGGGGATGGATTTTACGGCGTTAGTCCGGAACCTGGTGTCGCCCGCGATCGAGCGTTTTCATTCCGCGATGGCTGCTGCTCCTGTTCGTTTGTGAATTCCCCTTTGATCAACCTTCCTGCTTCCCGTTCCTGGCGGGATATTCCCCAGCCAGTAAAGCCGCGCACGATGTCGAGCGGCGGTCGCTGGCGTTTGGCGATGGCGACGCTGCGGGCGGGAGCGGGGCTGGTGATGGTGGCCGCGCTTGGTTGGGGCGCGTGGCAGGTGCTGGGTGCATTGCAGGAGGATTCGCGGACGATGCCCGCGGCGGCGAAGTCGGTGCCGGTGAAGCGGACGGAATTACGGACCTCACCGGGCGGCGTGCTGGATGAGACCTGGCTGGCGCGGACGCTCGCGCTGCGACCGGGGATTTCTTTGATGGAACTCGATCTTGAGCGTTTGCAGGCGCGGCTGCTCGATGATGGGCAAGTGCTGACGGCGACGCTCACGCGCAATTTTCCGGATCGTTTGATGGTTCAGATCACCGAGCGGGTGCCGGTGGCGCGGATCAAGGTGGATCTGGCCGGACGGCCCGAGGCGTTTTTGGTGGCACGGGACGGCGTCGTGTATTCAGGCAGTAACTACGATCCGCTCATGGTGGAGACGCTGCCCTGGCTGGGGGGATTTTCGCTGACGCCGGAAGGTGCGGGGTTTCGGCCGATCGCGGGGATGGACATCATTTCCGATCTGCTGGCGCGGGCGCAATACGAAGCGGAGCATCTCTACCGGTCCTGGCAGGTCGTGTCACTGGCACGGCTGGAGGCCGATCGGGAGATCGAGGTAACCACGAAAGACGGATCGACAATCATCTTCTCGGGGCGGATGGATTTTTTTCTGCAGTTGGCGAAGCTTGATTACATGACTGAAAAGCTGGCGGCGATGCCGGTGGCGCGGGCGCGCATCGATTTGTCGCTCGGGCGCGAAGTTCCTGTCATGGTTGAGCTGATACCAACAGACCGCGATGCGGAACGCCCGGCCTTTGCGCCGGGATTCAATATTTTTCCACCTTCGAAGTAATAACGTGAACTCTAGAACCCACTTCATCGGTGCCGTCGAAATCGGCACCTCGAAAATCACCGTCCTGATCGGTGAATACACTGGCCGTGAACTCGCCATCATCGGTCGCGGGGAGTGTTCCTCGCGCGGGGTGATCAAAGGCACGGTGGTCGATTACAAGGCCGCCAGTGAATCGACGCACAGCGCGCTGCAGCAGGCGGAGCGCGACGCGGGGGAGCGGGTCGATCTGGTGTTTCTCGCGCAGACCGGTGGCCATCTTGAAGGTTTTTATAATGAGGCGGCGGTTAACGTGAAGTCCTCCGACAACCTGATCGATGCGGGCGACGTTCGGACCGTTTGTGAATTGGCGAAGGCCAAGGAGCTGCCGGGTGGTCGCATGGTGGTGCATAATATCCGGCGGCCGTTTCGGGTGGATGGCCGCTTGATCCCCGGTAATCCCGAGAATCTCGTGGGTCAGCGGCTCGATGTGGGGTACTGGACCGTGCATGGTCAGGAACAGCGGCTGGCGGATAACATTCATGTGATCCGCGGCTTCAATCTCGAGGTCCGCGAACTCGTGTTGGCGAGCCTGGCGTCGGGCCACATGGTGACCACGGCCGAGGAGCGGCAACATGGGGTGCTGGCCGTTGATATCGGCGCGGGCACGACGGATTTTGTGCTCTATCGCGACGGGGCTCCGCATACGACGGGTGTGGTGCCGGTGGGCGGGACGCATCTGACCAACGATCTCAGTATTGGTCTGCGTCTCACCGAGGGCCAGGCGGAGAAATTGAAACTGCGTTATGGCCGGGCGAGCATCCACACCAAGGACAAGGCCCAGAAAGTCTGGCTCGATGGTAATTTTGCGATTGGCGACCGGCAGTTCCCGCAGCAGGCGATCGAGCAGATTACCTCCGCGCGAACCTGGGAACTCTTGGACGTGGTGAAGACGAAGTTGGGCAATGCGTTTTCTCCGGAAACATGTGCATCCGGGGTCGTGCTCACCGGTGGCACGGCCAAATTGCCGGGGATTGCGGATGCGGCGGCGCGAATTTTTGGGGTGTCGGCGCATCTCGGCGAGGCTCCGACTTGGGTCAGTGAAGCGATGCGCGACCCGGGTTATCATACTGCCTTGGGCTTGCTGTATTATGGGGTAAGTTCGCAGGCGGAGAAAGCTGCACCGCCCCGGCGGAGTGGCGGTTTCCTGACCGGAATGAAACGTCTTTTTGCCAACGCTTGAACCGACGGCCATGAATTTGAACGAACTTCCCCTTGAGCACTCCTTGCTCACTGATCGCAGTATCGCGATCAAACTGGTTGGTGTGGGTGGCGCCGGCTCCAACGCGGTCGACCGTTTGAAGATGGAGAATCTCGAGCGGCTGCAAATGGCCGTGATCAACACGGATTATCAGGCGCTCTCGAGTTCGCCGGTGCAGGACAAGGTTTTAATCGGGATGAGCGTCACCCGCGGTCTCGGCGCGGGCGGTGACCCCGATCTGGGACGCGAAGCGGCGGAGGCTGATCGGGAGAAGGTGGCGGCGGTCGTAAAGGACTGTGACCTCGTGTTTCTCGTCACCGGCATGGGTGGCGGCACCGGCAGCGGAGCTTCGCCGGTGGTGGCGGAAATCGCGGCCGAAACCGGCGCGCTCGTGATCGCGTTTGTGACGATGCCGTTCAGCTTTGAAGGTGGGCGCCGACTCAAGCAGGCCGAGGAAGGATTGCGCGCGCTCCGGGGCGTTTGCGATGCGGTGATTCCGCTGCCGAATGACGTACTCCTGCAGGAAGCAGCGGAAAACGAGACCGTGCTCGATTCGTTTGCGCGGGCCGATGAGTGGATCGGACGCGGCGTGAAATCGATTTGGGCGATGCTCTTCAAGACCGGCCTGATCAATCTCGACTTTGCTGCCCTGCGGCAGGCTTTTCAGCATCGGGGTGGCAAAACGCTCTTTGGGCTGGGCGAGGGTTCAGGCGAGAACGCAGTCCCGGATGCGATCGCGAGCCTGAAGCTTTGTCCCTTGCTGCATACGCCGGAATTTTCGCGCAAGGCCGACCGGCTGTTGGTGAATATTCTAGGTGGCGCGGACCTGACGTTGCCCAAGGTGAATGAGTTGATGACCGCCATCACCGATCAATTCGGGCGGGATTCGCATATCATCATGGGAGCGGTGATCGACGAAGACATGCCGGGTCGCGTCGAAGTGTGTATCGTGGGGAC